>Ga0209456_10000144_pt1 | contig 38451 bp, 30 predicted proteins | sample COG_11_FD_184755 | JGI IMG/M metagenome (GOLD analysis project Ga0209456, IMG submission 184755) | Pelagic marine sediment microbial communities from the LTER site Helgoland, North Sea, for post-phytoplankton bloom and carbon turnover... | ecosystem: Environmental > Aquatic > Marine > Neritic...
GGGCGGAGAGAATCAAGGATTTGACCCACCTGGCGGGTGTGCGTGATAACCAGCTGGTCGGTTATGGCCTGGTGGTGGGACTGGATGGCAGTGGTGACCAGACCAGCCAGACACCCTACACCGTACAGAGCCTGGAGAACATGTTGAAGCAGTTCGGCATCACCCTGCCACCGGGCGTGACTCCGCAGACCAAGAATATCGCGGCTGTTTCGATACACGCCCGACTGCCGGCGTTTGCCAAGGTCGGACAGACCATTGACGTGACGGTGTCCTCGATTGGTAACGCCAAGAGTCTGCGTGGCGGCGGCCTGTTAATGTCGCCGTTGAAAGGCGCCGACGGCCGAGTCTATGCCATGGCACAGGGCAACCTGCTGGTCAGTGGCCTCAATGCCTCGGGTTCCGATGGATCCAGTATTACCGTCAATATTCCGAGCGTCGGTACCATTCCCAACGGCGCGACAGTGGAACGTGTTGTCAACAATCCGTTTCTGCAGGGCGACTATATTACCCTCAACCTCAATCACTCGGACTTCACCACTGCAAACCGTCTCGCGGTGGCCATAAACGAAACCGTAGGGCCGGGCATTGCCAGCGCGATGGACGCGGTTTCGATTCGAGTCAGTGCGCCCAAGGAGGCTTCCCAGCGTGTTGCCTTTGCCTCATTGGTGGAAAATATTGCCGTTGAGCCCGGTGAAGCGGCAGCGCGGGTGGTTGTTAATTCCAGAACCGGCACGGTGGTTATCGGTGCCAACGTCCGCATACTGCCGGCGGCTGTCTCCCACGGCACACTGGTGGTGACTATCACCGAAGACCAGCAGGTCAGCCAGCCTGGCGCGTTCTCCAGGCGAGGGGATACCGTGGTGACAGCCAGAAGTGACGTCGATGTCGGCTACAAGGATAACCATACCTTCCTGCTCAAACCTGACATTACCCTGCAGTCCATCGTGGACGGGATAAATCGGGTAGGCGCTACACCGGCCGATATCGTTGCCATACTCCAGGCATTGAAACAGGCGGGTGCGCTGAAGGCCGAGTTGATGGTTATTTAAAAAACGATGAATCCGTCGATCATTCAAACAGACGTTTATACCGACATACAGGGACTGGCGAAACTGCGTGCGCAGGCCAGGAATAACAGTGAGGAAACCCTGCGCGAAGTCGCGGGACAGTTTGAAGCCCTGTTCATCCAGATGATGCTGAAAAGTATGCGTGACGCCAACCTTGGTGAAGGGTTGCTGGACAGCCAGCACAGCAAGACCTATCAGTCCATGTACGATAAGCAGATCGCCATCGATTTGAGTAAGCAGCAGGGATTGGGCCTGGCGGACATGATGGTGCGCCAGCTCAGCCGCGCGGCCGAATACGAATCAGGCGATAGCGCTGCCGCGCTACCGGTCGACTCCGCTCACCCCGGCTTGCAGCAATCCTCACAACACGAAACCATACCGGGGGAGAAGGTGAATTCCGCCGAAGGCGGAAGAGAAGGGTCTCTGGGGCCCACCGCCCCTGACTGGAAGCCGGATTCACCGGAAACGTTTGTCAGGGAACTCTGGCCGCACGCGCAGCGTACCGCGCGTGATCTGGGTACCCGGCCGGAGCTGTTGCTGGCCCAGGCCGCGCTGGAAACCGGTTGGGGGCAACACATGATTCGCGGTACGGACGGAAGCAACAGTTTTAATCTTTTCGGTATCAAGGCGGATGCGCGCTGGCAGGGCGAGCGTGCACTGACGGAAACCATTGAGTTTGAAGACGGCGTGATGCGCAAGCAGCACGCCACGTTTCGCGCCTACGCCTCGCCGGCGGACAGTTTTGCCGATTACGCCGATTTTCTCAAAACCAATCCGCGCTACCGGGAAGCCCTCAACAGGGCCGCAGACGCACCGTCGTTCGCGCGGGCTCTGGCCGAGGCGGGCTACGCCACAGACCCTGATTATTCAGGAAAAATCAACAGGATTATGGGTAGCGAGCGGCTCCGCGATGCGCTATCCGCTATCAAGGATTCTGTGTCTGAGCCGTTAAGCTGACCACGAGGTGAATTAACATGCCGGTTGCCAGCTTGATCCACAGTAGAATGCGGGAGATTGTATCATGGCGGTAGGATTACTCGGAACGGCGGTCTCCGGTCTGCAGGCGTTTCAACGCTCCCTCTCGGTCGCCGGCCACAATATCAGTAATGCCAACACCGAAGGCTACACCCGCCAGCGCGTGGAGCTGGCTACTCGTCAGCCCGGTTTTTCCGGTCAGGGTTATATCGGCAACGGCGTGCAAGTCGAGGGTGTCAAGCGCCTGTTTGACCAGTTCGTGGTGGATCGTCTGCGTGATACAAGCAGTTCAGCGTCGCAATACGAAACCCTGTTTCAGTTCTCCGAACGCGTAAGCAACATTCTTGGTAACACCGATGCGGGTCTGAGTGCCGGCCTGGAGAGTTTCTTTGACGCCGTGCAGACGGTTGCGGATGACCCGGCTTCAATGCCCGCCCGGCAGCTGCTGCTGGCCGAGTCTGACTCGCTGGTCGCCCGCTTCCACAACCTGAACAGTCAGCTCGCGTCCATAGGTGAGGAGATCAACGCGAATCTGGGAAACGTGGTAACCGAGATCAACGGTCTGAGCGCGGCGATCGCCGATACCAACAAAAACATTGCGGAAGCCACCAGCCAGGGCAGTGGCGAGACGCCCAATGATTTGCTCGACAAGCGTGATCAGATGATCAACCGTCTATCCGAACTGGTTTCCGTTCGCACCGTGGAGCAGGATGACGGTTCAGTGAACGTATTTGTCGGCAGCGGGCAATCACTTGTCACCGGCTTTCTTGCCACACCTTTGCAGACTGTTCCAAATGACTTTGATTCCAGTCGTACCGAGATAGCGATTGTTACCAGCGGAGCGACAGCGGTTATTTCCGATAGCCTGACCGGCGGCAAGCTGGGCGCTGTCCTCGATTTTCGGGATCAGGTGCTGAGTCCGGCCGAGAACTCACTGGGCCGGATTGCAATCAGCCTGGCAAGCGAGTTCAACCGGCAGCACACACTGGGTATGGACTTTGATGGCGCGCCGGGACTGGATTACTTTTCCATCGCCAGTCCGCAAGCCGCTGCCAGTACCGCTAACACCGGCGCTGCAACGGTTACCGCGTCCTTCGATACTGCCAATATGGCTGGTCTCACCACTGACGACTATGTGCTGAGTTTTAGTGGCGCGGCCTGGTCACTGAACCGACTCGGCGACAATCAGGCGGTGGCCATGACCGGCAGCGGCACCGCCGTGGATCCCTTTATCGTCGACGGATTAAGACTTGAAATCGCCGGTGGTGCAGCAGCGGGTGACCGTTTTGAGATTCGGCCGACCCGTAGTGGCAGCTCTGCCATGGGTCTGCTGATCAGCAATCCGCGTGAAATCGCGGCTGCTGCGCCGGCAGCGGCAGCGGCGCCCGGTGATAACAGCAATGCGCTGTTACTGGCCGGATTGCAGAGTGGTCAGACCATGGAAAACGGTTCGACGAATTTCCAGGGGGCCTATGGCCAGTTGATCAGCAAGCTGGGTACGCAAACGCTCAGCGCCCAAGTCACCGCCGATGCGCAGGGTGCACTGCTGCTGCAGGCACAGGAATCACGTGACACCCTGTCCGGCGTCAACCTCGACGAAGAAGCCGCCGACCTGATACGTTTTCAGCAGGCCTATCAGGCCATTGCGCAGGTTATTTCGGTGGCCGACTCCACTTTCCAGACATTGTTAAGCGCTGTGGGGAGATAGTCATGCGTATCGGTACCTTGCACATGTTCCGCCAGGGCGTCAATTCGATAATTGACCAGCAGGCCCGGTTGCTCAAAACCCAGAACCAGCTGGCTGTCGGCAAACGTATTGTCAATCCGAGCGACGATCCGACCGGTTCGGCACAGCTTATCGGTTTGTCGGAAACGTCGAAAACCACGGCACAATTTCAGCGCAATATTCTTGCCGCACGCACCCGGCTTGAGTTGCAGGACAGCGCCCTGGGATTTGTCGGCGATGCCTTGCAGCGTGTCAGGGAACTGACCGTAGCGGGGCTCAACGATACCAATGGAGCCGACGAACGCATTGCCATCGCCGCTGAAGTCCGCCAGCTCGCCGGTCACGTCATGGGGCTTGCCAACCGCAAGGATGGCAACGGTCAGTATATGTTTGCCGGCTTCCAGGTTCTGACCGTGCCGTTCAGTGAAACGGCCCCGGGGGTCTTCAGTTTCGCCGGGGATCAGGGCCAACGCCAGATTCAGATCGGACCGGGACGCCAGTTGGCGGACGGTGATTCCGGGCAGGCCGTGTTTATGGATATTGCCGACGGGGGTGGCGGCTTCGAGGATATTTTCACCACCCTGGAAAACCTCGCAACAGACCTCGAAGCCAATGCACCGAATGGCAGCAGTCTCGAACAGATAGACAGGGTTATGGATCATCTGCTGGGGTTCAGAGCCACCGCGGGTGCGCGATTGAATGCCCTGGAGAGTCAGGAAAACATCAACAGCGCGCTGCTGGTGCAGCTCGAGCAAACCCGCTCGACGCTCGAGGATCTGGACTATGCCGAGGCGGCCACCCGGCTGAGCCGGGAGAGTGTTATCCTGCAGGCGGCGCAGCAGTCGTTTGTAAAGGTGCAGAACCTGAATCTGTTCAACTACCTGTAGAACTCCCGGAAGCGATGAGACGGGATTAAAGGTCGATAAAGCGCGTCACAATTTTTTTGTCGATCCCACCGCTGCGGCGCAGGGCGACGGCAGCAATGTGTTCTTCACTCGGTTTCAACAAGCGGAAATGCCAGTTATCGTACCGGTCATCTATGTCAGGATGAAATGAGACTGCCACGGAGTTGTCTTCGCCCACTGTGAAATTCACTTTACTGGTCGGGAAGGAAATACCGATACCTCTGGCTTTGACATAGGCCTCGCGCAGCGTCCAGCGGGTGAAAAAGTACTTCAGGTGGTCAAGGCCTTCCAATTGCTGGAGTTCCCGGTGCTCTGCTTCGGAAAACATCCGCTGGGCGATTTGGTGCGTCGCGTGTCGCGTGGTGACCTTTTCCGCGTCGATGCCACAGTCATCCTCCAGCGTCACGATGCAGCACACCAGTCCAGCGGTATGTGTGAGGTTAAAGCGAATTGCCGGGACGTCAGGATTGGCGATTTCCGGGCGACCGTGATCACCCTGGCTAAAATGCCAGTCCGCCGCCGGCAGGTCGACATACCGAGACAGGGTCTCGCGCACCAGGGCGTGGGAAATCAGGTGGCGGTGCCTGTCTGCAGAAAAATGGAATCGTCGGTACCGTTCCAGTTCTTCTTCAGAGAGAATTGCCGTGAGTCTGTGCAGCGTTTCATCATCCCGCAAAGTTTCCGGGATGGTGCACCATACATGCGCTTCTTGTTGGAGGCTATGGTTCAGCATAAGCGGGCCGGCAGGGAAGCGGCGTTCTGCGCTCTGGCAGTCATGGCCTGGGCGCTCGCAGTGTCATGCTCGCCTCAGCTGTGAACAATTTAATCAAACTCCTTTCCTATACCCCCTGCATGTATAGTCAACATAGTGCAAATTATCAACACTTAATCCATTCTCTTCAAAATACTCATGTACCGCTTTTTTACATCCTTCCCAGTGTCCATAATCATCTATGATGAGGTAACCGCCGTTTTGAATTAATGGAAACATTTCCCTCAGGCAGTGCAATGTCGGCTGATACAAATCCACATCCAGGCGTAATACGCTTATCATTTCGGGTAAATACCGCGGTATGGTTTCTTCCACCATGCCTTTTACTATTCTTATTCTTACCGGTTGTATTCCGGCATGAGTCAGTTTATCGAATACACTGGCTGCACTTGTATGTACTGACTGGTATCTGCTCAAATCATATTCTTTAATCGATTTATTGTTGAAATCTTTATCCTTGTCACTGAATAGGGGGAAGTCAAAACCGTTATAAGTATCATATAGGTAAAATTTGGTTTTTTCGTCCTTCAATTCAGCCAGTGCCAGAGCGGCAACCGCTGATGAGTGGCCGGCGGCTACACCACATTCTACGAAATCGCCCTGAACTCGGTTTTTATTTACGCGGCGCAGTATATCGACCAGAGAGTCTGCGCGCGCAAAGCCATTGAGCTGTTTCACATTACTGTTATCGGTATAAATAGAGGGGAACTCATTGTGGTCATATAATGCCTGTAGTTTCCGCAGTACCCTTTCAGTGAGTGTGTGTCGATCTGAATTTAGGAATGTCGCAGCTACATGCCTCCACATATAATTGTCGGTGCGCTTTGAAACAGACTGATACTTGCCCAGATCGATGATTTCCTCTTGTTCAAGCGCCAGTAAAATACCATTAAGCTCGTTGTTTTGCGTATCATCGATCAACAAAACATGATCGTCGCCGACTAGGTCGATGCTGTTTAACAGGTCCTCACGGATCGTTTTCTCTTTGCCACCGTCGTAGTGAATCAAATCAAAGATTTCACCTTTCAACTCACGAATGACTTTAGTTGAGTCGCCTTTTGTCAATTTCAGTCTTCCGGGAAACCGGGTGTTAAGATAATTAAAACATTCCTCTGTATATGCATGTTGGCAGGTGTCAATAATGGTGATCCTGGTATCCCGGTTAGCCAGAAGCATGATTAACGCGGAATGTCCCGCGTTAAAACCGATTTCAAGCACCTTGTTTCTGCCCTTAATCAGGTTGACAAGGTTGCGTCGTTTTTCCTTAAGACAGTCAACCGGCATGCCGTTGATCGCATCCTGTAAATTTACATAGAACAGATTCCCATCAAGAAATGTACAATTGTTTTGAACTAAACACAGAATGTCTTTCAGATAAGGCCGGCAGGTTTCTTCGATACCATCAAGTTCCTCATAATCCGTGGGTCGTCTGAAGACCATTAGGTTGCGTCGATGATTTATATTCTTGCTGTCGCATGCCTGACGAATATTGTTTGTCAGTTCTTCCTGAAAAAGCATTCTCCGTTTCAGGAACTCACTTTTCCAGTCCTCCTCATCCCTTTCCGCAATATGTCCATGACCACCCTGCCCGATTCGGGCTCCGGAAAAAACCAGCCATTTCGATGAATGTGCGACCAGGAAGTCAAACAGGAAATCATGTTTTTCCCGCGGTATATGTTCTGCAACCTCGATTGACATCACCAGATCAAACTTCTGTTCCAGTGCCTGCGGATGTTTATCCGTAAAAAGATCGATGGTTAACTGCGTGGGGCCATCGGCCGCTTCAAAGACGCCGCCCATCGGCTCCGGTTCAATACCGAACACCTTTTCAATATCGAGTTGCGTCTTAAGAAAGTGGCAATACAGGCCCAGGCCACAGCCAAATTCGAGAACACTTTCGGGTTTAAGGGTGTGAGCGATATATTCAGCCATCCCATTATTGAAATTAGGTCCGTAACGAGCCAGATGTTCCTGAGCTGTCCAATGGGTTCTGTCGCCGTCTGTGCCTGCTGGCAGCTTACAGTCTCCACAGTTGGCGGATATTTCCGCTGAGTCGCCGTGATTGCCGTCGATTAACTCCAGTGTGTTTGCTGAGAAACTTTGTTCCTCCCAGCCTGTAGCCAGCATGTGGCAGTCTGTTCGTTGGAACATGGCAAACTTTCTGTCTGATTCCTTGTCACAAAGCAGGTGTTTTACGAAAGCGTCCTGCCCCGGCATGTGAAGGCGCTGGAAGAGATGGTGGGGAAGTAAGGCGATGGTCAGGCTTCCGTTCTGAGTCTCCCCGGTCACTACAGTTTTATAACAGGTGAATCTGTGCTCTTCGTGGTGCATGAAGTAGCTGCCGGAATTCCTAGTGTGCCAGTTAATCGATTTTTGGTGAAGAATTCTGTTGAATGAGACTTGGTCGTCACCTGTTACAGCGACATCGGTCGCCAATTCGTCAAGCAGTTCCCTGGTTTGCCGGCAGCTCCTGACGAAGAAGAACCCGCAACAGAACACAAAGCCCTGCCGGTATGCTACGGCGGCGGGCCAGCTGGTTCCCTGGGAAGCGATTATGTCCTGAGTTGAATTATCAAAGAATACCGGGAATGGGTTTCTCAGCCAGATGGCGTCGGCATCCGAATGAAGGAAACTGATCCCCGCAGAGCAGAGCGATTGGAAAATCCGCATCCGCATGATCCACAGTTTGCTCAAATCACCTTCCAATGGCGACAGAAAGCTTGGAAAGCCGCGCTCATCGAGATAGTGATGAATTTTCTCATCAAGAGATATCACCAGATAGTTCTGAATGCCCAAGCGGTGCATACCCACCAGCCAGTTGAGCAAGACTTCCCGGTAGCGACTATCAGAGAAAACCACCACCACCTTGTTGTGGTCGGCGCGTTCGGCTGCGAGCTGGATAAGTAGGTTTGTGTCTATGTGCATGGCGAATGCCGGAAGTGGGTTGTAGATGCGTCATTGAAAAGCAATTCGTGTGCCATAACGCCTGAGACGTTCAGACACCGGTTTCAGCGGAATGCCGGGGCGGAGCCGGTCCGTACAAGCGCCTAACTGAGTCGGTCTTAAAGGCCTGAGCCAGAAAATTGACGCGACAGGCGTCTATTAATTGCCTAAGCGCTAAGGATTTATCAGTCCAGGTGTTTTTGGCATGTTGCTTGCTTTAAATGCTGCTGTGGCGTTTCACGGAAAGCATCCGGGCTGCCCTGTTACCCCGGGATTATTGCGTATTCAAGGGAAGAAACTATGATCATTTGGCTGGCCTCTTATCCAAGAAGTGGCAATACTTTCTTGCGGGTACTGCTTAACAGTGTATTCGGATTAAAGAGCTATTCCATCTACGATGACGCGTCCGATATCGGAGCGGATAAGACTTTATCGAATGTTGTCGGGCATGAGTTTCTTCCCGCTGGCTTTAACCTGCAACAGGCCCGCAGTGCTGAACAGATTTATTTCATCAAGACGCACGACAGTCCTGACGATATCTGCGACGACAAAGTCATCTATCTGCTGAGGGATGGACGCGAAAGCACCCTGTCCTATCGCAGATACCTCATGGATTACCACGCTCAGTCCATTTCACTGAGGGACGTGATACGCGGGCAGGTTATGTTCGGTGCCTGGGGCCAGCACGTTTCGGCATGGAATCCCGGGGAGCGGAACAATACCCTGCTGCTTCGTTTCGAAGAGCTAACCGCCAACCCTCTCGCGGCTGTTGATGTGATAGGCGAGTATACCGGGTTGACACCTGTCTCAGAACAGATACCCAGCTTCCGGGAACTGCATGAGAAAGGGCCTAAATTTTTCCGCAGTGGTCAAAATAATTCCTGGAAGAAGGCGTACTCACAAGCCGACCATTACGCTTTCTGGCTGCAGAATTACGAGCAGATGGTGCGCTATGGGTACAGCGACGATATGCCGGAAATTTTGGCAACAACACCTGATCTGGGCTATCTGCTTCAGACTATGTACTCCGAATATGCGTATTTAGCTGCTCAGGCGCAGACACAATTAACTGCGGTGGATGAGAATATCGCCGGCTTACGGACTGAGCAGTCGAAGTCTCTTGAAGCGATTACCGCGGTTGTCACGGAAAAAATCGAACGTCTATTCGCCACTGGCGCCCCACAGACTAGCGTATCGGAGCCCATCAGCCGGGGCGAGCATGCCGGGGGCAGCGCTGACAGCGAGGACGATGAAGCCAAACAGGTTTCAATCGTTGCCAATGAACAGGGAGAGTCCTGTTTCAAAGATGGAAAGCTGGATGAGGCGCAAGAACGATTCCTGCAGGCAATTCACGACGATCCCGGTTTTACTGACGGGTACAACAATCTGGGCGTGTTGTGGTGGACCAGGGGGGATGCTGCAAAGGCCCTGGAGTTCCTGGCGGCCGGCTTGCGATTGGATCCGGATCACCGTGACTTGATAGTCAATACAGCCGAAGTACTCAAAATACTTGGAAAGCCCGACGAGTCGGTGGTCTTATATGAAGCATACCTTGAGCGAAATCCCGCAGACAGCGAGATGCGCCGCGCGATGGAGGGCTTCAGCGAAGCTGCACCTGGTCCGTTCCAAAAAGAATCTGATGAAACGGCTGAACAGCATCCGCCGAATTCAGTGGTCCTTAATAATAAAGGAGAACAGGCCTTTCTGGATGGTGATCTCGCAGCGGCTGAAGGATATTTCAATGAAGCCTATGCAATGAATCCTGAGGATACGGAGGTCTGCAATAATCTGGCAGTGCTTCACTGGGACGCAGGACAGTCCGAAAAGGCGCTCACCTATCTGGCCGAGGCGTTGGAACGCGACCCGGTAAACAGAGACCTTGTTGTTAACGGCGGGAAAATTCTCGTCTCGCTGGGTCAAATGAGTGAGGCGCGGGCACTTTGTACCGCGTATCTGCTGTTAAATCCGGATGATACCGAGGTCGCTCAGCTGCTTTCCGCAATCGATGATAATGCTGATCAACAGATCCCCACTCCTGATTTAACGGAAACCGGAAACAAAACAGCGAGTCCGGTTAAAAGAAGTCAGCCTTCAACGAAAGACTCTGCACAGGAGACACAGGTAAATCCGGATAGTTGCTCGACAGACTCCGCTATTCAGGTCAAAAAAAAATTCAGCGGTGAAATTTCTGCCGGGGGCGGCAGCGGAATCACCATCGCAACCAGTATTGCACCCAAAGAGCTGGCAAAACAGAAGCGGGCAATACAGTCGTGGTTGGATCTCGGTTTTGAAGTCATATCGCTGAATATTCACAAGGAGCTGGAACTGCTGCAGCCGGAGTTTCCGGGGGTGAAGTTCGTGCCCGCCGGGCGTAATGGTACCCGGCTTGCCGGAAAGCCCTACGTTTTTGTCGACGATGTTCTGGCCGCTTTGCAAAAGACCGCTTGTCGAGTTGTCGGTATCGTCAATTCCGATATTGAACTGCGTGCCAAACCGCAATTAGTCGACTACTTGCGTCAGGCAGCGACGGGCAGCTTCATCTGCGCCTCACGTATCGATGTGGCGCAGGCTGAGGACAGCGATGGCAAGCTTTATCATCGTGGTTTTGACTTGTTCTTCTTTGATCAGAGCATCGTGGACCGGCTTTCGAAAACGAAATTTATGCTCGGTGTGCCCTGGTGGGACTACTGGTTTCCTTATGCCGTGATAGAGCAGGGTATCCCGGTTAAACGCCTTGAAACGCCGCTTGCTTATCATCTCAGGCACGAAATCAATTATAACAATGGCCACATGGTTCGCTTCGGCGAGGAGTTTGTCAGTCACTGTGGGAATGCCGATTTCGCGGAACTGTTTCGGCAATGTGCGGGCACTCCGCTCGAAAACAGACGCTTAGCGGTTCTGGCAGACGGCGTGCTTGAATACCTGGCGAGAAAAACCGAACGGCTGTACCTTCCGGAATCCGTGTCAGGCCATGTCGATCGAAATATAACCGTGCCCGATACACCGAAAATATCGGCAATTGTTTCAACCTATAGTTCGGAGTCCCACATTGCCGAATGCCTGCGCGATCTTGTCGATCAGTCGATCGCGGATCAAATAGAGATCGTTGTCATCGATGCAAACTCGCCGCAGAACGAGCGCGCAGTGGTGGAACGTTTCCAGTCCAGGTTCCCGAACATCCGCTACCTCAGAACCCCGACACGAATCGGTATCTACGCGGCCTGGAACATGGCGGTAAAACTTGCCCGCGGAGACTACATCATAAGCTGCAGTACCAATGACCGTTTGCGGTTCGATGCCTGCGAGATCCTGGCGAGGGCCCTTGATGAGAATCCGGATGTCAGCCTGGTTTACGGCAACAGTTTTCTGACAAGGGTGCCTCATGAGTCATTTGAACGTCCGACGCTATGTGGTTTGTACTCCTGGCCCGTGTTTGATTTCGGACAACTCCTGGATCACTGCATGGTGGGCCCACATCCAATGTGGCGACGTCGCGTACACGATGAGATAGGGTATTTTAATGAAGACTATGTCGCGCTTGGCGATCAGGATTTCTGGTTGCGCATGGGCGAACGGAACAAACTGCTGAGCCTGCCGGATTTCACCGGTCTGTACTATGTCAGTGAACAGTCTATCACCGGTGATGCTGATCTGACGCAGGTCGAGGCGGACCGGATCCATTCCCAATACGGGTGGCGGCACCGGTACGCCAAATGGTTCGCCGAGCGCAACAGGCGCGGAATAGCCGGTGCTGATCCCGGCGATGGGCCAGTGACCCAGATATTTGTGCTGGCGATGCAGAACAGTGACGCCATGCTTGCCAATACGCTGGATTCCATTGCCAGTCAATTGAATCAAAACTGGCGCTTGACCGTCCTCTCTGACCATCCCAGTCCGGATGCGCTGTTCGAAGGGGAAGCAAGGCTGGCCTGGGTGCAGTGTCCCGAAACAGAAACCCTAACAGCGATGCTGGATCAGTTGCTCCTTCAGGATCATTCATCCGAGTGGATTTGCCTGATTGATGCAGGCGATCAGCTGGAGCCGGCGTTTCTGAGCGATATTCACCGGTATCTGGCCAGGTATCCCCACTGGAAGCTCGTTTATACCGACCATGACCTGGTGGATGCCAACGGTGATCTTTCCGGTCCCTGTTTCAAACCGGACTGGAATCTGGAATTACTGCGCTCGACTGCGTACATAGGGAACGCATTCGTGGTATCCCGAACGGCACTGATGGAGAGCGGTGGTTTCGGTGTTCATAAGGAGGCGTTGCATTACGATCTCGTCTTGCGCACCCATGATAAGTCCGGCGGTGACTCCATTGGCCATGTCGCGGAGATTCTGTCACACCGGCATGTGGATCAGATTCAAAATGATGACCGCATAGCACTGGATCAGCAGCGGGTTACCCTGGAACAGCATCTGCAACGCTGCGCTTTGACGACACTGGTAAGAGAGGGGGTGTCGAAAGGCAGTTTCATGCTGGATTACCAGCCGGAATATCTGCCCAAGGTCAGCATACTGGTCGAGGCAGGTGGTTCCATGGACAGGCTCTCCAGCTGCCTGCAGTCAGTGCTCACCAAAACTGACTATCCCGCTTTCGAGGTTTGCGTTCTGATCAGCGGCAATGTGCAGGCGGATATCAGCGCGAATCTGGAGAGGCTGGCAGCGGCCGATGCACGACTGAAGCTTGTACCGGTTGATCGCAGCTTGCAGCTTGCGGACGGGGAATACCTGGTGTGGATGAGAGAAGAGATTCTGGTGCTGCAGCCTAACTGGCTGCAGCGCCTTGTACACCTTGGCGTTCGTAACGATGTCGGTGTTGTCGGTGCACGAATTGTGGACCACAAGAAGAACGTCGTTGACGGCGGTATCATGCTGGGAACGGGTAAAAACGGTGTGGCGGTTCGTTGTCACACAGGTATGCATATGACCTCCCCGGGCTACATGGGAAGGGCACAACTCGCCCAGGAAGTGAGTGCCGTATCCGGTCTGTGCATGCTGGTCAGCAAGGCGGATTTTGAAAAAGCGGGCGGCTATGACCCCCTGCTGAGTGGGGCATGGTATAGAGCGATCGATTTTTGTCAGCATATTCGCCGGCAAGGTCAACGCATCATCTGGACACCGTATTCAACCCTGATGTATTGCGGGGATCCGGACGCAATTGAAGGCTGGAAAGATGGAGAGGATGAGTCCGCCGATGAAGCGGAAGTGATAGTTCAGCGCTGGTTGCCGGAGTTGGCCGGTGATCCCTCATACAACCGCAACCTTAGCCGTGCACGCAGTGATATGGCGCTGGAGATCGATACCATCCGGTGTTGGGACCCGGAGGTTGACGTTGAGTTGAGGACGCTTGGGTTCGGCGTCGGCTCGTATGGATCCTGGCAGTATCGGGTTAAGCAACCCCTGGATGTTATGGCGCGGGAAGCGGTCGCGCAGCGCACTCATGCGCCGTTTTGCGATAAACAAAAAGTACGTCTGCCCACTCCGGCGGAGGTGGAGATGCTGCAGCCGCACAGCCTGTTGATGCACAATACGCTGCATGATGAATACATTGAAGCCATGGAGAAATACAAGCGGATCAACAAGGCCTTTATCGTCTTTGGCCAGGACGACCTGATGACGGCGTTACCGCCAAAGAACCCGTTTTCCAAATCCGTTTACAAAGACATGAAAAGACGGATTCGCAAGTGTCTTGCACTGGCGGATCGTCTGCTGGTAACCACTGAACCATTGGCTGATGCCTTGCGAGGTATGGCGGACGATATTCACGTGGTTCCGAATTACCTCGACTCTGCCGTGTGGGGGGCGCTGAAATCACAACGCGGTGTTTCTTCCCGGCCCCGTGTAGGCTGGGCGGGAGCGCAGCAGCATCTCGGGGACCTGGAATTGATCGCGGACGTGGTGCGGGAAACGGCGCACGAAGTTGACTGGGTATTCTTCGGTATGTGCCCGGACTTCCTCCTTCCCTATGTTAAAGAGGTGCACAATCCCGTCTTGTTTTCTGATTATCCCGCCAAACTTGCAACCCTGAACCTGGATTTTGCGGTCGCGCCGCTGGAGCGGAATAAATTCAACGAGGCGAAGAGCAATTTACGCATTCTGGAGTATGGAGCGATCGGATGCGCTGTGATTGCCACGGATATTGAACCGTACCGTAACGCACCGCTCGCTCGTGTCGCTAACCAGCCACGTGCGTGGATCAATGCCATCCGCGAGCGCAGCAACGATCTGGATGCAACCTGGCAGGAGGGTGATCGTTTACGCGACTGGGTAATGGATCACTGCCTGTTGCAGCAACATCTCAATACATGGCTGATGACGCTTGACCCGATGGCCGCTTCCAAACGCCAGGTCATGGCAGGGGATAGAGCTGCCGGCCCACCCCCAGCGGGCCTGGCCGACACTCGAGTTCACGCCGTTTGAGTCGATAAGCTACTGAAATATTACGGATAAAGTATCGACAAAAAAATGGCGTCGAGGTCTAAAGTTTCCTCGCCCGTGAACGCTAACCTCCCCGGAAGCGGTGAATACCAGACTGATGGTATATCCGCTATTTATAACAGGCGTTGATTCCGATGACGCAATCGGAAATCCGCCTTGATTATTTAGGAGTGTTTATCATGGCTTTGACCGTTAACACTAATATCGCGTCTTTAAATGCACAACGTAACCTGAGTTCTTCCCAGGGCGCGCTGGAAACCTCACTGCGTCGTCTGTCGTCCGGCCTGCGTGTTAACAGCGCCAAGGATGATGCCGCCGGCCTGTTCAGTATCCAGAAAATGACCGCCGATATCCGTGGTCTGAACCAGGCTGTGCGCAATGCCCAGGACGGCATTTCACTCGGTCAGACCGGTGAGGGTGCCATGGAGCAGATTCAGGATGCCCAGCAGCGTATCCGCGAAATCGCCGTCCAGTCCGCCAATGCCACTGTCGAAGACCGTACCGGTCTGCAGGCTGAGGTCGACCAGCTGACCCAGGAGATTTCCCGTATCGTTCAGACCACCGAATTCAATGGTCAGAACCTGCTGGATGGCAGTTCCACCACCCTGACCTTCCAGATCGGACCGGACGGTACCACGGACAACCGAATCGACGTTTCGGGTCTCGACCTGACGGGTATCACCGGTTACGCCGCCTCCCTGACTGCCACCGGTACCGTTGATGTCAGCACCCAGGCTGCCTCCCAGACGACGCTCACCACTATCGACAGCGCCGCCACGGGTCTGGACTTCGTTTCCAGTTCTCGTGCCACCTTCGGTGCGGTGCAGAACCGTTTCGAAGCTGTCGTGGTTAACCTGACTTCTTACTCCGAAAACCTTTCCGCTGCCCGCAGCCGAATCCAGGATGCCGACTTCGCGGCGGAAACCGCCAACCTGACGCGGGCGCAGATTCTGCAGCAGGCCGGTGTCGCCATGCTGGCGCAGGCCAACACACTGCCGCAGACCGCGCTGGCGTTACTGCAGTAAGCACGGCGGCTGTAATTCAGTCCCAGGGAAGGGTGGCTGCAGGGATGCGCCACCCTTCCGCTTTTGACAGGTAGGTGAATAATGTCATCTGATTACATTACATCTGTGCCGGGTCCGGAGGCTGCTCGTTTGCAGGGGACGCAGCAACTCCCCCAAGCGCCGAAATCGCAGAAAGCGGAACAGCTTGAGGGGAATGAATCCGCCGACCGCGGACAGGATCTGCCGCCAACCCCGCTCGAAGAGGCCGAGGAACACGCGGAAGTTGAGCAGGTCGAGTCAGCAGTGAGCCAGATCAGTGATTTTGTGCAGCACTTCCAGCGTGACCTGCTGTTCAGTATCGATGAGGACAGCGACCGACTGGTTGTCAAAGTCATTGATTCTGAAACACAAGAAGTTATCAGGCAGATTCCTTCCGAAGAAACACTGCGCATTGCCAGGAATCTGGATTCGCCGGAAAGCCTGATTCTCAGTGAACAGGCATGAGCTGGCACCGCTTTTGCTTTATAGCCGGTAAGCCGTTTAATTCACATGAGGTTGGAGCATGATTAGCGCACCCGGTATCGGTTCCGGATTGGACGTCAATTCCATCGTCAATCAGCTGATGGCGATTGAACGTCAGCCGCTGAATCGCCTGGCAGGCAGCAAAAGAGATCTCGAGGTGCAACTCAGCGCCTTCGGTCAGCTGAAAAGTGCCCTGAGCGGATTTCAGTCGGCACTCAGCGATCTCAAGACGGTGAACGCTTTTGAAGTTTATAAAGCGGTATCCTCCGACGAAGGCGCTTTTACTGCAACCGCTGACAGCAGCGCGGCGCAAGGTTCTTACGATATCCAGGTCGTCAGTCTTGCCGAAGCCCATAAGATGGGTTCGCTGGCGATTGCAGATACCGATACCACCACACTGGGTCGGGCCGGTGACAGGATGACCTTCACGGTAAATGGAGAGGCCTTTACGGTTGACGGCGGCGGTATGACCCTGTCGCAACTCAGGGACGCGATCAACGATGCGCCCGACAATACCGGGGTGTCGGCAACCATTATCAGCGAGAACAGTGGCAGCCACCGGCTGGTGCTGACGTCTGTTGAAACCGGCAATGCCAATGCCATTAACCTGTCAGCCACCGGCAGACTGCGCAGGGACCTGAAACTAGACGATATCAACGACCCGGCACAGCTGGATGCTGAGCTGCTGGTCGATGGTCTGTATACCATCACCCGTTCCAGTAACACCATCAGTGACGCCATCAGCGGCATTACGCTCAATCTTCTCGCGGAATCAAACAGTGATGTTCAGCTCGAGGTCAGCCGCGATACCGATTCGGTTACAGAGTCGGTGCAGGCGTTTGTCGATGCATTCAATGAGCTGGAAACCACCATCGACAGCCTGTCGGGTGAAGGCAATGACCTGGAAGCCGACAATACCCTGCGCAGCATCGAGAACCAGATTCAGGCGGTATTCAATACACCACCATCAGGACCGAACGGCGGTTTCACCTACCTGTCCGAGGTCGGTGTCTCCTTCCAGCGTGACGGTAAGTTGGCCCTGGACAGCGGTGCTTTGCAGAATGCCGTCGACACTGATTTTGCCGGCATGGCGCAATTGTTCGCCGGTGATGATCAGGGTTACCTGTTCAGGGTCGATGCCCTGATCGGTAACATTGTTCAGGCGGATGGTCTGATCGATATTCGTCAGGATGGCCTGAACAACCGCATTGGCAGGGTCGATCAGAGCATCTCGGATATGGAATACCGTCTCGAGCTGAGGGAGCAACGTCTGCTGAATCAGTTCAGTGCCCTGGATGCCCTGATGGGACAATTACAGGGTACCAGCGCATTTTTAACACAACAATTGGCGGCGCTGCCCAATCTACAGACACAGTCCGGCAATAACTAGGTATGATTCGGCTTGGCAAATCTGCGGCTAACAAGGAGTAGGTAATGAGTTTTGCAGGTGTTCGAAACGCAATGGATCAATACAGTCAGAATGCGGTTCAGGCAAGGATAGAGTCTGCCAGCCCGCACCGGCTGATCCAGATGCTGCTGGAAGGTGCGCTGGGAAAAATTGCTGCTGCAAAAGGGCACATGGAACGCGGCGAAATTCAGCCCAAGGGGGCGCAGATCGGCAGCGCGATTTCGATCATGGAAGGATTGAAGACCAGTCTGGACATGGAAAAGGGTGGTGAGATTGCCCAGAACCTGGAAGACCTGTACATCTACATGGAACGTCGTTTGATCGAAGCAAACAGCATTAACGATACATCTCTGCTGGACGAGGTGTCAGATCTTCTCAAACAGATCAAGGAAGCCTGGGATGCCATCGCTGATCATGCGAGCGGTCAGGATGCCGGGGTCTGATACTCCATACAGGGAAATGGTTATGGATAATAAGCGCAGCCGGCAGCTGGAACAGATACTGTCGCTCAGCAAGGATATGCTGGCAAAAGCGGGTGATGATGAGTGGGAGCTGGTGGCAGAAATTGACGCCAGGCGCCGGGAGCTGGTGATGCGCTGTTTTCAGCAACCGGCACCGCAACAACATGCCACCGAAGTGGCGGCCGCCATAAAGGGAATTCTGTGCCTGAACCAGGAAATCAGCGATCTGGGCAAGCGCTACCAGGATCAACTCGGCACCGAAATGCATACCAATAAACTGGGCCGCACCGCGTCGGCTGCCTATCGCGGCTGCGCCCGCTAAGCCCTTAGTTAAGCGCGCAGCTGTCCCGGTCCTACGGGACAGCGCAGAACAGCGTTGAAATTTGCCACGGAATACACGGAAATAAACGCCAGGAATTTCTATGTCTTCCGTGTTTGCCGTGGTTATCTGCATGACACTGGTTTAAGTAAGTAGTAATTCAATCCGACAGGGCTGAATTGGGCCCTTCCCGCTCTCACAGCGCCGGTTTATACCGCAAAGACGAAAAACGAATCAAAGAGTTAGGCTGGCTGCCTGACATCAACCAAACTTACGACAAAATTTTGACATTCTCCGTTAAGAATGGTTAACTTTAGCCATAGGATGTTGTCCGGTTAATACCGTTAAGCGCAACAAATTCAGGCGGAAACCAAGTCGATGGGGGAAACTCAGGTGCCAGTCAGCGAGCCAAGGGTACTTATTATCGAAGCCGATACCGATCGTGGCCGCGAGCTGGAATCGGTTTTACGTTTTATCAATTATGAGCCGGAGCTGGTTACCGAATGTGGCGGCTGGAAGGCGGGCTTTGAAGACGCCCAGGATATCCTGGCGGTACTGATCGGCACCTGCACGACTGACAGGGCGCTGGAAAATCTTCTCAAAGAAGTTCACGATTTCGACGAGCACCTGCCTATTTTCCTGTTATCGGAAAAGAATAAAGAGCTCACCGTAGCCATTGAACCCAGTTCCTGCATTCTCGGGCGGGTCGAGATGCCGGTTCACTACACCCAGTTGACCAGTGCCCTGCATCAGGCCGAGGTGTATCGCGAAACCCAGGTCGATGGGGCAAACCAGCGGCCGGTGGATCTGTTCCGCAGCCTGGTCGGTACCAGCCGGGCCGTGCAGTCGGTTCGTAAAATGATCCAGCAGGTCGCCAATTCGGACGCCAACGTGCTGATTCTGGGTGAATCGGGCACCGGTAAAGAAGTGGTGGCGCGCAACCTCCACTATTATTCCAACCGCCGCGACAAGGCTTTCGTACCGGTGAACTGTGGCGCGATCCCTGCTGACTTGCTGGAATCCGAACTGTTCGGCCACGAAAAAGGCGCTTTCACCGGCGCCATCAGTAGCCGGCAGGGCCGCTTTGAACTGGCTGAAAAGGGTACCCTGTTCCTCGATGAAATAGGCGACATGAGTCTGAACATGCAGGTTAAACTGCTGCGCGTGTTGCAGGAACGCACATTCGAGCGGGTGGGCAGTAACAAGAGTATTGAAGCCGATGTGCGCATTATTGCCGCAACCCACCGCAACCTCGAAGAATCCATCAGCGAAGGCACGTTCCGCGAAGATCTTTTTTATCGCTTGAACGTGTTTCCCATCGAGATGCCGCCGCTGCGCGATCGCGTGGAAGACATCCCGTTACTGATCAACGAACTGATCCGCCGTATTGAACACGAAAAACGCGGTTCGGTACGCCTCACGCAGGCAGCCGCCCTGTCGCTGTGCCAGTACAGTTGGCCCGGTAACGTGCGCGAACTGGCAAACCTGGTCGAACGCCTGGCCATTCTGTTCCCGTTCGGCGTGGTTGATGTCGGTGATCTACCGGAAAAATTTCAGTCCGATTTACCGGTGGCGGAAACCGCCAGGCTCAGTGAAGAAATACTTGGTTCCGCCCAGCCGGTGCACTACCAGCTGGAGTCCGAACCCCGCCTGCCGCGTGGCGGTCTGGATCTTAAGGAGCACCTCAGCAACCTTGAGGTCGGTTATATCCGGCAGGCTCTGGACGACGCCAACGGTGTGGTGGCACAGGCCGCCAAGCGATTGGGCATGCGCCGTACCACCCTGGTTGAAAAGCTGCGTAAATACGGACTACAGCGTTCCGGTAATGCGCCAGGAGTTTGACATATTTTCCGGCCGCCGCTCATAACATTCTGATTTAAAAGCCTTACTCATTCCAGGCATACTCCTTGCTAAATAAACTGTGGGCACAAAAGCCCGCGTTGCTAAGCTTCAGGAGTAGGTCTTTTTATGAGTCAGTCGGCTGCCAATAAACAACAACTGCAGGACGCTTTTGAACTGTTCAATCAGGTCTCTGAACAGCTCACCGGCTCCTACCAGGTGTTACAGCAGCAGGTCGTCAGCCTGACCCGGGAACTGGCGGCCGCCCGTGCTGAGCGGCATGAACTGCTTTCCGAAATCCGTATTCTGCAGCAGGAAGCCTCGCGCGGACAGCGCCTGTCCAGCATGGGCGAAATGACTGCACGGCTGGCACACCAGGTGCGCACGCCTCTGGCCACCGCCTTGTTATATGCCTCTCAGCTCAAGCAGGCCGATCTGCGCCAGCACCAGCATGACTGCTTTGTAGACCGGCTGCTGGTGGGGTTGCGGCATCTCGATCATATGGTGAACGACATGTTGCTCTATGCGCGCGGCGGGCAGGGAGGCGATGAAGTCGTAACGGTCTGCGATTTGCTCGATCAGGTACAGCAGTCGCTGTTGCCGCAACTCAATGAAAAAGCGGCACGCTGGTCGGTGCCTCACGGCCATGGGGATATTGAGATTCGTGGTCAGCGTGAAATTCTGGCCAGTGTGCTCGGCAACCTTGCCGGCAATGCACTGGATGCCTGCGAACAGGACGCCCATCTCGACTGGCAGGTCGATGTGCAGGATAAGACTGTTTGTATTGTTCTCCAGGACAATGGGCCGGGTGTCGCCGCTGGCTTGCACGAACAGATTTTCGAACCCTTCTTCACCACGCGTCCCAGCGGTACCGGATTGGGACTGGCGGTGGTACGTGCAGTGATCACTGCACATCGGGGAACCATTGAACTCGATCCTGAATTTCAAAAAGGTGCGCGTTTTGTCGTTCGACTGCCGCTGCTTGACGAACAACAACTTCCGAGCGGGGTATTGAAGAATCAACAAAAGGCGGATATCGCCACCTCGAGGTACCTGTAATGAGTCAACTCAATGTGCTGATTGTTGAAGATGATCCGGCTTTGCGAGACGCCTTGTGCGCAACCGTCGAACTGGCCGGGTTCGGGGTTAAGTCGGCTGAAAATGCCATTCAAGCCTTGCAGCTGATCGAAGCGCAGTCATTCAGCCTGGTGGTCAGTGATATCCAGATGAAGGGCATGGACGGTCACGCCCTGCTGCAAAAGTTGAAAGCCAGTATTCCTGAATTACCGGTCGTCTTGATGACCGCTTATGGCACCATTCAAAAAGCGGTGGAATCCATGCGCAACGGCGCAGCCGACTATCTGGTAAAGCCGTTTGATGCGGAAGTCCTGGTAGACATGATCCGCCGTTATATGCCCAGTTGTCACGACGATCCCCAGTTTGTCGCCGAGGATCAGGCGACCCGGAAACTGGCCATGCTGGCCAGACGGGTCGCTTCAACAGATGCCACGGTCATGATCAGCGGTAGTTCCGGCACCGGTAAGGAGGTGTTTTCACAGATGATACATCGTCATTCAGCGCGTGCCGATGGACCATTTGTGGCGATCAACTGTGCGGCCATTCCCGAGAACATGCTGGAAGCCTCACTGTTCGGTTATGAGAAGGGCGCCTTTACCGGTGCCTACCAGGCACGCGCGGGCAAGTTCGAACAGGCGCAGGGCGGAACACTGCTGCTGGACGAAATTTCGGAAATGGACCTGGGCCTGCAAGCCAAGCTGCTGCGCGTGTTGCAGGAACGTGAAGTCGAGCGTCTCGGTGGCCGCGAGGTCATTGCGCTGGATGTGCGCGTACTGGCGACGACCAACCGCAAGATGCGCGAAGAAGTCGCCGCCGGGCGTTTCCGTGAAGACCTTTTTTACCGCCTCAATGTGTTTCCTCTGCACCTGGATCCGCTATGTCAGCGTAAAGCCGATATCCTGCCATTGACCAATCGTCTGATTCGCAAGTACAGCCCGGAAGGCAGCAGTACACCGCATATGTCCAAACAGGCGCAGCAGGCCTTACTGGATCATCCATGGCCCGGTAATGTGCGTGAGCTGGATAACGTCATCCAGCGTGCCCTGATTTTACTCAACGGTGAGCAGATCGAGGTCGACGACCTCTGCTTCGAACTGGATGTTTCTGCTGTATCGGAGCCAACAGCGCCGGCAACGACAAGTGCAGCGGACGGTCTGGACGGCGATCTCAAGAGTCGCGAGTTTGAGTTGATTCTGGACGCTTTGCGTGTGGATAACGGCAGCCGCAAGGCAGCCGCTGAACGCCTGGGCATCAGTCCACGCACCCTGCGTTATAAACTTGCGCGTATGCGAGAGCAAGGCATAGCCGTTCCGGCTTGAGGAGATGGAATGATGAGCAGCATAAGTAATGTGGACCAGGTGTTATCGGAAATGCGGCGACTCACGGCCGCTGCGCAGAATGAATCTGCACAAACCGAAAAGGCAGCGCCCGGCGAAGGGGATTTCTCCAGTTTGTTGAAGCAGTCAATCGATCAGGTTAACGCAACGCAGCAGGCAGCCACCCATCTCTCCACTGCCTTCAGTACCGGTGACCCGAATGTGGATGTCACCGAAGTCATGATCGCCTTGCAGAAAGCGGGCGTTGCGTTTCAGGCGATGACCGAGGTGCGGAACCGTCTGGTCTCGGCCTATCAGGACATCATGAGTATGCCGGTGTAAAGACTGTCAACCAGGACGCACAGCAGGGCCACAAAGGTAAGAACGGTGATGACTAATGACTACAGAAGTTAGCCGACATAAGCTTGCGGGACCGTCGGCCGCACGAGCCCATGGATGGGCGAAGGTAGAGCAATGCAGGAGCAATTGCCGGGGACGCGGCCGTCGAGCGTACAGGGATGTATTCACAGCCTGTCCCGCAAGCTTATGTCGGCTAACTTACGCGCGCCCTGGTAACAGGGTGTGGGGAGTAACGTTATGGCACTGGTAAAAGCGGAAACGGTTCACGGCTTCCAGGGGTTACCGGCGTTGCGCCAGCTCGGATTGATGATCGGTCTGGCGGCCAGTGTGGCGTTGGGCGTGGCGGTCGTGCTCTGGTCTCAGCAACCCGGCTACACGCTGTTGTATGCCAACCTCAGCAGTAAGGACGCCGGCCAGGTCATCGATGCCTTGCAGAAATCGGGCATCGTTTTCAAAGTGGATGAAGCCACCGGTGCCGTGATGGTGGAAAGCAGCAAGTTGCAGACTGCGCGCATGGAACTGGCCAAGGACGGTTTGCCGGAAGGTAACGCCATGGGTTTTGAAATGCTGCAGAAAGAGCAGGGATTCGGTACCAGCCAGTTTATCGAAACGGCAAGATTTCAACGTGCCCTGGAAGGCGAACTGAGCCGGACCATTGCAACACTGCGCAATGTCGAGGCTGCCCGCGTACACCTGGCTATCCCGAAGCGTTCCGTTTTCCTGCGCGAGCGATCTGATCCCACCGCATCGGTCATGATCGATCTGTATTCCGGCCGTACACTTGACGATGAACAGGTCGCCGCTATCGTGCATATGGTTTCATCCAGCGTACCGCACCTGACACCGGAAAATGTCACTGTGGTGAATCAGCGTGGCGATCTGCTGAGCAGCAGTAACTCGACTGATGGCCTGGCGCCGACATCCAGCCAGTTTTCCTACAACCGCAAACTCGAGTTGACGTATGCCGACCGTATTCGTCAGTTGCTGGAACCGATTATCGGTACCGGAAGGGTGCGGGCCACGGTTAATGCCGACCTCGATTTCACCGTTACCGAGCGAACCCGGGAGTCATTTAACCCCGATTTGCCGTCCTTACGCAGCGAGCAATTAAGCGAAGACAAGACCACAGCGGGCAATGCCGCGTCTGGCATACCCGGTGCTTTGTCGAATCAACCGCCCCAGGATCCTGTCGTCCAGCAACCCGGGGCGGGGGGCGGTCCCGTGGATTCCGCGCCCGCTGCAGCGCCGGTCAACAACAGTAAACACAGTGTTCGTAACTACGAGCTGGACAAGACCGTCAGTCACACCAAACTGGCAACCGGAACCATTCGCCGCCTTTCCATTGCCGTGGTGGTCGATAACAGGCAGGAATTGGATGAAAACGACGAACTGGTCAGCAAGCCCTGGAAGGATGAGGAACTGAACCGATTTACCACACTGGTCAAGGAAGCCGTGGGTTTTGATGCCCAACGTGGTGACACCGTGAACATCGTCAACTCGTCGTTCATCCCGCCGCCGGTGGTGGAGGCGATTCCTGAGCCGTCTCTTTTGCAACAGCCCTGGATCTGGGATGTCGCCAAGCAGGCTGCCGGTGCCCTGGGTCTGCTGATTGTGGTTTTCGGTGTGCTGAAGCCGGTTATGCGCAGCCTGGCGGACAAGGGCGCCCAGTCGATGCAGGCGGCCGCCATGCTTCCCGCAGCGGCGGGTGAAGCCGTCGGCGCAGGCGCTGACGACCGACTCAGCCTGTCCGGTGCAAACCCCCAACAGGCACAGCTGGCAGCACCGCAAGTGAGCTATGAACAACATCTGGAATCCGTAAAAGGTGCCGTCGGTGAGGACCCCAAGCGCGTAGCACAAGTCGTCAGGAACTGGGTGAGCGAAGATGGCTGAGGGCAGTTCCAAACTCAAGGGTACTGATCGTGCAGCCGTGCTGCTGCTGAGTCTTGGGGAAGCAAACGCCGCAGAAATCCTCAAGCACATGGGTCCCAAGGAGGTCCAGAAAGTCGGTGCGGCAATGGCTGCAATGACCAATGTGCCGCGCGATCAGGTGACGCAGGTGCTGGAACAGTTTACCGAGACTGTGCAGAATCAAACGGCGCTGGGCGTGGATTCAGATGACTATATCCGTTCGGCGATGGTGGGCGCACTGGGTGAGGATAAAGCCAAGGGTCTGATGGATCGCATCCTGCTTGGCAGCAGTACCAAAGGCCTGGAGGCGCTGAAATGGATGGATGCGCGAGCTGTTGCGGAACTGATACGACTGGAACATCCGCAGATTCAGGCCATCGTGCTGTCCTATCTGGACAATGATCATGCCGCAGAAGTCATCAAGTTCTTTCCTGAACAAACCCGCCACGATGTGCTGCTGCGTATCGCGACCCTGGAGGGTATCCAGCCTTCGGCCTTGCAGGAGCTCGATGGCATCCTCGAGCGCCAGTTTGCCGGCAATCAGAACGTCCAGTCCTCGAGCGTGGGTGGCGTGAAATCGGCGGCCGATATTCTCAATTTCATGGACAGCTCCATGGAAGGTGAAATTATGGAGGCCATCAAGGAAGCGGATGCTGATCTGGGTCAGGAGATCCAGGACCTGATGTTCGTGTTCGATAATCTGATTGACGTCGATGGCCGCGGTATCCAGGCCCTGTTGCGGGAGGTTTCCTCCGAGACCCTGATTCTGGCGCTGAAAGGTGCCGAAGAAGGCATGAAAGAAAAGATATTCAGCAATATGTCCAAGCGCGCCGCGGAAATGATGCGCGACGATCTCGAAAACAAGGGTCCGGTGCGCCTGAGTGAAGTGGAAGGCGCCCAGAAGGAAATCCTGGCCATTGCACGGCGTATGTCGGACTCGGGCGAGCTTGTGCTCGGCGGCAAGGGAGCAGAACAGTTTGTCTAAAATTATCCGCGGCGATTCGCTCCAGGATTGTCAGGCCTGGCATGTGCCCGAGGTGCAGGCTGACGGCGCACAGCCGCGCCAGCCAGTGACGGCACGCCAGCTGGAAGAGATTGAAAACCAGGCGCACCGGGAAGGATTTCAGCAGGGATTGCAGGAAGGGCGTGACGCCGGACTCGAGGAGTTCACCCGGCGTGTTCAGTACCTGGAACAGGTTATTCAGTCACTCGCCAAACCTTTGGAAGAACTGGACGAGACCGTCGAGCAGCAGCTGGCGCAACTGGCCATGCTGGTTGCCCGACAACTGGTGCGGCGCGAGCTGAAAACCGATCCCGAGCAGGTGATTGGCGTCGTCCGCGAGGCTTTGTCGGCATTACCGGTAACTGCCGGTAATGTACAACTGGCATTGCATCCGGAAGACGCGGTGATGATACGTGAGTCTTTGTCACTGCAGGAGGGCGGGCAGAATATCGAGCTTGCGCCGCAGGGCGTCCGCTCTTCCGAGCATGGCGGAATTCACCTTATCGATGACCCGGTGCAAAGCCGCGGTGGCTGCCGCGTGCTTACCGACGTATCGCAGATCGATGCAACCGTTGAGTCACGCCTGAACGCGGTCATTGCCAGTGTCCTGGGCGGTCAACGTAGCACGGACAATCAGGCCGACTGATGCTGCAAACCAACCGCAGCGAAATCTACAGGCAGCGGCTGGATCCGTATCTCCGACGCGCCGCCCAGGCGCAGCCGTTCGTGGTGACGGGTAAACTGACACGCATGGTGGGTTTGACACTGGAGGCGGTCGGTTGCCAGGCGTCCATCGGTGGCCGCTGCCTGGTTGAATCGACACAGGGTGAGCCCATCGAAGCCGAGGTCGTCGGATTTCACGACGACAGGCTGTACCTGATGCCGATCGGTGATTTGCAGGGTTTGGGCCCCGATGCCAGGGTGATACCCACCCACAGTGTGTGTGAAGTGGCGGTGGGGGATCATTTGCTGGGCCGGGTACTGGACGGTGCCGGCCATGCCCTGGATGGCAAGGGACCGATACACGCCGATGAGCGTGTACCCCTGAGCGGACGGGCCATTAACCCGCTGACGCGTTCCCCGATTCGGGAACCGCTGGATGTTGGTGTGGCTGCCATCAATGCCCTGCTGAGCGTCGGTCGTGGTCAACGCATGGGGCTGTTCGCGGGCAGCGGTGTCGGTAAGAGCGTGCTGCTCGGCATGATGACACGTTACACCAACGCTGACGTCATCGTTGTCGGTCTGATTGGCGAACGTGGTCGTGAGGTCAAGGAATTCGTCCAGAATATCCTCGGTGAAGACGGCTTGTCGCGTTCTGTTGTCGTGGCAACACCGGCCGATAACTCACCACTGATGCGTTTGCACGGTGCCATGCTGGCCACCAGCGTTGCCGAATACTTCCGGGATCAGGGTAAGCAGGTGCTGCTGCTGATGGATTCCCTGACCCGTTTTGCACAGGCGCAACGTGAAGTGGCGCTGGCGATCGGCGAGCCGCCGGCCACCAAGGGTTACCCGCCATCGGTATTCGCGAAATTGCCGCAGCTGGTCGAGCGCGCCGGCACCGGCGACCGCGGTGGTTCGATTACGGCATTCTATACCGTGCTGGTGGAAGGCGACGATCAGAGCGACCCGATCGCCGACGCCGCACGCGCCATTCTCGATGGTCACGTGGTGTTGTCCCGTGAGCTCGCCGAAGCCGGTCATTATCCGGCCATCGATATCGAGGCCTCCATCAGCCGGGTCATGGTGGATGTGGTGGCGCCTGAACACGAGCAGGCGGTTCGCCGCTTCCGGCAGCTTTACTCGGCCTACCGTCAGAACCGGGACCTGATCAATGTCGGCGCCTACCAGGCGGGCAGCGATAGCCTGGTTGATGAGGCCATTGCCTTCTATCCGCAGCTGAGCCGCTTTCTGCAACAGCACATGCACGAGCAGGTGGTCTGGAACGACAGCCTGGCCGGCCTGGCCGACGCTCTCGGGCTGCTGCCTGCCAGTGCGACTAACGCTCAGCCGGCCGTAGCCCAATGACACGATCCAAACGCATGCGGCCGGTCCAACAGCTTGCGCAAAACCGCGAGCAGGAGGCTGTGCAGAAGCTGGGACAAAGCCAGCAGTATCTGCAGGCGCAACAGGCCAAGCTGGCGGAATTGCGGGCCTACCGCGACCAGTATGCCAGGGACTTTACCGCGTCGGGTGGCGACGGGCTGGGCGCCACCCGGGTGCAGGACTATCGGATATTCCTCAGTCGTCTGGGCGAAGCCGTACGCCAGCAGGAAGCCGTCATCGCCCAATGTTGTGCCCAGCATGAACAAACCCGTCGCCAGTGGCTGGAGTCCCGCGGCCAAAGCCGCTCTGTCGATAAGCTGGTGGACCGGTATCGCCTGGAAGAAAACAAACAGCTGGACCGCAAAGAACAAAAGGAACAGGACGACTGCGCCCAGAGGCCACCTTCCGATTCAGTCCCCAAATAAAATCAAAGCTGGCACACGCCTTGCTCTACTACCCTGTAATTGAGTTCAACCGATTCAGGAGCTTTTGCATGAATGCAGCCTTGCCAGTATTGCCACCCGCCACGGACAGCGCCGGGGGTTTTTCCGGGCTGGATACAGAACTCCAGGGATTACAGGGTGATAGCGCCAGTCAGACAGGCTTCGCGCCGCTTCTTGAGGAGGCGCATGCCGCCGTCTCCGCCGAGGTTTCTGTTGCACCGTTAAGCCAACTGGATGCCGAAAGCCTGCTGCGGCAGGTCCAGAACTTGCCGCAAGCTGGCAAGCTGTTGCCGCTGCTGGAGCAGGTGCTGGACGAGGCGAGTGCCAACGGCGTTGATTCCCGGCAGGTACTGCAGCAGATGGCTGAAAAACTGGAACACCTCGGGCCGGGTTCCGAGCCGAATCCCGCGGCAAGCCTGGTCACCGCGCTTCACCAGTTGCTGGATGAACTCCCGGCGCTGAAACCCCCGGCAGACGCACTCGCGTTGGTGGCCGCTGACGGTAAAAAACCTGCAGCCGGCCCGGCCGGGGACAGGACGGCGGGCCGCTCTGTGCTGCCGGTCATGCCGAGGCAGACGGGTGTTGCCGAGGCGGGAGAAAAACTGCCGGTCAACGCGGCACAGAGTGCTTTCAACAGTACCAGCCTGGACACAACGGTGGAGCAGGCCCAGCTACGGCAGCCCGAACTGGCAAACGTGATGGCAACACTCAAACGCCTGACGGTACAGGGTAAATCTGCCCCTGCCGAGACCCCGCTGCGGGCAGAGTCGGTGACGGCTGCGGTGGCGTCGCCGCCTGCCCAGGCGTCCGGTCCGGCAACGTCGGCGTTGCCGACGCTCAGCGTGAATACACCGCTGGCGCAGGGCGACTGGGATCAGGCGCTGGGTGAGCGTATTCAGTGGATGGTAAACCGGAAAATACAGGGTGCCCAGATCAGGCTGAATCCGGCTCAGCTTGGACCGATGGAAGTCCGTATACAGGTTCAGAACGATCAGGCCAGTATCCAGTTCAGCTCGGCCCATAGCATGGTGCGGGAGGCACTGGAGGCGGCATTGCCCAGGCTGCGTGACATGTTCGACGCATCCGGTGTTGAACTGGTGGACGTCGACGTGTCCGGACAGTCATCTGCCGGTGAGCGGCGCGCCGGTGGTGAGGAGGGTGCCGTGGCCCGGGGAGCGGGTGTTATCGATGGCGACAGTGGGGCGGAAACGGTGCTGGAAACGCCGGTAAGCGCGTTACTGGAAAACACCGGCATAGACCTGTTTGCCTAACCGGCTTGAATTGACTGTGTTTGTTTCGATTTGACTGTGCCGGGGTCAGTGACAATCGTCGAATGTTCGGTAACAGATTGATTGTATTTATGGATACGCTTGTGGTACTTTACGAACACAATTATAAGAATGTTGGAACTGGAAATGCCAACCTCGCCGAAAAAACGTGGGCGGTCGAAGGAGGGCCGGCGGCCCGGCACCCGCAAAAAATCCTCCAAGCCCGTTCTCGGTAAAGAAGTCGATTACGTTCTTCAGCTGACCGAGGAAGATACCCGGCTGCTTAACCGCTATAAGGACATCCTGGCCCAGGGGGCGGCCGGATTCGCGGAAACCGTTTACAACTACCTGTTCGATAATCCTGACATCGCTGATGTGCTGTACGCCTACGAACGCGAGGGCGGTCACATCGGCGAACTGGTGCGCGGTATGCTGGCGCACCAGTTGAGTCTGCTGAGCGGAAATATCGATGAAAAAGCGACTGCCCGCAGCGAACAGGTGGGTCGCTCGCATTATCGCCACGGCGTCAAGCCGGTATGGGCGCTGGGTGCCTACCGGCTGTTCCTGGATCATCTGCAGCATCTGGTGGATACCGATCCGCAAATCGAACAGCAGGATCGCGACGCGGTGGAATCGGCGCTCATCAAGATGATTTTCCGTGACCTCGCGGTAGTCACCGAAGGTTACTGGCGGGCGGCGGTGGAACAGCTCACCGATCAGCGTGATGAACTGGGTTTTGAGCAGGACCTGGCGGGCGAGATTCTCAGTAACATACCGCAGTTGCTGTGGACGGTCGATATCGAATCCAACCGCATCAGCTATGCCAGTCCCGGTACCCAGGCATTCTGTCACAATGAGCTGGAATCCCCCATTCCCTGTTTCTACGCCATTCACGGTTCTGAACGCGAGCGGGTACTGATCGCCTGGCAACAGGTACTGGACGGCGAGTCGGTTCAGCTTGAAGTGCGGCTGACGCCTGATGACAGTGAAGAGAGCTGGTTCCGTATGGTGTTTTATCCTATGGCCAATCGCCGCGGCCGTGTCCTGCGCGTCCATTGCCTGATGGAGGATGTCACCGATTTACACACCGACCGGGAGCGCCTCGAACAGCTTTCCACCCAGGATGAAGTGACCGGCCTGGCCAATCGCGCCCTGTGGCATGACCGTCTGGCCTCGGCGCTGGCGGTGGCGCGGCGTAATCCCGGTGCCTCGGTTGCCGTCATGATGCTGGATATCAATCAGTTCAAAATGTACAACGATTCGCTGGGCCACGCAGCCGGCGATGAATTGTTGCGGCAGATATCGCAGCGTTTGCAAAAGGTGTTGCGCGATACCGATACACTGGCCCGTCTGGGTGGCGATGAATTCGGCATTGTGTTGCCGTTTTCGCAGGATGCAGAAAGAGCAGGCGAACGTGTGGCCGGTGAAGTCATCAATGCGCTGAGTGCGCCATTTTCCTATGATCAAACAGAACTGTGTCTGAGCAGTGCAATCGGTATCTCGCTGTTTCCGCAGCATGGTGAGGATGCCAGCACCCTGGCCAGTCATGCCGACAGCGCCATGTACCGTGCCAAGTGGAATTCGGCGCCTTACCTGTTCTATGAAGCGGAAACCAAAACACCTGCTGCGACGGAACACCTTTCGATTTCCGGCCAGTTACACGGTGCTTTGGAGCGCAAGGAGTTTGAACTCTACTACCAGCCGAAAATCGATCTGGCCAGCGGCGCAATCTGTGGTGCCGAAGCGTTATTGCGCTGGCAACACCCTCAGCAGGGACTGGTGCTGCCTGACAGGTTTATTCCGGTCGCCGAGCAGCTGGGTATGATTTCCCCCATCACCGACTGGGTGCTGGATACCGCATTGGCGCAGAGTAGAGCCTGGCTGGTCGAAGGCAGACAGATGCCGGTTTCGATTAACGTCTCGGCACGTACCTTTCAGTCACCGGGGCTGGTCACACGTATCGAACAGTCCCTGAAAGCGGCCGGTGTGGCCGGCAGCAGTCTCGAGGTCGAAATTACCGAAGGCACCCTGATGGCCGATCTGGATAAAGGCGCCGGTATTCTAAAGAACCTGAGCGATCTGGGGGTGTCGATTGCTATCGACGATTTTGGCAGCGGTTACTTTTCCCTGTCGTATCTGAAACGCCTGCCCATCAATACCCTGAAAATCGATCAGTCCTTCCTGGAGAGTATGGACCGTAGTCCGAAAGACGCCGCGATGGTGCGTTCCATCATCGAGCTGGGCCATAACCTGGGGTGCAAGGTTATCGCCGAAGGCGTCGAGGATGCGGGGGTCCACCTGCAGCTGCAGCATCTGGGCTGTGACCTGGTGCAGGGTTTCCATATCAGCAAGCCCTTGCCGGTTGAAGGTTTCCACGAATGGCTGTCCGCTTCCTCTCATTAGTATAAATTTCGGACTCGCCCGGCTCCCCCTGTTTGAATATTCGGCAGCTCTGCCCAGGCCTTTCAATATGCCTTGCGGGTAAGCCGCGCTTGCCCATCCAGCCAATGTTCTGTCAATCCAATCTACCTCCTGATGTCAAAAATTCGGCGCACCGTTGAAAAGATATTTTAACTATATGAAATAAAAGGCTATTAAATAGCACTGCTTCGTGGCATACGTCTTGCTTTTGCTGTAACTGCAAACATAAGCGGGGATTAGACAATGGCACAGGAAGACGATCTGGAACTGGATAGCGATGAAGCGCCAAAACCGAAATCCAAGTCCAAGCTATTTATCATCATCGGTGTTGTGGTTCTGCTGCTGGGCATTTCGGCAACAGCAACACTGCTGATAACCGGTATCTTGTCAGACGAGCAGGAAGGCAGTGCCGCCGAACAGACTGACACCGGTAACAAAGCGGCTAAAAACCAGAAGCAAGCCAAGGGGCCTTTGAATTACGTACCCATGGATCCACCCTTTGTGGTCAACTTCAATGCTGACACGGATGTCCGATTCCTGCAGATCACCGTGGAAGTCGGTACCCGTGATCCCGACGCTGTCGACCTTGTCAAGGAACACCGTCCCGCCATCCGTAACTCCCTGGTAATGCTGTTTGGCAATCAGGATCCCGAAACCTTGAATTCACGCGAGGGTAAGGAGAAGTTGCGCAGTGAAACCCTGGCGGAAATTCAGAAGGTCATGACGGAAGAGACCGGTGATGTGGGTGTGGATAGTGTGTTCTTTACCAGCTTTGTCATGCAATAGGGTGATGCGGTGAACGATCTGCTTTCACAGGATGAAATTGACGCGCTGCTACATGGAGTCAGTGGCGGCGATGTCGAAACCGAAAGCGACGAAGAGATTCCAGAAGGTGAAGTTCGGGGTTTCGACTTTGCCAGCCAGGACCGTATTGTCCGCGGGCGTATGCCCACACTGGAAATGATTAATGAGCGTTTTGCCCGTTACTTCCGCATCAGTCTTTTTAACATGCTGCGTCGTGCCGGCGAGATCTCGGTCTCCGGTGTGCAGATGCTCAAGTTCGCGGAGTATGTGCACAGCCTGTTTGTGCCGACCAGTCTGAGCCTGGTGCGCATGCCGCCGCTGCGCGGTAGTGCGTTGTTTGTGATTGAACCCAAGCTGGTTTTTGCCCTGGTGGATAATTTCTTCGGCGGCGGCGGAAAATTCCATACCAAGATCGAAGGCCGTGAATTTACGCCAACAGAGCTGCGAGTGATTCAATTGGTACTGGACATCGCCTTCAAGGATCTGAAACAGGCCTGGGAACCGGTAATGGAAGTCGGTTTCGACTATCACAGCTCCGAGGTGAACCCGCACTTTGCCAACATTGTCAGCCCCACAGAGGTTGTCGTCGTGAACACCTTCAGGGTGGAGCTGGACGGCGGTGGCGGCGACCTGCATGTCACCATGCCGTATTCAATGGTGGAACCGATCCGTGACCTGCTTGATGCCGGTGTGCAAAGTGACCGTAGTGATCGCGATGAACGCTGGAGCCGCTCGATTCGGGAGCAAATGAAACAAGCACCGATTCGACTACGCTCGACCCTGGTTGAAACAAGCTTGTCTTTACGTGACGTCAAGCAACTGCGGGCCGGTGACGTCATTGCGATTGATTTGCCCGATCTGGTAACCGTCGAAGCGGAAGGCACGCCCGTATTTCGTGGCAAATTTGGCGTTTATAACAGTAGCCGGGCTGTGAAAGTGACACAGAAGATTGCCCCGGGTCGATTTGAAAAATAAGGGTGGCAGGAGAGGCCAATGAGTGAACAAACGGAAAAGCAGGAAGCCGGCGTAGTTGACGAAGGGGCTGACGCCATGGCCGAACAGGCGCTGGCCGAGGCCTCCGGAGAACAGCCTGCACAAGCCGCTGCCGCAGAGTTCGACAACCTCGAAGACACCTCGAGTGGACCGGCGGCTGAAGAAGAAAATCTGGACGTTATTCTCGATATTCCTGTCACCATTTCGATGGAAATCGGGCGCACCAATATCAGTATTCGCAATCTCCTCCAGTTAAACCAGGGCTCGGTTGTAGAGCTGGACCGACTGGCCGGCGAGCCCATGGATGTGCTGGTGAACGGCACGCTGGTCGCACACGGTGAAGTCGTTGTGGTTAACGAGAAATTCGGTATTCGCCTCACCGATGTCATTAGTCCCGCGGAACGGGTCAAGAAGCTCAAGTAGGAATATGCATGATGTTTTACCGCGCTCGGCAACTGACCCTGTTTGTTACTGGATGCGCCACGTTCACCTTCAGCTACGCAGCAGAGTCCGATACAAAGACCTCCGGTGCCCTGAAGGGTGCCGCCAGCCTGGGCCACGCCCAGGATCCCATGGCCATGACCAGCTTGTGGCAGTTGACGCTGGGTATGTTGCTGGTCCTGGGCCTGATTGTTGCCATCGCCTGGGTACTCAAGCGCAGCGGTCGCTTCCAGATGGCGGCCGGCGGTGGTCTGCGGATTCTCGGTGGACTTTCGATGGGGACACGTGAACGTGTTGTTCTGCTGCAAGTCGGTGAGACCCAGCTGCTGGTGGGCGTTGCCCCGGGGCGCCTGCAGACACTGCACGTACTGGATAAGCCGCTGGAATCCATGCACGACACCGCCTCTGCTGTCCCCGGGTTTGCGGATCAGCTGAGCCGTGTTTTGAGCAAGGAAAAAGCATGAAACACCTGATGTTCTGTATACCCTTGTTGTTGGGCTGTGTGCCGATGCTGGCCTCAGCCGAGCCGGGTCTCGCCGCGCTGAAAGTCGAAGCGGGCGAGGATGGCAGTGAGACTTATACCGTAACCATCCAGGTCTTGATGTTCATGACCGCGCTCAGCCTGTTGCCGGCAGCGCTGATGATGATGACTTCGTTTACGCGTATTGTCATTGTGCTGGCCATACTGCGCCAGGCGCTGGGTACCCAGTCATCTCCGTCCAACCAGGTGATCATCGGTCTGTCGCTGTTTTTGAGCCTGTTCATCATGATGCCGGTTTTTGACCAGGTTTATGAGGAGGCACTGGGCCCCTATCTTGAAGAGGAGTTGCCTGCCCAGGAAGCGCTGCAGCGGGGTGCGCTGCCGTTTCGCGGTTTTATGCTGGAACAGACGCGTGATGATGACCTCATGCTGTTTTCAAATATTTCGGGTGCCGGAGAATTTGAAACAGCCGATGATGTGCCTTTTTCGCTGTTAATGCCTGCCTTCGTTACCAGCGAACTGAAGACAGCTTTCCAGATCGGCTTTCTCATTCTGATACCGTTTCTGGTGATCGACCTGGTGGTTGCCACGCTGCTGATGTCCATGGGCATGATGATGTTATCGCCCATGATTATCTCGCTGCCGTTCAAAATCATGTTGTTTGTATTGATTGATGGCTGGTCTCTGGTCATGGGGACCCTGGCGGCCAGCTTTTCAGCCTAGCCTGATCGAGGACCTGTCATGACACCTGAAACAGTCATAGAAGTCGGAACCCAGGCAATGAAGGTCACCGCGCTGCTGGCAGCGCCACTGCTGTTGTCCGCCCTGGTCGTGGGTCTGTTGGTCGGTATGTTCCAGGCGGCCACCCAGATCAATGAAATGACACTCACTTTCGTGCCCAAACTGATCGTGGTGGGCCTGGTGATTCTTGTCGCCGGCCCGACCCTGCTCAATACCTTGCTGGGCTTCACCACCCGGCTGTTCGAGAGCATACCAGGCATGATCGGTTAGCGGACCATGCTGTTTACCAGCGCCGATATTGGGTCATGGATTGGCAGTCTGGTCTGGCCGTTTACCCGTATAGCCGCCATGTTGGCGATTGCCCCCATATTCGGTGCGCGGATGGTGCCGCAGCGGGTTCGTCTTGTCATCGCCCTGCTGCTGACCTGGATCATTCTTCCACTGTTGCCGGAGGTTCCCGCGCTTGACCCCTTATCCCTCGCCGGCGCGCTGCTTACGGCGCAGCAACTGCTCATCGGTCTCGCCATTGGCTTCAGCCTGCAACTGGTGTTCGCCACACTGGTTATCGCCGGGCAAACCATTGCCATGGGTATGGGGCTGGGATTTGCCCAGATGGTCGATCCGCAAAACGGTGTCAACGTGCCGGTTATCGGTCAGTACTATGTTGTGGTTGCAACCCTGTTGTTCCTTGCCTTGAACGGGCACCTGGCTTTGATCCGTGTGCTGGTTGACAGCTTCCAGTCCCTGCCTGTCGGGGTGGATGCTTTGACGCGTGAGGATTTTCGTGCCATTGCCTACTGGGGTGCGCGTATGTTTGCCGATGCCATCATGGTCGCCTTGCCTGCGGTGGCTTCAATTCTTCTGGTCAATCTCGCTTTTGGCGTGGTCAGCCGTTCGGCGCCACAACTCAATGTTTTCGGTGTCGGTTTCCCGGTCACACTGACACTTGGCTTCGTCATCCTCGTGGTCGCCATTGCCAACCTGCTGCCGCAAATGCAACAACTGATAGACGGGGCGTTTACAGGTCTCGGTCAGTTCGGTAACGGGGGCCGGTGATATGGCTGAGAACGAAGACGGCCAGGAAAAAAGCGAACAGGCGACGCCCAAACGACAGGAAGAGGCGCGAAAAAAGGGCCAGGTACCGCGCTCCAGGGAAATGACCACCATGGCGATGCTGCTGATGGCGGCTCTTTGCATGTCGCTGATGGGTGGTCACATGATCGAGCGGCTGGGTGCGGTATTGCAGCTGGGTTTGCAGGTTGAACGGGCCAAAGTGTTTGATACCTTTGCCTTGATCGAGATACTTGGGCAAGCCGTCTTCCAGGGCTTTCTGCTGATTTTCCCCTTTCTTCTGGTCATGCTGGTAACAGCCCTGATCGCCCCGGTTGCACTGGGTGGCTGGTCGTTCAGCGCCGAGGCGCTGAGTTTCAAGGCGGAAAAACTGAATCCACTGAAGGGGCTGAAGCGGATTTTTGCCGCGCGCGGTATCGTGGAACTGGTCAAGGCGCTAGCCAAGTTTCTGTTGATCGGTTCGATCGGAGCCGGTTTGCTGTGGCATTTTTTACCTGAACTGATGGGCCTGGGACGTGAAGCCGTTGAGCACGGACTGGCTCATGCCGGAAGTATCCTGTCCACATCCTTTGTGGTTCTCAGTGCCTCACTGCTGTTGATCGCAGCCATTGATGTGCCATTCCAGTTATGGGATCACGCCAAGAACCTGAAGATGACCCGCCAGGAGGTCAGGGATGAACACAAGGACACGGATGGTAAGCCGGAGGTTAAATCCAGGCTGCGCGCCATGCAGCGCGAAGTCGCCCAGCGGCGCATGATGGAGGAAATACCCAAGGCGGATGTCATTATCACCAACCCGACGCATTACGCCGTTGCTCTGCGTTATGACACGGAAAATATGTCAGCACCCGTCGTGGTGGCCAAGGGTGTCGAACTGATTGCCAGCCAGATTCGTACTGTTGCCGTGGCCAATAATGTCCCGCTTTTTGAAGCGCCGCCACTGGCGCGGGCCCTGTATTACAGCGCCGAAATCAATCAGGAAATACCCGCCGGTCTCTACCTGGCGGTCGCACAGATTCTGGCCTATCTGTTCCAGCTCAAGGCAACGGCGGGCGGCGGGCCGATTCCGAAGCGGCCGGAGGATGTTCCTGTGCCGGATGAGTTTTTCCAGGGACCTGACGGAAAACCGTGAGTCACCTTGATACAGAAAGGGGTTAACTGAGACATGGCAACTGAAGCAGCAAGCATTAACTTCCGCGCTATCAGCGGCAAGGGGATGGGGGCACCGATACTGCTGGTGATGATGCTGGCAATGATCATCATTCCCATGCCACCGATCGCGCTGGACATGTTTTTCAGCTTCAATATTGCACTTTCGCTGGTGGTGTTGATGGTGACTGTCTACGCTATGCGGCCGCTGGATTTTGGTATTTTCCCGACTGTACTGCTGATTACCACGCTGTTGCGGCTGGCATTGAACGTCGCTTCCACCCGTGTTGTATTGCTGAATGGACATACCGGGACGGGGGCGGCCGGTAAGGTTATCGAGTCTTTCGGTGAATTCGTTGTCGGCGGTAACTATGCGGTGGGACTGGTGGTGTTTGCGATCCTGGTCATCATCAATTTCGTCGTGGTCACCAAAGGTGCCGGACGCGTTTCGGAAGTCAGCGCACGTTTCACCCTGGATGCCATGCCGGGCAAACAGATGGCTATTGATGCGGATCTGAACGCGGGGCTGATTACCCAGGATGAA
>Ga0209456_10000145_pt1 | contig 38377 bp, 32 predicted proteins | sample COG_11_FD_184755 | JGI IMG/M metagenome (GOLD analysis project Ga0209456, IMG submission 184755) | Pelagic marine sediment microbial communities from the LTER site Helgoland, North Sea, for post-phytoplankton bloom and carbon turnover... | ecosystem: Environmental > Aquatic > Marine > Neritic...
TCGAAGAATTGAATCGCCGACTCGCCTTCACCAATCAATTGCGTCTGGCGAACCTGGAAACCCACGAAAATCAGCGACCCCATGATTCCGAACATGCCGATTATCTGCAGCCAGTCGTTGACCTTATCCGAGTTCATGTGATCACCCCACTGTGTATCGAGGTAAGATTACGGCGATATGGACTGTGTGTCTGCTTCGTGCAACAGGCCGTCGGTCGTAATGCCCCGAATGCAGCCGCGCGATCGGCCGCCTCAGGCCGATGTCAGCGCACAGCTACGTCCCCAAATGGCGATCGTGTTAAAGTCCGCGCGTGACGATATCCATACCTGATTTCTCGAAGACCCATGTCGTTGTCGTCGGCGACGTTATGCTCGACCGCTACATGTTCGGTTCGACGGGCCGTATTTCGCCCGAGGCACCGGTACCCGTCGTGCATGTTCATGAGACTGACGATCGTCCCGGCGGCGCAGCGAACGTCGCTGTAAACCTCGCGAGCCTGGGCGCGGCGACGCGACTTGTCGGGGTCGTGGGGCAGGACGCGGCAGCGGCAGAACTCGAGAGAATACTGAGCCAGCGCAACATCGACTGTAATTTCGCAGCAGCAAGCGACCGCCCTACGATCACCAAGACCAGGGTGCAGAGTCGTGGCCAGCAACTCATACGCCTCGACCAGGAAAACGCTGTCGCGATGCCCGGCGACGCTGTCGTTGGCGCACTCCGGAAGTCGCTCAAGAAGGCCGGCGCTGTCGTATTGTCGGATTACGGCAAGGGAGCCCTCGCCGAAGTCCGGGAATTGATTGGCGTGTGTCGTGATGCGAGTGTTCCGGTGCTCGTGGATCCGAAAGGAACCGATTTCAGGAAATACGCCGGCGCGTCTTTGCTGACGCCGAATCAAACCGAGTTCGAAGCCGTGGTGGGCGTGTGCGACAGCGACGAGGATATGGTCGCAAGGGCCCGCACGATGGTGGACGACCTGGACCTTGCCGCGCTGCTCGTCACGCGCAGCGAGAAGGGGATGTTGCTCGTCGAGGCCGGTGCCGACCCCGTATTCTTGTCGACGCAGGCGCGAGAGGTCTATGACGTTACGGGTGCGGGCGACACCGTGATCGCGACGCTCGCCGGCGCGGTCGCCTGTGGCCAGGACTTGCCGTCCGCCGCGGCCCTCGCAAATCTCGCGGCGGGTCTCGTGGTTCGCAAGATCGGTGTCGCGACCGTGACGCCCGGAGAGATCAGCGCGGCTTTGCACCAACGTGGTCAGGGCGGCAGGGGGCTCGTCGACCTCGACGAATTGCTTGCGCTGGTTGCCGAGTCACACGATCGTAACGAGCGTGTCATCATGACCAACGGCTGCTTCGATGTCCTGCATGCGGGTCATGTCGCCTATCTCGAGGAGGCGAAAAGCCTCGGAGATCGCTTGATCGTCGCGGTCAACGATGACGATTCCGTCAGGCGGCTCAAAGGCGAATCGCGACCGATCAATGCGCTGGAGGATCGGCTGCTCGTGCTGGCGGGCCTGGCCGCAGTCGACTGGGTCGTGCCGTTTTCCGAGGACACGCCCGCGTCGCTCATCTCGAAGGTTCTGCCCGACATACTCGTCAAGGGTGGTGACTACAAAACCGAGGAAATCGCCGGCGCGAAGGACGTGTTACAGAACGGCGGCGAGGTGAGGGTGCTCTCGTTTCGCGATGGTCATTCCTCGAGCCGGATCATCGACAGACTGCGCGACTAGACTCCGACAAGTCGTGCGTTTTCTCTACAACCTGCTGAGTTACCTGGCGCTGATACCGTATGCCTGCCTGTTTCTCTTTCGCAGCGTTTCCAACCCGGCCTATCGCAAGAACCTGGGCCAACGATTCGGTTTCGGGTTCCCGAGCATTCGCGAATCGATCTGGCTGCACGCCGTATCGGTCGGCGAGGTGCAGGCCGCGTTGCCCCTGATTCGTGCGCTCAGGCGTCGCTACCCTGGTGTGCGACTGCTCGTGACTACCGTGACACCAACCGGTGCCGCGCGGGTCCGGGCGGCCTTCGGCGACGATGTGGAACACAGCTACATCCCGTTCGAGTTTCCGTACGCCATAAAGCGTTTCTTCCGCGCGGTGAATCCGCAGGCCGCGTTGATTATGGAGACCGAGGTCTGGCCCAACCTCTATCGCGCCTGCGGTGTACGCCGGATTCCGTTGATCCTCGTCAGCGCCAGGATATCGCCACGTTCCGTGCCTGGTTACGCGCGCATGCTGCCGATGATTCGCGAAACCCTGTCTCATGGAATCATCATTGCGGCGCAGAGCCAGTCGGATGCAGACCGGTTTCTCGCCCTTGGCGCTGACCCCGCCCGCACGACCGTGATGGGGAACATCAAGTTCGACGTCGAGTTGCCCGAGGGAACCCGCGAAGCCGGCATCCGGCTGCGGCATGAGACTATTGGCGATCACCCGGTGTGGATCGCCGCCAGTACCCATCGCGGCGAAGAGCAGCAAGTGCTCGATGCTCACCGGACCCTGCTCGAGCGTCATCCCGATCTGCTCCTGATTCTTGTCCCGAGACATCCGGAACGATTTGCCGAGGTACAGAAGCTCGTCGAACAATCAGGTTTCGAGATGATCTCGAGAACCGGGGGCAGCTCGTGCGATCGCTCTACCCAGGTACTGCTTGGCGATACGATGGGCGAGATGTCGCTGTTCTTCGCTGCCAGCGATATCGCTTTCATCGCAGGTAGCCTGGTCCCGATCGGTGGGCACAATCTCCTGGAACCTGCGGCGCAGGGCCTGCCCGTGATCACGGGCCCGCACAATTTCAATGCGCAGGATATAGCCGATCAATTCGTCGAGCTTGGCGCCTGCCGCAGGGTAGCGGACTGGCAGGAACTGGCTGTCACCGTGGACGAACTGCTCGCAGCCCCGGAACGCGCTGCCGAGCAAGGACAAAAAGCGCAAGCCTTGCTCGAACAGAATCGCGGCGCCCTGGCTCGCTTGCTCGTATTGCTCGACCCGCTGCTCGATGAGCGCCAGGCCGGCTAGACCCCGGCCTCCTTTGCCGCTTCGTCGCGAATCGCCTCTTCGGGCGTCTTGCGTTCCTTAAGCCACTGGTCGATTCGCTCGAGATCCTGCACGGCCAGGTTGCCGGCCGCCTGCTTCAGGCGCAGCGCATTGAGTACATAGTCGTAGCGGGCCTGGTAGTAGTTGGTGATCGCGAGGTACAGCGAGAACTGTGAATTCAGTACGTCGACGATCGTGCGGGTGCCAACCTCGAAACCGGCCTGTGTAGCCTCGAGCGCCGTGCGGCTCGACGCCACGGCCTGCTGCAGTGCCTTCACGCGGCTCCGCTCCGAGACAAAGCCGAGGTAGGAGTCGCGCGTCTGGCGCTCCGTCTCACGCGTCACTCGCTGCAGCTGTTCTCGTGAAGCGCGGTGCAGGTACACCGCTTCCCGAACGCGCGAGGAGGTGCCGCCGCCGGTGAAAATAGGCACACTGAGCTGCACAGAAATTGATTCATTTTCGTTGACGTTATCGATAGTCCCCGAGCCGGGATTAGGCCCCCCAATTGTTGAGGAATCGCCTTCCCTCTCGATTCTACTCTTGCGTGCTACCAGTTGAATCGACGGATAGTGTCCGGTTCTCTGGAAGGCGATCTCGTCGCGTGCCAGTTTCTCGTCGAGGCGGCTCGCGATGAGATTCAAATTCTGACTGAGAGCGAGATCGACCCAGCTCGCCTCGTCACTGGGGTCGGGCTCAATTAGCGGGAAGTCTTCTCCGGGTGCCGAGAGGGCCGGAACGAATTGCCCGGTGATCTCGCGCAGGAACTCGCGAGCGGTGGCAAGCACACGTTTGGCGGCGATTTCGTTAGCGACTGCCTGATCGTAGGCGGCCTGCGATTCCTGGACGTCGGTGATGGCGATCAGGCCAACCTCGAAGCGCTGCTTCGCTTGCTCGAGCTGTCGCGCAATTGCAGTGCGGTCAGCATGGATCGAGGTCAGGCGGTCCTCAGCGGCGAGGACGCCGAAGTAACGCTCTGAGACGCGTATGATCAGGTCCTGCTGAGCTGCTTCGCGCACGGCCTCGGCGCGTGCCACCTGTTTATCGGCGCGACGCAGGTTTACGACCTGGTCCCAGCGAAAAAGGGTCTGTGTCAGCTCGAACTGCCATGACGGGCCGTCGACGTCTCGGTCGGAACTGATATCCCCGCCCAGCAAGTCATCGAAGTTCGACCCGGAGGGTTCTTCGGTGGTCCAGTTGCCGCTCGCCGACAATTGCGGCAATAGTACGCTGCGCGCCTGCGGCTTTGCTTCCAGTGCCGCGAGTCGCCGCGCTTCCGCTTCATGAATCTGCGGGTCGGCCTGCAGGGCCTGCTGGTATATCTCGAGCAGCGAGGCAGCCTGTGCCGCTCCAGGCAGCATGAAAGCCCCGAGTACAAGAAATAAGCGGTTGATAATATTAAGTTTATTCATGTTTTCGCGTTCCGGGATTGAGTGGCCAAGCGCCCCAAGGTGTTATAGTCTACTATATCACTAAACCAGTTGCACTGCGGTGCTTCTGCTCTTAGATGCATTAGTGCGGTAACTGGTTTCGTTTGTTCGGTTTTTTTTTGTCCGGGCTAAAATGTAAACTGCGGCGGCAGCGCGCCGTGCACGAGCGGTGCAAGCATCGTCTCAAACAGCGAGCGCGTCTGCCAATCATTGCCATCGCTCCGGTCCACGATCTTCGCTTCCATTGCCGGTGCATCGCCGACGACGACGAACAGGCGTCCATGAGGATTGAGCGCTTCGACGAAGCGTGGGTCGAACGACTGGATCGACCCGGTTACGGCGATCGCGTCGAACCCGCCGCCGGGCAGATCACGCATGGCATCCATCTCGATGAGTTCGACGTTGCCGATGTCGCAGTCATCGAGACGCTTCCTCGCGGCCGCGAGGAAATCGTCGTAGATATCGACGCTGGTTACCTCTGCAGCCAGGGTCGCGAGGCAGGCTGTCATGAAACCGCTGCCCGTACCGATCTCGAGCACGCGTTCGTCGCCCTCGAGAGACAGCGCCTGCAGCAGCCGCCCCTCGACCGTGGGCGTCATCATGTGCTGGCCGTGCCCGATGGCGATCTCCAGGTCCGCGAACGCCAGGGTCTCGAAATCGTCCGGTACAAAGCGCTCTCGCGGCAGCTGTCGAAGCGTTTCCAGGACATCTTCGTCGTAGACGTTCCAGCCCCGCACCTGCTGATTGACCATCTGCAGGCGTGCAAAATCGGTGTTCATGCTTTCGTCACCTATAATTACTTGAATTAAAATGAAAATTCCGAATCGGGCCAGCATCCTCGGTCAGCGAACAAGGTCAATTCAAGTCAGCTCTTCCTGAATTATGGTGAATAGCCGCAGCCGGCCCACGTCGCTGGGATATGCTTACAGATGCTTGGTTTATTTGAGCTTTTTGTACCTCATATCTCCATTATTGGAGATACCTATCGAGCCATAATAATAACAAATGATCCTCACTAACTCGGCTGTATCGCAAACCAGGCTCTGAATGTCAGCAACTACTCTAATTATCATCATCTCGACCCTGGCCCTCGCGGCTATCGCGGTCGGGATCGTAGCCTGGGTCTCGAGGAACCGACTGACGCGCCGCATCAAGCGGCTAAATGAAGAAATGCTCGAGGCTTCCCACGACGCGTCGGTCGGCCGGCGCATGACAATTCCCAAGGACGTGGATACGGCGCAGCTCGCGCACACCGTCAATCGGCTGTTCGATGCACTGGGCGAGCGCGATGAGAAGATCCAGGGTCGAGACCGCCTGTTCAAGGACTTCGCGCGCACGCTGCCCGAGGTCGTCATCATCCACGACGATAAGATCCTGCTTGCGAATGAATCGGCTGCGAGCCTGGTCGGCCTCGAGCCGGCGCAGCTGGTGGGCCGGGAATTCGCGGACCTCGTCAAGCCGGCTTACCGTGCATTGTTCCGCAAGACCGTCGCAAAGCGACTTGCGGGCGAGAATGCGCCGCAGCGCATCGAGATGCAGCTGATTAATGGCAACCAGACCGGCCTGTGGGTGGAAGCCCAGAGTTCAAATATCGAGTTTCATGGTCACAAGTCGATACTGACCGTGGCGCGCGACATCAGTCACCGCAAGAGCCTGGAGGTGTCGCTGTCGCGCAGCAAACGCCAGGCACAGTACACGCTCGAATCCATAGCCGAGGGCATTATTACGACGGATACCGACGGGCGCATCGACTACATGAACCTGGCGGCCGAGACGCTGATTGGCGTTAACCGCGACGATGCGTCCGGGCACCGCGTTGGCGAATTATTCACGCTCGTGGACGATGCAGACCGTCGTCCGCTGGGCGACCCGGTCGATCGCTGCCTGGCGATGCGTCGGCGCGTGAACATGGGGCGACGGGCCGTCCTGGTCAGCATCGACGGTGAGCATGAACACTCGATTGAGATCACGGCATCACCCGTGCGCGGGCCGAGCAACACGATCTCGGGCACCGTGGTCGTATTTCATGATGTGAGCGAATTACGCGGCCTCACGCGCCAGATGTCCTACCAGGCGACGCACGACCCGTTGACCGGGCTCCTCAATCGTCGCGCGTTCGAGCGACGCCTCGACGAGGCCATGGACTCTGCGCACGCCGATGAAGCCGTGCATATGCTGTTCTACATGGACCTCGATCGCTTTAAGGCCGTCAATGACAGTTGCGGCCATCAGGCCGGGGACAACATGCTTCGAGAGGTCGCTACGATTATCAAGGAGCAGGTACGTGATTCGGATTTCGTCGGCCGCCTGGGCGGAGACGAATTCGGCGCTCTGCTCATCGGCTGTCCGATCGAAAAAGCTCGTCAGATCGCGACCGACGTCTGCCATGCGATTGCCGATTACCGCTTCGTATGGAAGGACAAGATATTCAATATCGGCATCTCGATCGGCCTCGTGCAGATCTCTCATGCATCGGGGGAACTCCAGGATGTGATGGCGGCTGCCGACTCAGCGTGCTACATGGCGAAGCAGCAGGGCAGGGGCAAGGTTCACGTCTATTCGGCGCGCGACGAGGCCGTTGCGCGCGAGCGCGGCGATATCCAGTGGCTGCGCCAACTGCAAACCGCGCTCCACGAAGGCAATTTCGAGCTGGCCGCGCAGCCGATCATAGCGATGAGCGGTCGCGCGGAATCCGGTCCGTCCGTCGAGGTATTTATAAGGCATAACGATGGGCAGGGGAGGCCGTCCAATTCAGCGGAGTTCCTGAAGCCCGCGGAGCGCTACCAGATGATGCCGCAGATCGATCGCTGGGTAATCAACGCGGCGCTCGGAGCGATTGCGGGAGGCGAGATCAAGCTGCCGTCTCATCGCAGCTGCGCGATCAACCTGTCGGGCCAGACGCTCGGCGACGAATCCTTCCTTGGCTTCGTCGTCGACGCCCTCGACCGCACGGGCGTTGTACCGTCCTGCATCTGCTTCGAGGTCACCGAAGGTGCCATCCTGTCGAATGTGCAGCAAGCGCAGCGATTCATCGAGGTCCTGCACGGCATCGGCTGCGAGTTCTCGCTCGATGATTTCGGCAGCGGCCTTGGCGCGTTTTCGAGCCTCAAGCATCTGCCGATCGACTACCTGAAGATCGATGGTACTTACACACACAACCTGCAATCAGACCTGGTCAACCAGGAAATGGTGTCCGCAATGATCAAACTTGCGCGTACCATGCAATTTCGGGTCGTTGCCGAGCAGGTCGAACACCAGGAAGACTTCGACTGGCTCAGGGACATCGGCGTCGACTTCGTCCAGGGTCATTTCATCGAGGCGCCAGTCATGCTGGGAACGGCGACGACGGGCACCTATCACATCCTGAAGCCCTAGCCCGGGCAAAAAAAAGGCCGCGGGACCAGGGTCCGGCGGCCTTTATCGATTGTGCCTTGCGTTACAGCAGCGGCACCATCAACAACGCGACGATGTTGATGATCTTGATCAGCGGATTGATCGCGGGACCCGCAGTGTCCTTGTACGGATCGCCGACAGTATCGCCCGTGACCGCGGCTTTGTGGGCATCGGAGCCCTTGCCGCCGCAGTTGCCGTCTTCGATGTACTTCTTGGCGTTGTCCCACGCACCGCCGCCGGCCGTCATAGAGATGGCGACGAACAGGCCGGTGACGATCGTGCCGAGCAGCAGGCCGCCAAGCGCTTTCGGGCCAAGCAGCAGGCCGACGACCAGTGGCACCCCGATCGGCAACAGACTTGGTACGATCATTTCCCTGATGGCCGCCTTGGTCAGCAGGTCGACCGCACGACTGTAATCCGGTTTGCCCGTGCCTTCCATGATGCCGTCGATTTCCTTGAACTGGCGACGAACCTCGTTGACCACCGAGCCGGCGGCTCGGCCGACAGCTTCCATGGCCATGGAGGCGAACAGGAACGGCACGAGGCCGCCGATGAACAGGCCGATGATCACGTAGTGGTCGTCGAGATGGAAAACGGCGTCGATGTTCTGGGCCGCGAGCGCGTTGGTGTAATCCGCGAAAAGTACGAGTGCCGCGAGGCCGGCCGACCCAATGGCATAGCCCTTGGTGACTGCCTTGGTCGTGTTACCGACCGCGTCGAGCTGGTCGGTGATGTTGCGCACCTCGGGCGGCAGCTCTGCCATCTCGGCGATGCCGCCTGCGTTATCCGTGATCGGACCGAACGCGTCGAGTGCTACGACGACACCCGTCATGGACAGCATCGTGGTTGCAGCGATCGCGATGTTGTACAGGCCTGCAAGCTTGTCGCCTTCGGGCGCCAGGGCGAAGGTGCCCCAGATGCTCGCGCAGACCGCCAGCACGGGCAGCACCGTTGCTTTCATCGAAATACCGAGACCCGCGATGATGTTGGTGGCGTCGCCTGTCAGCGATGCATTGGCGATCGTCTTCACCGGCTTGAAGTCAGTGCCCGTGTAATACTCGGTGATCACCACCATGGCCGCCGTCAAAGCAAGACCGATGAGCGACGAGTAGAAGATGGGCATCGCCTGGCCGCTGCCGCCCATCATCATCTGCGTGATGAAGTAGAAGGCGATGGCAGCGAGCACGCCGGCGACGATCATGCCGCGGTAGAGCGCACCCATGATCTTGCCGCCTTCGGAGGTCTTGACGAAAAAGGTGCCGACAATCGATGCGACGATCGACACGGCGCCCAACACCAGCGGATAAACGACGGCTGCAGCACCATAATTGGTCGCGACCAGGCCGCCGAGCAGCATTGTCGCAATAATCGTGACGGCATAAGTCTCGAACAGGTCGGCTGCCATGCCGGCGCAGTCGCCGACGTTGTCGCCCACGTTGTCGGCGATGACGCCGGGATTGCGGGGGTCGTCTTCGGGGATGCCGGCTTCGACCTTGCCTACGAGGTCCGCGCCCACGTCAGCGCCCTTCGTAAAGATGCCGCCGCCGAGCCGGGCGAAGATCGAGATCAGCGAGCCGCCGAACGCCAGGCCAATCAGGGCGTGAACCGCTTCGTCCGAGGTTGCGCCGGTCTTCATCAATATGAAGTAGTAGCCGGCTACGCCCAGCAGGCCCAGGCCGACGACCAGCATTCCCGTGATAGCGCCGCCGCGGAACGCGACGTCGAGCGCCGGGTTGACGCCTTTCGTCGCGGCTTCTGCCGTGCGCACGTTGGCACGAACGGAGACGTACATGCCGATGTATCCCGCCAGTGCCGAGAAGATGGCGCCGATGGCGAAGCCAATGGCCGTACCCCAGTCCAGGGCGAAGCCGAGGACGATGAATAGTACGACACCGACGATGCCGATCGTCGTGTATTGACGATCCATGTAGGCCTTTGCGCCTTCCTGGATCGCGGCCGCGATTTCCTGCATGCGGCTGTTGCCGGCAGGCTGCTTAAGTATCCACTGTGTCGAAATAACTCCGAACAGGATCGCGAGCGCACCCGCGCCGATCGAGAGCCACAGGGCCAACTCGTTAGACATCAGATTATCTCCTGACTTTGTTGCATTGAAATCGAACGCAGCCGTCTACGCCGGCGGCTGAGCCTGGCATACGGTCGCGTTCTTGTTGATTGTTCCCCAAAAGGATTGTTCTTACCGGCTGAGCCGGGCGCGCATCATACCACAAATTTCGTGCCAGTCTTGGGCCTGACGGACCGGCTTCTGAGCTTCGCAACCTTGGGTAAACCATTGATATACGGCGGATAATCCTCGCCGCGGATCAGGGGCTCGAGATACCGGCGCGCGGCCTCGGTGATGCCGAAGCCATCTTTGGTGATATAGCGTCGTGGCAGCATCTTCTCCTTGTTGGCGATACGGCCGAGTGGCGCCGACTCGATTTTCCAGCGATACGGCTTGTCCGAGATGCGCTTGATGACGGGCATGACGGCCGTCTTGCCTTGCAGGGCGAACTGCACGGCAGCCTTGCCGACCGCGTAAGCCTGTTTGACGTCGGTAGCAGACGCAATATGGCGCGCCGAGCGCTGCAGGTAGTCGGCGATCGCATAGTGGTACTTGAACCCGAGGTTTTCCCGCACCATGTTAGCGACGACGGGCGCGACGCCACCCAGTTGTGCGTGACCAAAGGCGTCCCGTGTCCCGGCTTCGGCGAGGAACTTGCCATTGGCAAAGGCTGCGCCTTCGCTGACGACGATTACGCAATAGCCGTAATCGTTCACGCACTGGCGAACCCGCTTCAGGAACTCACGCTTCTTGAACGGGATTTCGGGGAACAGGATGATGTGCGGCGCGTCGCCGGGCTGCTTCCCGGCCAGACCGCCGGCAGCTGCAATCCAGCCGGCATGCCGGCCCATGACCTCGAGGACGAAGACCTTGGTCGACGTCTCGGCCATCGACTCGACGTCGAGAGCGGCTTCCCGGGTCGATACGGCGACGTACTTGGCAACGGAACCGAAACCCGGGCAGTTATCGGTAACCGGCAGGTCGTTGTCGACGGTTTTCGGGACCCCGAGGCAGGTGACCGGAAAGCCCATCTTCTTCGAGATCTGCGACACCTTGTGGGCTGTGTCCATCGAGTCGTTGCCACCGTTGTAGAAGAAGTAGCCGATATTGTGGGCTTTGAAGACTTCGATGAGGCGCTCGTACTCGGCACGATTCTCCTCGATGCCCTTGAGCTTGTAGCGCGCCGACCCGAATGCGCCGCCAGGCGTGTGCATGAGCGCCGCGATCGTGGCCGCGCTCTCCTTGTTGGTATCGATCATGTCCTCGGTCAGCGCGCCGATGATGCCATTTCTGCCCGCATAGACATTGGCGATCTTGTTCGGGTGCTTGCGCGCGGTTTCGATGACTCCGCAAGCTGTCGCATTGATAACGGCTGTAACACCGCCCGACTGGGCGTAGAAGGCGTTCATGGCAGGCATGTCGTTGAATTCCTCGGGGCTGGATGGGCGAGGCGAAGAGCATAGCGGAAACGACTTTGGGGATCATCGGCAATTTCCGAGATGTCGCGTATTCTACGCATTGACCTGTTCCGGCATTGCCGGTAGCGTAATTCGCCCCGGTTAGCGCTGCAGACGAACAGTGAGAGGCAGGACAATGCGTATCGTTTTACTCGGAGCACCAGGATCAGGCAAGGGCACGCAGGCCAAGAAGCTGATGGCGGAAAAGAACGTTCCGCAGATCTCCACGGGCGACATGCTGCGTGAAGCCGTCGCCGCCGGTACGCGCTTCGGCCTCAAGGCGCAATCGGTCATGGACGCGGGCAATCTCGTGCCCGACGAGGTCGTGCTGGGTATCATCAGCGAACGCCTGGCCCAGCCCGACGCCGCGGATGGTTTTATTCTCGATGGCTTTCCGCGCACCAAGCAGCAGGCCCTGGACCTCGAGGAACTGCTCGACCAGCTGGGCACGCCACTCAACACGGCCGTTCTCATGGACGTGGACTTCGACATCCTCATGAAACGCCTGACGGGCCGTCGCACCTGTTCGCTGACCGGCAAGCTCCTCAACGTGTATTTCTCGCCGCAGGAAGAGCTCGACGAGTGCACGAACGCGGGCGGTGAGCTCATCCAGCGCGAGGACGATAACGAAGAGACGATCTCGAATCGCCTGACCGTTTACCGCGAGAACACCGAGCCGCTCATCGACTTTTACGCGAAGCGGGACAAGCTCACGACTGTCGATGCCGAGGGCTTGATCGACGATGTCTACCAAAGGCTGGTTACGGCGCTGTCGTAGCCGCCTCTGCTCAGAGCAGCCTCAACAATTCATCGCCGATGATGTGCTGGCGCCAGCCGCCAAACACGCGTGAATCACGGCCGCCCGAAATAATGATCGAGGACAACTCGCGTTTCGATGCCACGGTTTCCGCAGCGAGCCCCAGTTCCTCGGCGGCGCGCCCGACTTCGGCCTGCATTTCCCTGAGTAAGCCTTTCTGGGCTTCGCTGGGCGGGCGCGGCGGCTTGTAGTCGTTGTCGTCGCTGGCTGAGGCCGCCACGGCTCTCAAGAGCTCCTTGCCCACACGAGATACGAGCTTGGGCGGCATGCCCTCGAGGTCCGCGAGTTTCTGCAGGGAATCGGGCAGGTGATAGGCGATTTCGAGGAGCACGGTGTCCTTCGCGATCCACTGGCGCGGCCGGTCACGGCGAATCGCTTCGGCTTCGCGCCACGCGGCCAGCCGTGCCGCCGCAGCCCGCCGGCGACCACGGAAATTCCTCGCACCTTTGAGCCGGCCGATCGCCTGCTTCTCGTCCACCACGTAGAGGCTCGGTTCGAGCAAAGCCATCGAGTCCTCGCGGGCCCATTCGAGACGGCCCTTCTTTTCGAGTTGCTCGCTCAGGTAGTCGTACGCGGGCAACAGGTGTTCGACATCTTCGGCGGCATACTCAAGGTAGGCCTCGCGCAAGGGCCTTTTGGACCAGTCGGCACGCGTATGCGATTTCGCCATCTCGATTCCGAACAGCTCCCTGACGAGTCCCGCGTAACCCATCTGCGCCGCGTACCCGAGCAGACCCGCGGCAACCTGGGTATCGAACAGCGATGCCGGCATCGCTCCGGCCGCCTGCGACACGACCTCGATATCCTGTCTTGCGGAGTGCACCACCCAGTCGCGAGCCAGGACTTCGCGCCAGAATACCTGCTGCCCCGATTCCACCAGCGGATCCACGCAATAGATTTCATCGGGCGTCGCGACCTGCACCAGGCAAAGCTGCGCGTAATAAGTGCGCTCGCGCATGAATTCGGTGTCTATGCCGACATGTTCCTGGCGAGCGAGAACCGGCTCGAGGGTGTCGGGCTGATCAACAAACTGGTAGTGGGGCATCGGCGGGGTTGCAGAGAGATTCAGAAACACAGGTTAACATGCGATCATCCGTCCACCGCAACCAGGGAATCTTGCACGACCGTGCTGGCACTTTTCGAAACGCTGTTCGACATCATTCGTTTGCGCAAAGGTCCCGACGCCATTCCGCACTCCACCGTGCTCCTGCTGATCGTCTTTGCACTGTGGCTATTTGCTGGAATCGTCGTGACGGTTACGACGCCTGAATTCGACCTGGCAGACTTCGTTGTCGGCACGTTCGCAGGCCTGGCCGGACTTGCCTGTTACGTGGCTATCATCGTGTTGTTCGGAAGGAGCAGACGGTTGCTACAGGCGACGATTGCGGTCCTGGGCTGCGGCGCATTGCTTAGCCTGGTGTCCATCGCCGGCAGCGTGTTTCTGACGCCGTTCTTGAGCGCCAATCTTACCAACGTCATCGTTACGCTGATTCTGCTATGGTCGGTACCGGTCGAAGGGCATATCATTTCGCGAACCATTGAACGGCATTGGTATCTCGGCGTCGCCATCGCGATGGCGGTCTTCATCCTTCAATGGGTCCTGTACAAACAGATTAACCCGACGGCGACCTGAAGCGGCATGCACATACACATTCTAGGAATCTGCGGAACATTCATGGGCGGCGTCGCGGCGCTCGCGCGGGCCGCGGGCCACGACGTTACGGGTTGCGATCACAATGTCTATCCGCCCATGAGCACGCAGCTGCGCAAGCTGGGTATCGATATTCACGAAGGTGTGGATGCGGGCCAGCTGGACATCAACCCGGACTGCGTCGTGGTTGGCAACGTTATGAGTCGCGGCGTTGAAGTCGTCGAGGCCATGCTCGACCGCGGCATGCCTTACAAGTCGGGACCCGGATGGCTGGCCGAGAACGTGCTGTACGACCGCCATGTCCTCGCCGTCGCAGGGACCCACGGCAAGACCACGACCGCAAGCATGCTAGCCTGGATACTCGAGGACGCCGGCCATGCGCCGGGCTTCCTTATTGGCGGTATACCGGCGAATTTCGGGACCTCGGCGCGCTTCGGGGACTCCGAGTATTTCGTCGTTGAAGCGGACGAATACGATACCGCGTTCTTCGACAAGCGGGCCAAGTTCGTTCATTACAGGCCGCGCACCCTGGTCCTGAACAACCTCGAATACGATCATGCCGACATATACAAGGATCTGGAGGCGATCCTCTGGCAGTTTCACCAGCTAATGCGCACGGTACCCGGCCACGGCCGCATCGTTACGAATATCGCTGACGGCAACCTGCAACGCGTTTTCGATATGGGCTGCTGGACGCCCGTAGAGACATTCGGTAGCACGGGAAATCCCGACTGGAGCGCTCGATTCGGCGACAAGGTGGAGCGCCGCATCAGCATGCAGGGCCCCGACGGCACTACGGCCGAGACTCGCTGGAGCCTGAGCGGTGGTCACAATCTCGAAAACGCACTGGCCGCGGTCGCCGCGGCTGCTTCTGCCGGCGTGTCGCTCGAGCAAGCCGTCGATTCGATGTCACGCTTCGAGGGAGTCAAGCGCCGCCTCGAGAGGACGGCAACAGTTGCGGATATAGCGATCTATGACGATTTCGCGCACCATCCGACGGCAATCCACAAGACGATCTCCGCGTTGCGTAATCGGTACCCGGGACACCGGGTCGTGGTCGCGATAGAGCCGCGCTCGAACACGATGAAACTCGGCGTGCACAATAACGCCATTGCCGAATCACTCGATGATGCCGATCTTGTCTGGGTATACCGACCCGAGGGTATGAACGAGGATTTCGACACTGCCCTCGCGAACCTCGGCGGCAAGGTCAGGGTCTTCCGCGACTACGACCAGCTCGTCAATGACATGTCCACGCGCGTGCTGTCTGGCGACCAGGTCGTATTCATGAGCAATGGCGGTTTTGGCTCTGCTCGCCAGACCCTGACGGCGCTGTTGCAGCGCACGCGGGCAGGTTGATCCCGATGGAGATTCCCCTGTTTCCCCTGAGCACGGTGCTGTTTCCGGGCGGTCCTTTGCCACTGCGCATCTTCGAATCACGCTACATCGACATGATCAGCCACTGCATGAAGAACGACGCGCCGTTTGGTGTGCTGCTGATTCGAGAAGGCAGCGAGGCCGGTCCTGCAACGACGCACGATGTAGGAACGCTGGCCAGCATCACGGATTGGTACCAGGGCAGTGATGGCTTGCTCGGTGTAACGGCAATCGGCGAACAGAGATTCCGCCTGCTGTCGAGTCGGCGCCAGAAAGACGGGCTCAACGTCGGCACCGTCGAGGACGTCGCGGATGAGCCGCCGATGCCATTGCCGCCCGAGTACTCTGCGTTGCCCAAGATTCTCGAGAATGTGCTCGATGACCTCGGTCGGCTGTACGAATCGCTGGATCGGCGCTTCGACGACGCGGTGTGGCTGAGCTACCGGTTCAGCGAGATCCTGCCCATCGATCTCGAGCAAAAACAGCAGTTCCTGGAGAGCAGCGATACGCTCGCGAGGTTGAGATTCATCGACGAGCTGTTGCACAGCGCGACGGGCTAGAGCGTGGCGAAAACCTTCCGCGCCGCCGCGACGGTAGCGTCGATGTCTTCGTCGGTGTGGGCAGCAGACACGAACCCGGCCTCGAACGCCGACGGCGCGAGGTAGATTCCCTCAGTCAGCATCCCGTGGAAGAACTTCGTGAATCGCTCGGTGTCGGCGGCCGCGACCTGCGCGTAGCTCCTGACGGGGCCCTGGTCGGTAAATATGAGGCCGAACATGCCGCCTTCGTGTTCCAGCGACACCGGAATACCGGCCGTGGCTGCCGCGGCTGCCAGCCCATCGGTCAGCCTGGCCGTTTTCTCGGCCAATGTCGCAAAGAAGCCGGGCGCGTCGATCAGTTGCAGTGTCTTCAGTCCTGCCGCCATCGCGACGGGGTTGCCCGATAACGTGCCGGCCTGGTAAACAGGCCCGTCCGGGGCGATGCTGGACATGATGTCAGCGCGGCCGCCGAAAGCCGCGGCGGGCATGCCGCCGCCGACCACCTTGCCAAGCGTCGTGAGGTCCGGAGTAATGTCGAACACGGCCTGGGCGCCGCCTTTTGCAACGCGGAATCCCGTCATCACCTCATCGAATATCAGGATCGCGCCGGCCTTCGTGCATGCCTCGCGCAGCGCCTCCAGAAAACCGGGCACGGGGGGAACCATGTTCATGTTGCCTGCGATCGGTTCGACAATGACGCAGGCCAGCTGATCACCGAGTTCCCCGAATGCCGACCGCACGGCATCGGCGTCATTAAAAGGCAGCGTGATCGTATGTTCGGCCAGGCCTGCCGGGACACCCGGAGAACTCGGTACTCCCAGCGTGAGCGCGCCCGAGCCGGCCTTGATCAGCAACGAGTCGGAGTGACCGTGGTAGCAGCCCTCGAACTTGATGATCTTGTCTCGCCCGGTATGACCGCGTGCCAATCGAATGGCGCTCATCGTGGCCTCGGTCCCCGAACTGACCATGCGCACGCGTTCGATGGACGGTACGAGCTCGAGGATTTTCTCGGCGATCTCGGTCTCGAGAACGCAGGGGGCACCGAAACTCAGCCCGTTCTGCGCCGCCGCCACCACGGCGTCGAGCACCTCGGGATGCGCGTGCCCCAGGATCATCGGCCCCCAGGAACCGACGTAGTCGATGTATTCGCGATCGTCCTCGTCCCGGACCCGGGCACCCGCGGCCGAGCGGAAAAAGACGGGCTCGCCGCCCACACCGGTAAATGCTCGCACCGGCGAATTGACGCCGCCGGCGATAACCTGCTGCGCGTTCGTAAACAGACTCATCAGTAATCCTCCTGGAGAGGGGCGCATGCTACCGGAGTCGAGGCGGCTCACTCAACTGGCGTACCTGCACGCCTTTTTCGACGAGCAGGTTGGGCACGCCGTCGTCGCCGACGAGGTGCATCGCGCCGACGATCACGAGGTAGTCGTCGGCATCGTCGAGCAGCTCGTCGATCTGTTCGACCCAGCGAAGATTGCGTCGGGTTACGAGCGCCTCGTGTAATTCCTCGTGCCCGTCAAAACTGGTCAGGAGCCCCGATTCGAGCGTGTCGATGTCTCCGTAACGCCAGGCTCGAACCAGTTCGTCGACGGTTTCGCCGATAGTGGCGCCTTCCTTGAGCGTCTGCAATAACATGTCGCGCTGTGCCTGCAGAGAAAGGCCGTCGAGAAACTGCAGCTGCTCGTGCACTTCCTCGAGCCCTTCGACAGGCTTGCTGTCTTCGATGGCCTTCGACGTCATGTGCATTTCGATACCAAGCATCGGATTGAAGCCGACACGGTACAGGACCATCATCTCGACGGTAATGGCTGCGAGCCAGGGCTCGCTCCGGGCCAGCATCTCGATCGGGATATCGATGGCCGCCGCGGCCGTCGCCGCCTCGGCGTAGAGGTCGTCACCCATGAGGTCTTCGAGCGTTGTGTCGTCCTGCAGTACGCCATTCTCGGCGAACAGCCTTTGTGTCGCGGCTGCGTCGAGGTCGTCCATGTCGAGTTCCATGATCAGGACTTCGGCATCTTCATAGGCTTTGTCGATAACGCTGGGCAGCGGATGATCTTCGGCTCGCAACAGGTGGATAGAGCCGAGCAGGTAGACCGTATTGCTGTGGCCCTCGGCGCGCCACAGCGTCACGGGGTGACCGGCCGTATCGGCCCAGGCTTGCCAGGAACAGGCCAGGAGCAGCATGCAGCTGATGAACCTAGTCATCGTCGACCCACATGACCTCGGTCTCGAAACTGCCGTCGCCTGATAGCGTGATGCGGCGGTAGGCTGGCGGTTTGTCATCGACCGCAAACTCGTCGCTGCCGGCCTTGAACTGGCGACACGTCGATGGCGTGGCGATGATCCGTATGCCTTTGTAGTCGGTCTCGAAGTCCTGGTGAACATGCCCGAACACTGCCAGCCTGACGCGACCCGCGGATTTTAGTCGTTTCAGGAACTCTTTACCGTTCCTGAGCCCCACGGTGTCGAGCCAGGCACTTCCCATCGCTACCGGCGGATGGTGCAGGCAGACCATGACATGCTTCGCTGCGCTTTCGGCGATGGTCTCGGACAGGCGATCGAGTTCGTCTGCGCTTACCCGCCCGCCGGCATCGTCCTTGACGCAGCTGTCCAGTCCTATCAGCAACCAGTCGCCAATTTCCTCGTAGGCACAGTATGAGAACGGCGGCATGCGACAGGTCTTCTGCATCAGGGCACGGATATCGTGATTCCCCGGGATGCAGTGTACGCGCATGTTGAGCGGGAGCAGGGACTGGCGAAATCTATCGTAAGCCTCGGCCGAATCGTCCTGGATGAGGTCGCCGGTGACGAGCACGCGGTCAGCGCGCCAGTCACCGGCACTGTAGTGGTCGAGAACCTGCTGCAGTGAGTCGGCTGTTACGGTGCCGCGGAGCTCGCCATCGAGATTGGCAAACAAGTGCGGATCTGTCAGGTGCAGTACCCGAATCAGGTCCCGATCAGCTTCCTCAGCGCTGGCTTGAATACGCAGGTTCCTCAGTAACGATAGTGCTCAGGTTTGTAGGGCCCGCCTTTCTCGACGCCGATATAGTCGGCCTGCTCATCGCTGAGTTCGGTCAGTCGGGCGCCGATGCGGTCGAGATGCAGGCGCGCCACTTTCTCATCGAGATGCTTGGGTAATACGTAAACACTGTTTTCGTATTGATCACCATTCTGCCAGAGTTCGATCTGCGCGAGCACCTGGTTGGTGAACGAGTTCGACATGACGAAGCTCGGGTGGCCGGTCGCGCAGCCGAGATTCACGAGGCGTCCTTCGGCGAGCAGGATGATGCGCTTGCCGTCCGGGAAGATGACGTGATCGACCTGCGGCTTGATGTTTTCCCACTCGTACTTCTCGAGGTAGGCCACGTCGATCTCGTTGTCGAAGTGTCCGATGTTGCAGAGGATGGCCTGGTCACGCATGCGCTCCATGTGCTCGCCCGTGACGATATGGTAGTTGCCCGTGGCTGTTACGACGATATCGACCTGGTCGCACACCTCGTCGAAATCCACGACGCGGTAGCCTTCCATCCCCGCCTGCAGGGCGCAGATCGGGTCGATCTCCGTAATCCATACCGTGGCGCCCAGGCCCCTGAGGGACTGCGCACTGCCCTTGCCGACATCGCCATATCCGCAGACGACTGCAATCTTGCCTGCGATCATGACGTCGGTGGCGCGTTTGATGCCATCGACCAACGATTCGCGGCAGCCATACAGGTTGTCGAACTTCGACTTCGTGACCGAGTCGTTGACGTTGAAAGCCGGGCACATCAGGGAGCCTTCGGCCATCATGTCGTAGAGTCGCTTCACGCCCGTCGTGGTCTCTTCGGAAAGCCCCTGCACGTTTTTCATGATCTCGGGGTGCTTCTCGTGCAGGACCATCGTCAGGTCGCCGCCATCGTCGAGAATCATGTTGGGCTGCCAGCCGTCCGGTCCGTTGATGGTCTGTTCGACGCACCACCAGTACTCGTCCTCGGTCTCGCCCTTCCAGGCAAACACGGGAATACCGGCAGCTGCGATCGCGGCCGCGGCATGATCCTGCGTGGAGAAGATGTTGCAGGACGACCAGCGAATATCGGCGCCCAGTTCCTTCAGGGTCTCGATGAGCACGGCCGTCTGTATCGTCATGTGCAGGCAGCCGGTCAGCCGCACGCCATCCAACGGCTTCTGGTCCCCGTATTCCTCGCGCAGCGCCATGAGCCCGGGCATTTCGGTCTCGGCAATCGCGATCTCCTTGCGACCCCAGTCGGCGAGCGCAATATCCGCGACCTTGTAGTCGCTGTTCTGAAGGGCAACGGCTTCGCTGCTCATGGTTGTTCTCCTGGCAATAAAGTTGTCAAAGGCCCGCAGCGTCTTTGAGTACATCCGCCTTGTCGGTCCGTTCCCAGCTCAGGTCGATGTCCTCGCGGCCGAAATGCCCGTAGGCAGCCGTCTGCTTGTAGATCGGCTTGATCAGGTCGAGCATGTTCAAAATCCCGAACGGCGTCAGGTCGAAATTATCCCGTATAAGCCGCGTCAAATCTGTATCAGAAAGTTTCCCAGTGCCGAAAGTGCGAACGCTGATCGAAGTAGGTTCGGCGACGCCAATCGCGTATGAGACCTGGATCTCGCAGCGTTCGGCAATGCCGGCCGCAACGATGTTCTTGGCGACGTAACGCGCCGCGTAAGCTGCCGAGCGGTCCACTTTCGACGGGTCCTTGCCCGAAAATGCGCCGCCGCCGTGACGCGCCGAGCCCCCGTAAGTGTCGACGATGATCTTGCGGCCCGTCAGGCCGCAGTCGCCCATTGGCCCGCCGATTTCGAAGCGGCCGGTCGGATTGATATGGAACTTGGTTTTATCGGAGAGGAGGTCCGTCGGGAGGACGGGTTTGATGATTTCCTCCATAACGCCTTCATGCAGGTCTTTCATCGAGACGTCGGGCGCGTGCTGTGACGACAACACGACGGCGTCAACCGCGACGGGCCTGCCGTCTTCATAACGAAAAGTCACCTGGCTCTTTGCGTCGGGTCTGAGATACGGCAGAGCGCCGCTCTTGCGAACCTCGGATTGTCGCTTGACGAGGCGGTGCGAGTAGGTGATGGGCGCGGGCATGAGCACGTCGGTTTCGTTGGTCGCGTAGCCAAACATGAGCCCCTGGTCGCCGGCACCCTGCGCCTCGGCGGACTCGCGGTCGACGCCCTGCGCAATGTTCGACGACTGCTTGCCGATGGCATTGAGTACAGCGCAGGAAGCGCCATCAAACCCCTTGTCCGAGCTGTCGTAACCGATGTCGAGCACGGTCTCGCGGACGATGTCTTCCATATCCACCCATGCCGAGGTCGTGATTTCGCCGGCGACGATTGCGACGCCGGTCTTTACCATCGTCTCGCAGGCGACACGCGCGTTCGGGTCTTCGGCGATAATCGCGTCCAGGATCGCGTCGGAGATCTGGTCGGCAATCTTGTCAGGATGACCCTCGGATACCGACTCCGAGGTAAACAGAAACGCGTCACTCATTGGTTACAGGCTCTCTCTATTAAAAGGTGGCGCATTGTACCCTTGATGCCGCCCTCTATAACAGCGAAAATGCGAGCCTCGCGCAGGCGAGAACTCCCGACTCAAAAGAGGCCGCCAGGCCCACGATAAAGTTGAGGTCCAATGTCACATAATACTGCAATCGCCGGTCAACCTGCCCGGCGCGATCTCGCGAATGCGATCAGAGCCCTGAGCATGGACGCCGTGCAGGCTGCCAACTCAGGTCACCCCGGTGCCCCGATGGGCATGGCGGACATCGCCGAAGTCCTCTGGAACGACTACCTTCTGCACAATCCCGCCAACCCGGAATGGCCCAACCGCGACCGCTTCGTGCTGTCCAATGGCCATGGCTCGATGCTGCTCTACAGCGTGCTGCACCTGACGGGCTACGAAGATTTCCCGATCGAACAGCTCAGGAATTTCCGCCAGCTGGGGTTTCGAACCGCAGGGCATCCCGAGTACGAGCGCGGCGGGCCCGTGGAGACGACGACCGGGCCGCTGGGGCAGGGCGTCACAAACGCCGTCGGCATGGCCATGGCGGAGAAGATGCTCGCGGCGGAGTTCAATCGCCCGGGCCACGATATCGTCGATCACAAGACCTGGGTATTCCTGGGTGACGGCTGCCTCATGGAGGGTATTTCGCACGAGGCCTGTTCGCTGGCCGGCACGCTCAAGCTAGGCAAGCTGATATGTCTCTATGACGACAACAACATCTCGATCGACGGCGAGGTTGACGCCTGGTTTACGGATGACACGGCGAAGCGATTCGAGGCGTATGGCTGGCAGGTCATCGACAACGTCGACGGACACGACGGCGCCGCCGTGGCCGCCGCCATCGAGCAGGCCGCCGCGGATACCGAACGCCCATCGATGATCTGCTGCAAGACGATCATCGGTTTCGGCGCCCCGAACAAGCAGGGAACCGCGTCGACGCACGGCGCGCCGCTCGGCGATGACGAGATTGCCGCGGCTCGCCAGGAACTCGGCTGGGACGCAGCGCCCTTCGAAATTCCGTCGGACATCGCTGTCCGCTGGGATGCCAGGGAACGGGGCGCTGCCGCGGAATCACGGTGGAACACTGCGTTCGCTGCCTACAATGAAGCGCATCCCGAGCTGGCCGCCGAGTTTGCACGCCGGATGGCGGGTAAGCGCCCGCACGGCTGGTGCAAGCATGCGGACAAGGCGATTGCTGACATCGCGGCGGCTGGCGAGAGCATGGCGACACGCAAGGCGTCACTCCTGGCGCTCAACGCGTTCGCGCCGATGCTGCCGGAAATGGCCGGCGGCTCGGCCGACCTTACGGGCTCCAACCTGACGAAGCACGGCGGCTCGGTGCCGATCTCGGGCGCTGACGGCAAGGGCAACTACGTCTGGTTCGGCGTGCGCGAATTCGGCATGACCGCGATCTGCAATGGCATGGCATTACACGGCGGCATCATTCCGTACTCGGGTACGTTCCTGACGTTCTCGGACTACTCGCGCAACGCGCTGCGTATGGCCGCCTTGATGAAAGTGCAAAATATCCTCGTATACACGCACGACTCGATCGGTCTCGGCGAGGACGGTCCGACGCATCAGCCTGTCGAGCACACGGCGTCGCTGCGCCTGATGCCGAACATGAGCGTCTGGCGGCCTTGTGATACGGTCGAGACCGCTGTGGCCTGGCGGCACGCGATCGAGCGGCAGGACGGACCCACGAGTCTCGTGCTGACGCGCCAGGGGCTGCCGCACCAGGCGCGCAGTGTTGCGCAGATCGCCGACATCGCTCGTGGAGGGTACGTATTGCGGGACACGGACGGCGTACCTGATATTCTGCTGGTCGCGACTGGCTCGGAGGTGGCGCTTGTCATGTCCGCCGCCGATACACTCGCGGAAGAAGGCATCCAGGCTCGTGTCGTTTCGATGCCCAGTACAGATGTATTTGACGCACAGGATGCGGATTACCGTGAATCGGTCTTGCCGGCCGGGGTGAATGCCCGGGTCGTCGTCGAGGCGGGTGTCACGGAAACCTGGTGGCGCATTGCGGGTCCGAAGGGACGCGTCATTGGGCTGGATCGCTTCGGCGAGTCAGCACCTGCAGGAGAACTTTTCGAACATTTCGGCTTTTCGACCGGCAACGTGGTAGCGGTCGCCAAAGACGTACTGAATCAATAACCGGAGAATAATCAATGTCAATCAAGATCGGTATCAACGGCTACGGCCGCATCGGGCGCAACATCGTGCGCGCTATACATGAGCTCGGCCGCACGGACGAGTTCGACGTGGTAGCGCTCAACGACCTGGGCGACGCCAACACCAACGCGCACCTGACGCGCTACGACACAGCTCACGGCAAATTCGCGGGCACCGTCGAGGTCGATGGTGGCGATATCATCGTCAACGGCGACCGCATCAAGGTGTTCGCTGAACGCGACCCGTCGAAACTGCCGTGGGGCGAGCTCGGCGTTGACGTTGTGTTCGAGTGCACAGGGCTGTTCCGTACCAAGGAGGCTGCCGGCCAGCACATTGCGGGCGGCGCGAAGAAAGTGATCATCTCGGCGCCGGGCGGCGCCGACGTCGACAACACGATCGTCTACGGCGTCAACGATGACACGCTGACAGCCGACGACCTGGTCATCTCGAACGCGTCCTGTACGACCAACTGCCTGGCACCACTCGTCAAGCCGATCCACGAGTCGATCGGCGTCAAGCACGGCATCATGACGACGATTCATGCCTACACCAACGACCAGGTACTGACCGACGTTTACCACAAGGACCTGCGGCGTGCGCGCTCCGGCACGATGTCGCAGATTCCCACGAGCACAGGCGCTGCGAAAGCGGTCGGTCTCGTGCTGCCCGAACTGAACGGCAAGCTCGACGGTTTCTCGATGCGCGTGCCGACGATCAACGTGTCGGCCGTGGACCTCACGTTCGTCGCAGAGAGGGAAACCAGCGTCGACGAGATCAACCAGGTCCTGAAAGCGGCCGCCGATGGCCCGCTCAAGGGCGTGCTCGCCTACAACGACGAACCCCTGGTTTCGATCGACTTCAACCACGATCCTGCGTCGTCCAGCTACGATTCGACGCTGACGAAAGTCATCGACGGCACGCTGGTCAAGGTTGTCTCGTGGTATGACAACGAGTGGGGCTTCTCTTGCCGCATGCTCGACACGACCGTCGCATTGATGAACGCAAGTTAAGCGATCGCAGGAGCCAGCATGTCTGTCATCAAGATGGCCGACCTCGATCTGTCGGGCAAACGTGTTCTTATCCGCGAGGATCTGAACGTTCCCGTTGCCGACGGCAAGGTCACGAGCGACGCGCGCATCCGCGCGGCGCTGCCAACGATCGAGGCCGCACTCGCAGCCAACGCGGCAGTCATGCTGGTCTCTCATCTCGGTCGACCCACCGAGGGGGAGCCGGAGGAGAAGTTCTCGCTCAAGCCGGTGGCGGACCGCCTTGGCGAGCTGCTGGGCAGGGACGTGCCGCTTGCGACGGACTGGATCGACGGTGTCGACGTCGAGCCCGGCCACGTTGTCTTGTGTGAGAACGTTCGCTTCCTCGCGGGTGAAAAAGCCTGTGATGAGGCGCTCGCGATGAAGATGGCCGCGCTGTGCGAGATCTTCGTCATGGATGCATTCGGCACGGCACATCGTGCCCAGGCGAGCACTTACGGAATCGCTGAGCATGCGCCTGTCGCCTGCGCAGGCCCGCTGCTGGCAGCCGAACTCGACGCCCTCGGCAAGGCCCTCGATAACCCTGCGCGGCCATTCGTCGCCATTGTCGGGGGCTCGAAGGTCTCAACGAAGCTGACGGTACTCGACACGCTGGCGAACCTCGTTGATACGCTGATCGTCGGTGGCGGCATCGCGAACACGTTCATCGCGGCCGCGGGCCACAACGTAGGCAAGTCGCTGTTTGAAAAGGACATGCTGGGCACCGCGAGCGACCTGGCACGTGACGAGCACGATCGTGCCGAGATCCCCGTGCCTGACGATGTCGTCGTGGCGCCCGAGTTTTCGGCCGCTGCACCACCCGCTACGAAGACCGTCGCCGAGGTTGGTGATGACGACATGATCCTCGATATTGGTCCGGAGACTGCTGCACGGTTCGCTGCCATCCTCAAGAATGCAGGGACGATTATCTGGAACGGACCCGTTGGCGTCTTCGAGTTCGACAGTTTCGGCGATGGTACCCGGATACTGTCCGAGGCGATCGCCGAGAGCGACGCGTTCTCGGTGGCGGGCGGCGGCGACACGCTGGCCGCGATCGACAAGTACGGTGTTCGCGACCGTATTTCCTACATCTCAACGGGTGGCGGCGCGTTCCTCGAATTCGTGGAAGGCAAGAAACTGCCCGCTGTCGAGATACTCGAACAAAGGGCTTCCTGACTCACCTCCTTCCAGCTTCGCAGTGACGGCGCCGATCACGGGGAACATCTCCCTTGCTCCGCGCTGACGCGAAGTCGCTTCGCGAGATTTCCCCGCACTCGGCGCCCCGAACCCCATGGTGCTGACGGGGGCGAGTGGGCGAGATGTTTGTTGGCGAGACATAAAGCGAGCGCAGCGAGTCAGTCCGCCAACAAACATGTCGTCCGATCGCGTGCGCAGGGTTGTGATTACCCGGTAGCGTCTCGGGTGGGAAAAGGACCTGTGATGGCGAGGGTCGCGCCGGGGTACTGGATATTCACGAACATCGTGTTGCCGTCCGGCGAGAAGCAGATACCCGCGAGTTCGGAGTTCGTGTACGGGTTATCGGCCATCGGGTACTGGCTGCCGTCAGGCCGAATACCGACGAGGCCGCAATGGCTGAATGTGTCCTCGCAGACGATCAGGTCGCCCCAGGGCGCCATCGTCAGGTTATCGCAATTGCGCAGCAGGGCATCCGAACTCGCTTCCGCGATCAGGGTCAGGTGGCCTGGTTCTTCTGCTTCCTGAGGCTTGCCTTCGTGCGGACTCGGCGTATACGTGAACACCTGGCCGAGGCGCGCGGGGCCACCATTCGTGCACGTAAACGCGAAACGATCCCCGGCAACGCACAGGCCTTCGCCGCGTGCAAACGTCGCTGCTCCAGCCGCCGCGCCGCGCAGTCGCAGATTGTTCTCCAGCGGATCCACGTCGTCGAGATCGATCCAGCGCGTCTCGAGCGGCTTGTTGAGCGGCGTCTGTGGCACGGCCGACCAGTTGTGTGTCATGACGGACGTGTGGCCGACGAGTGCCAGCGCCTGCAGGCGTCCGCCGTCGAGCAGTTTGCCCGGGATATTCGGAATGAACCGATAGAAGAGGCTGTGGTACCGGTCTTCAGTCATGTAGACGATACCCGTGTCCTCGTGCACGGCGCAGGCCTCGTGCTCGAAGCGCCCCATCGCCTTGATGGGTTCCGCCTTGCTGAGTCCCTGCGCATAAGCCGAGACCTCGAACACGTAACCGTGGCGCTGATCGCGCGTCGTGCGGTAAGCCAGGTAGCCGCGTGTTCCCGGGCTCTCGAAGCATTCCTCGCAGCTGAGCCAGCTGCCCCAGGGCGTCGGGCCGCCGGCGCAGTTGAGTTCAGTACCGCCGAGGCTCAGGAACTGCCTTTCGGTGACGCCGGTGGCCGGGTTGTAAATTGTCGTCGTGGTGCCGCCGCCCGAGGGCGTCAGTCCGGAACCGCGGTCGTAGAGTTTCTCGGCAATATCCTCGGGCACATCGCCGTAGGCAGTGCCGAACGCTGAATTAGCCAGCCAGGCCGGGTCGATCTCGTGATTGCAGACCAGGATGATGCGCCCGTTTTCACCCGCGAATGCGGCCATGCCATCGTGGGCGATGGGCACCTGCAGGCCGTCGTCCATGCGATCTCCCGCGCGCGAAACGATGCGGTAGCTGAACTCGGGGGGCAGGTCGAGGAGCCGGTTTCCGTCAGGCCTGAGCTGATCCTCAGCCGCGCCGGTCGCGCGACAGGCCTGCGTCAACGCTGGCGTTGCTGCAGCGGCGGCGATGCTTTTGAGGAAACGGCGGCGATTCAGCATGTTCTGGTGGAAAGTTGCCAGGGCCGTCCAGAATAGCTCGTCTGCGTGACGTCTGGAAGACAGGGGCGGGAATTGGTAACACCGATTACGAATCAGCTGTGCAATAATCGCCGCCATGTTGAGACGAACCAAGATTGTAGCGACGCTCGGGCCCGCGTCAGAGAAGCCCAAAACGCTGCGCAAGATGATTATGTCGGGGCTCGATGTCGCGCGCATCAACTTCTCCCACGGGAACTCCGGCGATCATCGCGAGCGCGCGGCGCGCCTGCGTGCTGCGGCGATAGAGTGTGGCCGTGACGTCGGGTTACTGGCCGACCTGCAGGGGCCCAAGATCCGCGTGCGGCGCTTCAAGAAAGGGAGCACGCATCTGCGGGACGGCGACCCGTTCTTCCTCGATAGCACGCTGGGTCTCGAAGAGGGCAGCAAGAAAGGCGTCGGGGTGGCGCTGGATACGCTGCACGAGGACGTCAAGAAGGATGACATCCTGTTGCTCAATGACGGCCTGATTTCGCTCGTTGTCGAGTCGGTGGAAGGCACACGTATTCACACAACGGTCGTGAACGGCGGAATCCTGTCTGATCACAAGGGCATCAACCTGAAGGGTGGTGGCCTTTCCGCGCCTGCGCTGACCGATATCGATCGCGCCAACATAAAGCTCGCGGCCGAACTCGAGGCAGATTTTCTTGCCGTTTCCTTCGTGCGGTCTGGCGATGATATTGTCGAGGCGCGCGAATTGTTCCAGGAGGCGGGCGGTCGCGGCCACATGGTCGCAAAGATCGAGCGCACAGAAGCCGTCGAGAACATCGATTCGATCATCCGCGAGTCCGACGTCATCATGGTCGCGCGCGGAGACCTCGGCGTCGAAATGGGTTACGCCGTGCTGACGGGCTTGCAGAAGAAGCTGATCCGCACGACGCGCACGCAGCACAAAATCGTGATAACCGCGACGCAGATGATGGAGTCCATGATAGAAAACCCGGTGCCGACGCGCGCCGAAGTATCGGACGTCGCGAACGCCGTCATCGATGGCACGGACGCCGTGATGCTGTCGGGTGAGACGGCGGTCGGCAAACACCCCAACAAGGCGATCCAGGCGATGTCGGAAGTCTGCCTGGGTGCCGAGAAGTACCCGATTCCGCATGGCACGACGACGCACCGCCTTAACGACCGTTTCGAACGCGTCGACGAGGCGATCGCGATGGCAACCATGTACACGGCCAATCATGTCAGCGTCAAAGCGATTATCGCCCTGACTGAATCCGGCTCGACCACGCGCTGGATGTCGCGCATTCGTTCGGATATTCCGATCTATGCGCTGACGCCGCATGAAGCGACCAATCGGCGGGTGGCGGTGTATCGTGGCGTGTACCCGGTCTCGTTCGGGCCCGATGCGGAAAACCCGCGGCGTCTCTACCAGGACATCTTCAACATCCTGCTGGCCAAGGAACTCGTTGCGGTAGGCGATCGCGTTATTTTCACCAAGGGCGACCTCAAAGGCGTCTCCGGAAACACCAATGCGATGAAGATACTCGAGGTGACAAGCGAGCCGTGAAGCGCGGATTGGGCAGACTACTCGCCGGGACCGTCCTGCTCCTCGTCATAGTCGTTGTTGTCCTCTTTCTCGGGATACGGGCGAGCCTGCCGCAGCTCGACGGCGAGATCGTCGTTTCCGGCATCGAGGCGACGGCCAGCATCGCGCGCGACCAGGACGGCATTCCGATCATCACTGCGGCCAATCGCAGGGACCTGGCTTTCGCGACCGGCTTCGCCCATGCGCAGGACCGTTTTTTCCAGATGGACATGATCCGCAGGCAGGCGGCCGGTGAATTATCGGAACTTGTGGGTCGCGTCGCCCTGGAGGTCGACAAGCGATTTCGTTTCCATCGTTTTCGTGACCGGGCGAGGACAGTGCTCGAACGTGCCGCCGATAGCGACCGCGCCGTCATCGATGCGTACGCGGAAGGGGTCAATGCCGGCCTCGCGTCGCTGGGCGCACGGCCATTCGAATATTTCGTGCTTGGCGCCGAACCGCGGCCCTGGGCGGGCGAGGATTCCGTGCTGGTCGTCTTTGCCATGTACATGAATCTCAACGATTCGCGGGCGAGAAAAGAGGTGCAGCGGGGGCTCGCGCATCGCGTGCTACCCGCTGAGGTGTATTCGTGGATGTATCCTCAGGGTACTTCATGGGATGCGCCGATAATGGGCGAGCCGCGGGCAGCGCTGCGGATTCCGTCGCCCGACGTTTATTCGGTCCGGGGTGTCGCCGACGATTCGCCGCCGGCCAACGAGACGGGACGCTATCCCCTGCGCGGCAGCAATAACTGGGCCGTGTCGGGCGCGCTGACCACGAATGGTCGCGCCATCGTTGCCAACGATATGCACCTGGGTCTCGATACTCCCAATATCTATTACCAGGCACGCCTCGTTGCCGGCAATCGCGACGTAACGGGCGTGACGTTGCCGGGCACGCCGTTCGTCATCGCGGGCAGCAACACGAGCGTGGCATGGGGATTCACGAACAGCTACGGGGACTGGACCGACGCCGTGGTGCTGCGTCCGGGCTCCGCCGAGAACACCTACGTGACGCCGGAGGGCGATCTGGAATTCGTCGTCCATCGCGAGCTTATAAGCGTCAAGGACGAGGAACCGGTCGAGTACCTCGTACGGGAAACGGTCTGGGGGCCGGTGCTCGACGATGTCAACTACCCGGAGGGCGAAGTCGCGGTGAGCTGGATCGCGCACAAACCCGGAGGCGTGAATTTACGACTGATCGATCTCGAGACAGTCGTAGATGTCGACGAGGCGCTGGACGTCGCAAACTCGATGGCGATGCCGCCGCAAAATTTTGTCACGGGCGATTCCGGCGGCAACATCGGCTGGACGATCGCCGGCCGCATCCCGGTCAAGTCCGGATTCGATCCGATGCTGCCCGCGGACTGGAGTGCTGAACACGGCTGGCAGGGCTGGCTGGATCCCGACGATTACCCACGCGTAGTAAACCCGGAGTCGGGCCGCATCTGGACCGCCAACGCGCGCGTTTCCGATGCCGAAGCGTTGCGCACGATCGGGGACGGAGGCTATGACCTCGGCGCCCGCGCGCGGCAGATCCGTGACGGCCTGTTCGCCAAAGAAACGTTCACGCCCGAAGACATGCTCGCGATCCAGTACGACGATCGCGCGTTATTCCTCGCGCCCTGGCGTGAGCTGTTGCTCGAGGTGCTCGACGAAGCGACCGTAGCGGGGGACGCACAGCTCGCCGAGTACCGCCGGTTGGTAGCAGGCTGGGTGCCGCGCGCGGCACCGGAATCGGTCGGATACCGGCTGGTGCGAGCGTTCCGTCTCGAAGTCGAAAAGCGCGTGTTTCACGCGCTCATGGCGCCTGCCCACAAAGCGTACGGTGACGATGTAAAACTCCGGCGCAGCAGCCAGTTCGAGGCCCCGCTCTGGGCGGTCGTCACGACACAGCCACTGCACCTGCTGCCCGATGACTACGAGAGCTGGGACGACCTGATGCTCGCGGCCGTCCGGCAGAATATCGCTTACTACAATGAGAACTTCGACGGACCGCTCTCGGAACGCACCTGGGGCGAAATCAATACGGCTGCGATTCGCCATCCGCTGAGTCGCAGCATCCCTTTCTTCGGTGAGTATCTCGACATGCCGGCGGACGCACTGAACGGCGACCTCGACATGCCGAAGGCACAGGGTCCTTCCTTCGGTGCGTCGGAGCGTTTTTCAGTCTCCCCCGGTGACGAGCAGGGGAGCATCCTGCACATGCCGACCGGCCAGAGTGGCCATCCCCTGTCGCAATTCTACGGTCGCGGGCACGATGACTGGGTGCACGGCCGCCCGAGCCCATTCCTTCCCGGAGCGTCCGCACATACCCTGACGCTGACCCCCGACAAGCGCTAAAATAGTGGGTCACGCCCAGCACGGATGACACGATGGACGAGAAGAGATTTACCGGAACCAGTTCCTACATAGCGACCGACGACCTGATGATGGCCGTCAACGCCGCGGTTACGCTCGAGCGACCGATCCTCGTGAAGGGCGAGCCGGGGACCGGCAAGACCCAGCTTGCCATCGAGGTCGCAAACTCGCTCGGCAGGCCGTTGCACGAATGGCATATCAAGTCGACGACAAAGGCGCAGCAGGGTCTCTACGAATACGATGCCGTCGCGCGGCTCAGAGACTCCCAGCTCGGCGATGATCGTGTGCACGATATCGGCAATTACATCGTGCGCGGCAACGTATGGGAAGCATTCGAATCCGATCAACAGCCCGTGCTGCTGATTGACGAGATCGACAAGGCGGATATCGAGTTTCCCAATGACCTGTTGCGCGAACTCGATCGCATGGAGTTCTTTGTCTACGAGACCAAGCAGCTCATCAAGGCTCGCCACCGCCCGATTATCGTGATCACGAGCAACAACGAGAAGGAGTTGCCAGACGCGTTCCTGCGCCGGTGCTTCTTCCACTACATCAAGTTTCCGGACAAGGAGACGATGGGGCAGATCGTCGACGTACATTTCCCGAACCTGAAGAAAAACCTCTTGCGGGAGGCACTCGACGCTTTCTACAAGGTTCGTGACGTGCGTGGTCTCAAGAAGAAGCCATCGACGTCGGAACTGCTCGACTGGATCAAGCTGCTCCTGGCCGAGGACATTCCACCCGAGGTCCTGCGCGGCAGCGATGCGAAGAACGCGATTCCGCCCCTTTACGGCGCGCTGCTGAAGAACGAACAGGATGTTCACCTGTTCGAGCAGCTGGTGTTCCTGGACCGGCGAAGTAACCCGCAGTAGGTCTGATGCTGATCCCGTTTTTCTACATGCTTCGTGAAGGCGGTATGAAAACGTCGATCACCGAATTGCTGACGCTGCTCGAGGCGATGAAAAGTGGCCTGGCCGGCCAGAGCGTGGATGATTTCTACTACCTCGCGCGCGCGAGCCTCGTCAAGGATGAGACGGAACTGGATCGCTTCGACCGCATTTTCGGTGCTTACTTCAAGGGAGTCGATGACTCACTCAGCGATCTCATGCAGGAGATCCCCGACGACTGGCTGCGCCACCAGGCAGAACTCATGCTGAGCGATGAAGAACGTGCGCAGATAGAGGCTATGGGCGGTTTCGAGGCACTTATGAAAGCGTTGCAGGAACGCCTCGATGAGCAGCAGGAGCGGCACGAAGGCGGCAACCGCTGGATCGGCACCGCCGGTACTTCGCCGTTCGGCGCTTACGGCTACAATCCCGAAGGCGTTCGCATGGGGCAGGAAGGATCGCGCAACCGCAGCGCCGTTAAGGTCTGGGACAAGCGCGAGTATCGTAACCTCGACGACTCGGTCGAGCTCGGAACGAGGAATATCAAAGTCGCGCTGCGCAAGCTCAGGAAGTTCGCCCGCGAAGGCGCAGCCGACCAGCTGGATCTCGACGACACGATCGACAAGACGGCCCGGAACGCGGGCTTGCTCGATATCCGCATGGTCCCGGAGCGCCACAATGCCGTCAAAGTATTGTTATGCCTCGATATCGGCGGATCGATGGATGATCATGTGCGCGTCTGCGAGGAAATGTTTTCGGCAGCACGTAGCGAGTTCAAGCATCTCGAGTATTTTTACTTCCACAATTTCGTCTATGAGAACCTCTGGAAGGACAACCGTCGCCGGCATTCCGAGAAAACGCCCACGCTGGATATCACGCACAAGTATGCGTCCGATTACAAGCTGATCTTTGTCGGAGACGCGACGATGAGCCCTTACGAGATCGTTTACGCGGGCGGCAGCGTCGAGCACTGGAACGAGGAGCCGGGCGCCGTCTGGATCAAGCGCCTGCTGAGAACCTATCCGAAAGCCGTCTGGCTAAACCCGGAGCCCCGGCAACGCTGGGATTTCACGCCGTCGACGAAACTCGTCCGCGAGATCATGGACGATCGCATGTACCCACTGACTATCGCCGGACTCGACGACGCTATCAAGACGCTTCACTGAGTAACTTGAGGTCGGCAATGACCTGTGCCGAATGCTCGTCGGGATCCACTTTCTCATAGTGTTTGGCGATGTCGCCGCCAGGCGCAATGATGAAGGTCTGCCGCTTGGCGACGGTCATTCCGAACATGCGCGTCTTGACGCCGTACGCTTCGGCCGCAACACCGTCGACGTCGGCAAGTAACGGGAACGGCAATGAATGATTCTCCGCGAACTCGCGGTGTGATTCGACGTCGTCGAGACTGACACCGAGGATCTGCGCGTTCAGGTCGCGAAACGCAAATATATTGTCCCGAAACTCGCAGGCCTCTGTCGTGCAGCCGGGTGTCTCGTCTTTCGGGTAGAAGTAGAGCACGACCCACTGCTCACGATAGTCTTCGAGCGAATGCAGCTGGCCGGTCTGGTCGGCCAGCTCGAATTCGGGCGCCTGGCCACCGACAGTCGGCGTATCTGACGCAGTTCCGTCAGGTGTCAGGAAGAAGGCAAGGATGCCGGTAGCGGCGATCAGGGTTAAAGCGCGATTCATAGCTGTCCAGGTGTTCATGGAAAGGTGTGCTGCAGTTACTGGCTGCGAAGCGGGCTCTATAATACGCTGACAGCCGGCATGTGTGAAAGATGCCCTGAGACGCTTTGTAATTATGCGATGAAAAATACCGCGAACAGAATGAGGACGGCGCTGGTCCTGCCGGGTGGCGGTGCCCGCGGGGCATTCCAGGTCGGCGTATTGAAGGCGCTTGCCGAGTGGCTGCCACGCGATCGCGCGAATCCGTTCCGCATCATTAGCGGGACCTCGGCGGGCGCGGTCAATTCAGTGGTCCTGGCGTCCCGGGCGCATCATTTTCGCTCGGCTATCGCCGAGCTCGAGCATGTCTGGGGGCATTTTCGTTGCCACCATGTGTACAAGACCGACCACCTGACGATGCTCAAGAGCAGCCTGCACTGGCTGACCTCTATCGTGCTTGGGGGCTGGCTCGTCGGCACGCCGAAGTCGCTGCTGGACAACTCGCCTCTGCGCGAGCTACTAAGTCGCAACGTCCATTTTCCGCGAATACAGGACGCGATCGAGGCCGGCCACCTGGATGCGCTGGCGATCACGGCTGCCGGCTACGCAACCGCGCGATCGACGTCATTCTTCGAAGCCCGCCCGGAGCAGCAGAGCTGGCAACGGACGCGCCGTCTCGGCAGGCGCACGGACCTGAATCTCGATCACCTCATGGCCAGTATCGCCGTGCCGATGATCTTTCCACCCGTCAGGATCGGCAACGAATACTTCGGGGACGGTGCAATGCGTCAGGCGACGCCGCTGAGCCCGGCCGTGCATCTCGGCGCAGATCGCATACTTGTCATCGGAATTCGCGATGAGGTCGGCGGCGAGGCACCGACACACAGGCAGGAACTGCCCAGCTTCGCGCATATCGCGGGCTACATGCTCGACACCCTGTTCATGGACGGGCTCTACTCGGATCTCGAACGCATTACGCGCATTAATGAGCTGCTGGATTCGATCCCCGTTCGCGACGATACCGCAACCGTGCCTCAATTCCGTGCCATCGACACGATGCTCATCGTCCCGAGCGAGGACCTGCGTGAAATTGCGCACCGCCACCGTGCCGAGCTGCCGTTCGCAATCCGCGCGCTGCTGCGGGGCGCCGGAGGGGGAAATCCCGGGGAGAACAGGCTCTTGAGTTTCCTGTTATTCGAGCGGGCCTACACGCGTGAACTGATCAACCTGGGCTACCGCGACGCCGTGAAAGTCAAAGATGAACTGCTCGACTTCGTCGAAGGCAGGGAGGTGCCACGATTGTTCGCGCCCGGCTGGATCAAGAAGGACCTGAGCTCACTGCAGCCGGACGTGTCGGCTGCCTAGATCAGGAAGATGGCCCCGAGACCAAGGAAAGCCATGTAGCCGACGACGTCGGTCACGGTCGTCAGCACGACGCCGCCTGCCAGTGCAGGGTCGACGCGCATTTGCTTGAGAATCAGCGGAATACCGTAGCCGGCCACTGCCGCGACAACGAGATTGATGATCATTGCTGCGCCGATGATGCCGCCGATGCGCCAATCGTGGAACCAGAGGAACGTGAACAGGGCGACTACGACGGCCCAGCCACAGCCGTTCAGCACGCCGACCAGCAGCTCCTTGCGCAGGATGCGGCCTGCGTTCTTGCGGTGAATCTGGCCGAGCGCGATCGCCCGGGTAATGATCGTAAGGGACTGGCTGCCCGCGACGCCGCCCATGCTCGGTACGACCGGCATCAGCACCGCCAGCAATACGATCTTGTCCAGCGTCGTCTGGAAAAGGTCGACAACCGCAGCCGCCAGGAACGCGGTACAGAGATTGACGCCGAGCCAGAGTGCGCGACGCGTCGCGCTCTTGACGACGGGCGCGAACATGTCGTCTTCTTCATCGAGGCCCGCCGCACTCATTAACGAGTGCTCTGCCTCGTCGCGAATGACATCGACGACGTCATCCACCGTGATTCGGCCCAGCACGCGGAAATCGTCGTCGACGACGGGTGCCGACAGCAGGTCGCGGTTCTCGAACTCCCAGACAACCTGCGTCGAGGGCGTGTGCGCCGGTATCGGCATAACCTCGGTTGACATGATGTTGGCCACCATCTCCTCAGGGTCATGCGTCAACAAGCGGGACAGGAATAGCGAGCCGATATAGCTGTTGTCGCGACTCACCACGAAAATCGAGTCGGTGCCATCAGGTATCTCACCGACCAGGCGCAGGTAGCGGGCGACGACTTCGAGCGTGACATCGGGACGGACCGTCACGATGTCGACATTCATCAGGCCGCCCGCGCTTTCCTCGTCGTAAGCGAGGACCTGGGCGAGTCGCTCGTGGTCCTGCTTGTCGAGAGACTGCAGGACTTCCTGCGTGATCGATTCCGGCAGATCGGCGAGGAGGTCAGCGAGGTCGTCTACCTCCATGCCTTCGGTCGCCGCGATCAGTTCCTCGGTTCCCATGCCCTCGATCAGACCGTCGCGCACTTCCTCGGCGAGTTCGACGAGGACGTCGCCCTCGATCTCGGCGTCGACGATTTCCCACAACATGGCACGCTCGTTGAGCGGCAGGGATTCGAGTAATCGCGCAACTTCCGCAGGATGCAGGCTATTTGCCATTATCCCGGCGGAGCGCATGCGCCCGCTGTCGAGCTTGTCTCGAAGCAGGTCCAGGCTGACTTTTGCGTGGTCGCGCGCCTCCATGGTCGCGGAGTGTAACAGCTTAGTCCGGATCGAGACGATGCCCGCTAAGGCTGTTATGGCGGGTCAGCACGTGATCGTGTGCTTCCCTGAGTTCCGCGACGAGTTTTTCGGTCATGCAGACCGAACGATGCTGCCCCCCGGTACACCCGAGTGCGACCGTCAGGTAACCGCGGTTCGCTTCGCTGAAGTAGGGTATCCAGCGCAGCAGGAACGCGAGGATGTCGTCATACATCTTCGTGAAAGATTCCTGGGCGTTAAGAAATTCGGACACTTCGCGATCGAGCCCCGTCAGTCCGCGGAGCTCAAGCGTCCAGTACGGGTTCGGCAGGCAGCGCAGATCGAATACGAAATCCGCGTCAGCAGGGATGCCATGCTTGAAGCCGAACGACTGCACGAGCACCGACAGCGTATTTGTCTTGCGGCGGTCTACGCGCCCGCGAACGACATCGGCGAGTTCGTAGATACTCGTCGCAGACGTATCGATGATCAGGTCGGCACTGTTGTGAATTTCGGCGAGTATCTGGCGCTCAGTTTCGATGGCCGCCCGCAGCTCGGTGTCGCCGGACGCAAGCGGATGGCGCCGCCGGGATTCGCTGTAGCGCTGCAACAGGATTTCGTCGCTCGCATGCAGGAAGATGATCTCGGTCCGGACATGCTGCTCGCCGAGGTCGCGCAGCAACTCCGGAAGGGATTGTAGATCCTGCGCACGAGTGCGGGCGTCGACGCCGACGGCGAGCAAGCGAGTCGCATCTTTGCCGGAGCGCACTTCGTCGACCGCTGCCTTGAGCAATGCGGCCGGGAGGTTATCAATGCAGTAGTAGCCGAGGTCTTCCAGAACATGCAGCGCGACCGTCTTGCCCGACCCCGACAGGCCGCTGACGATGATCAGCCGAAGTTCGTCTGGCATGACGACACGGGGGTACTTAGTGACGCGCCGTCGATAAGCGCTTCGTAGAGGTCGCTGCTGCTGTTCATGCCGCGAAGCCGGGCGCGCAGGCCTTCGTCCGACAGCACTCTTGTCACGAGCTTGATTTCCGCAACATGTTCGTCCCGGATTTCCTTCGGCACGACCATTCCGAATATGAGGTCGACTGGCGCGCCATCCGCAGCATCGAATTCGATGGGTTCCGATAGCTTGATCAGGGCGGCATTGCTTTCTTCGATGCCCTCAACACGACAGTGCGGGAACGCCGCGCCTTTCGACAAGCCCGTGCAGCCCAGGCGCTCACGGTCGATCAGGCATTCGAATATGAGTTCGCTGGCAATATCGGGGTTTGACCGGACGAGAAGCTCGCTGAGAATCTCGAGGCAGTGCTTCTTGCTGCGGGCCATGGCGTTGCATAGCACGCCATCGGGTTTGATGATGTTTTCGAGCGACATCGCTGTTCTTGTTGCAGTTGCCGTGCGACCGGCTGGCCGCACGGCCTGGGTGTCCTTGTCAGGCATAACGAGACTTTTGCTTGTCCCGCGCGTGGTGATCGCTGAGTTTCTCCTTGTACTTGCGGACCCTGCGTTCCAGCTTGTCCACGAGCCCGTCGATCGCGGCATACATGTCCTCTTCGGTGTGATCGCAGTAGATAGTGCCGCCATTCACCTTGGCGGTCGCCTCGGCTTTGTGACGAAGTTTCTCAACGGTAAGAATACATTGAACATCAGACACGAGGTCGAAGTGCCGGCCAATCTTCTCGATTTTTGAGCCAACGTAGGATCTCAGGGAGTCGGTAACTTCGATGTGATGGCCTGAAATGTTCAAATGCATAATAGTCTCCCAACAGTGGTGCTTCCTCTCGGTCCTCTAACGCGTCTCGCGAGACCTGCGCTCGCTTGACGACGGTATATTCATAGCTTCACGGTACTTCGCGACAGTCCGTCTCGCAACCGAAATGCCTTCTTCCTTGAGTAAGTTCGTGATCTTGCTGTCGCTG
>Ga0209456_10000146_pt1 | contig 38293 bp, 33 predicted proteins | sample COG_11_FD_184755 | JGI IMG/M metagenome (GOLD analysis project Ga0209456, IMG submission 184755) | Pelagic marine sediment microbial communities from the LTER site Helgoland, North Sea, for post-phytoplankton bloom and carbon turnover... | ecosystem: Environmental > Aquatic > Marine > Neritic...
ATGATAAAGCGGCAGGTCTGATAAGGGCGCCAGTTTTTCAATGATCTCCTCAATGGCCTGCTCGTTCCCGTAATGCCTGGCCCGTTTTAACTGAGCTTCCAGACTTGCCTTGATATCGTAACACATATTTTAATTTTTATATCATGAGGGAGAATTAAATTTAAGAAATTTTGTTCAATAATTGATTGATGTTGGATTAAGCATATTTTTTTGAATTAGCCAAAATTAGTAAAGACAACATGTTTGTTTGGACTTCAACCTCATAGTGGCATCCATACCAGTAGGGCCGACTGAATGATAAAAAACAAAATAAATGGAATTACAAAAAACCCCATAATATCTCTTGCCTGCAATTTGGTTCCAGCTGCCATTACAGGAAAAATTATAAGTAAATAGAAAGGTTGAAGGGCATTACTAAGGCTTTCTCCATAAGCAATGGCCATTGACGCTCTTGCAATCATGGCAGTAACTTCCGATTCACTTAACCCTGCACCCAGTTCTTTAACTACGTTAATAATGCCGGGTCCTATTACAGCAAATTCTCCACCTGCCGAGGGGATGGCAAAATTCACCAAACCACCAGAAACATAGGCCAAAAAAGGATAGTTGGTTAGGGTAGCAATTGATACCTGAAGATCAGCAATTTTTGCACCCAGACCGGTTGAAAGCATTATTCCCATAATGCCGGCATAAAATGGATACTGAAAAAGTATTCCCGAAATATTGCTGCTTGAACGTTTCATGGAAATACTAAAGCGAAGTGGGGTCTTATGCAGAAATAGTCCAATGATCAGAAACATAAATATGATAATATTAAAATTCAGATCAAAACCATTTACGTAGAAGTAGTGACCTATATAAATGAAGCCAAAAATTGCAATGGGGATTTGTAAAAAGGCGCTATTATTCAAAATGTCGGAGACTGCCTTAAAGGGGAGTTTGTAGGATTCCGCTTCCACTTTTACTGAAGATTCCTTTTGTGGATTATCCAGGACCAAAAGATCAGATAATTGTTTTTGTTTGTTGTTTTTAGGGATCAAAATGAGAAATAATAACGGACTTACCACAACAAAAAGGACAATCATCGCCAGGTTGAGAGTAGATCCTAAAGTATAGGAAGTTGGTATCAATTCTGAAAGTATTCCTGCCTCTATTAAGAAATTATTTTCGGTATTTAATAAAAGGGCTATAGAACTGGAAGCACCGGCAACCCAGCTACCCAAACCAAAATAAACACAGGCGATTAGGAAAGGATAGTTTAAACCCTTCACTCTTACGGCCAATTCTCTGGCTAAAATGGCAACAATTACAATCATTCCAAAACTGATCAGGGAAAATAATGAGCTGGAAATCAGCACTAATAAGTAGACCTGCCCGGGAGTTTTTATAAAACGCGCTATCCAATTTATTCCTTTTTCAACAGGATCTGATTGGGCTATACTGTAGGCCGTTACAATAACAAGAATGATCTGCATTCCAAAGGCTAATAAGGACCAAAAACCATCATACCACCCTTCCAGAATGTTCAAAATTGATGCATCAGTCCAAATAAGAGCCATAAAACCAGTGAACAAGGTGAGAAGTAATGCAAAAACATAAGAACTGGGCATGTATTTTATAAAAAGATCTGTGAAAATATTTCCTAATGATGAAATCATTTTATTTGCTTCTATAGGGAATTTAGTTAACAAGAGTCCTATTGATTGATTAAATATAGGAGGTAATTTCAGAACATTGAATTTGAATCAAAAAAAATGTGCGATGCTCACAAGAGTACATCGCACATCAACAGGTTTGTCAGTTAGATTTTCGAACCCTAACCGGATATTCCGGTCGTTTGGGTGTTACCGGAGGGTTACTTTTAAGTTGCTCCAAAACTATCTCAATGGCTTTTTCCAATTGGGGGTCACCTCCTGAAATAACTTCTTTAGGCCATTGTTCAATCTCAATATCCGGTGCAACACCTTCATTCTCCACCCGGTAGCCTTCTTCGTTCCAAAAGGCTACATTAGGTGCCGTAACCGATCCGCCATCAATAAATTCAGGGTAACCTAATACACCAACAAGACCACCCCATGTGGTTTTCCCAATTATAGTTCCTAATTTAAATTTTCTAAACATCCAAGGGAGATAATCTCCACCGGAGCCGGCGGTTTCATCGATAATCATAACCTTAGGTCCCTGAATTGATGCACTGGGTGCTTTAAGGTCATTACCATATCTGAAATTCCAGGATGCCTGATAAGGTTTCTTTAGCATATCTATATAGTAATCCGCCAATTGTCCACCGCCATTGTGTCGTTCGTCAACTATAATGCCTTTTTTATTGGCCTGTGGGAAGAAGTAACGTTTAAAATATTCATGTCCGGCTCCCGCCGTATTCGGTACATACACATAGGCTACCTGGCCGTTTGTAGCTTTGTCTACTTTCTTTATATTACCTTCAACCCAATCCCTGTTTCTAAGTGCACGTTCACTATCTACAGGTACTACCTTCACTTTTCGTGAATCAGACCCGTCTGCTGAGGCTGAAACCTTAAGCTCCACTATTTTATTTTCAGTGTTTTCAAAGAAACTATAGAGATTTTGATCTGCCGTAACTTCAGTACCATTTACAGCAATTAAATATTCCCCTACGACAATGTTTACCCCTGGTTCGGTTAATGGTGAACGAAGCTCTGGTGTCCAGTTAAGACCTCCATATATCTTAGTAAACCGATACCGGTTGTTAACCACTTCATAATCTGCCCCAAGAAGGCCCCCGCCTACTTTATCCGGGTTATTCATTCGATCACCCCGACTGCCAAACCTATGGTGCCCAACCGCCAATTCACTGCACATCCATTGCATAACTCTGTAGAGATCACTTCTACACGTGACATCGGGTAGAAAACTTTTATATTTTTCTTTCATGGCATTCCAATCCAAACCATGCATTCCAGGGTCATAGAAATAGTCCCTGTTCACCCGCCATGTTTCATCAAATATATTGGACCACTCTTGTCGGGGATCTATTTTCACCTGGATGGCGCCTATATTTATTTCCCCATTTTCTGGTTTTTTACCTACCTCTGTTATTCCCCAAGTTTTCTCTTTTTGGTATAACATTTTTTTCCCGGAAGCAGCAATGGTATACCAGTTTGCCAGCATAACTTCCTCGTCTTCCCGCTTTTTTAAATCATACATTCTAAGAGACTGTGGATCGCTGTAACTGCTATGCGGTTTTCGTGATAAATAAAATAATTTCCCCTCTTCCGAACAACTTAAACCAGAATACATTCCGGGCGAAATAGGAAGGTCAATAATTCGATTTGAAATTTGCTCCCAATCAATTCTCAATGGAGGAGCCGTTTTATTCTCCTTCTTTTCATCCTTATCTGTGGAATCCTTTTTAGATTTTTCATCGTCTTCGTCATTTTCTTCATCATTTTCTTTAGCCAAAGGGGATGTAAGTTCTTTCTGTAATGTTACCAAATAGATAGAATTAGTCATTTCCATATCCTGATTAGACTGATCAAACCAATTCACAACCGGACCGGCATCTGTAGAAGCGAGCATATAGATATACTTTCCACTTGGATCAAAGATGGGTTCACTAACGCTGGAAAGTCCATCTGAAAGTTCGAAGGATAGATTTTGATCCAAGGAATATACGTAGGCTCTTTCAAAATTTGTTTCTGTAATAATCGTGTAGGACACCCATTTTGAATCATGAGACCAGGATCCAAAAAGTTCCCTGAAAACACCCGGAATATAAAGCTTATCTGAACCAATTTTAGTGATCTTTCCACTGGATGTATTGGCCATAAATAAATTACGTCCATTATCCACGAAGCATAATTTCTTACTGTCCGGTGACCAATGTAAATAGGCGTAAAAGCCAGAACGGGAAATAGGAAATTTTTTGATCGTTCCATTTTCCAATGTTTTGAGATGCAGGCTATATTCACCAGAAGCATCAGAAAAATAGGCTATTTTTTTACCATCAGGGGACCATTGAGGGTATTTCTCATGAACCCCGGGGGTTTGGCTGATGTTCTCTACATCACCTTTTTCAGCAGGTACCGTAACAATTTCTCCTCTAAAATCGAATACTGCTCTTGCACCGGATGGAGAAATACCTGCACTTCTTAGATACTTATCCCCGGAAACATAGCGTGGCCTCAGTTCCAAAAGATCTGTAGCAATGGGGATAGTAATTTTTGAACTGGTAAGGGAATTGGAATCCAATAAATGTAGATATCCCGCTTGCTCATAAATTAAATCTTTATTATTAGTATTCAGACTTATCACAGGAAAATCGTCATAATTTGTGAGTTGGGTAACAACTTTAGAATCCAATTCATAGGCATATAAATTGAATTCGCCATTTCGGTCACTTCTGAAAAACACCTTGTTTCCTATCCATTGAGGATTCGTATCGTTTCCACCAGATGCTGGTTTGTCGATCTCCACAACCTCATAGGTTTCTGTATCGTAAATCCAAATGCGTGATTGGGTACCTCCCCGGTAATTTTTCCATTGGTTAAATACTTCGTATAAAGGAGTGTAAGCGATATATTTCCCATCTTCTGAATAAGATGCACTAAATGCAGTAGGAATAGGTAATTCCAATGGCTGACCACCTTCTATTCCTATGGTATAAAGCTTGGCATGCCTGTTGGTATAGGTAGATCTGCGAGAGATGAAAAGTATACTTTTACCATCAGGTGTAAAATCTCTCACCTGATCCCAACCTGGATGCCATGTTAATCTTTTGGGAAGGCCTCCTTGTGCAGAAACTACAAACACGTCTATATTACCGTCATATTCGGCGCTGAATGCAATTAAAGAACCGTCCGGTGAAAAAACAGGGTTAGATTCTAAGCCCCTATCAATGGTAAGGCGTCTGGGGTTAGCACCATTTTTATTGGCTATCCAAAGATCCTCTGCATAAATAAAAGCAATATTATTTTCACTTATTGCCGGACTTTTCATTAACCTGGTGTCAATGGTATTTTGAGCATTAATTTGGTAAAATCCTATCGTTAGTAATATGAATAGTGTTAGGTAATTTTTAAAATGTATCGACATATGAATAATGTTATAGATTATTTAAGATTTATATGGATTATCGGAAGGTGATTTATTAAAATGTTCAGTCGTTAAATATAAGGTGGATTTTGGTCATACGAAATTTAGAATTTAAATATTAATAGAACTTTTAAGGCTCTGAAAAAGAACCTCGATACAGGCTTAATTTGTCACTGAAATATTATTGATCCAATTCTCCAAAGTGGCTAAATATTCGGGATGTAACTTGGACCAATAGGGAAAATCACTTTGCCCTATATCGTACATAGAATGAGAAGCACCTCGTAATAAAACAATTTTATATTTATCGTTTTGAGATTTCTTAAGGGCTTGGGCGATTATTTTATGACTGTCTTCAGGGATTATTTCATCTAAACCTCCCTGAACTATTAGTACAGGCTGTTTTATTTTTTCAAAATATGGAATGGGTGTAAAGTTCAGTTTCCTATCTATTTCGATCTCATCAAGGTTGGGAATCCATACCTTATTGAACCACTCTCGAGATTTAGCGGTGTTGATTTCTTTCTGAAGGGTTTCTTTGGAAAGTTCACCTGCAATCGTTTCAAAAACCATTCGTTCAAATTTGGTTGCCTCATTAATATTCTCACCCAGAGCCGCTCTATTTCTATTCTTCCAGTAATTAAGATCACTTTCCAATAAGGTAGAACCAGGGCAGCTCACGACTATTCCATACTGAAGGTCTTTTAATTCATTTAGAATATACGGGACCTTGGCAGCTCCCTGACTACTACCTTTTATGCCTATACGGGTAAGCGGGATGGCTGTTATTTCAGAAAATTGCTTAATAGCGTTAATATCATCCGAAGAAAGTTCTTCAATACTGGCCTTTGACCAATTGCCTTCAGATATTCCTGTTCCCCGCTTGTCATAAATAAAGGTAGTATAACCTCGTTTTGCAAAAAGCTGCGCTTCCGCCCTGGAAGCACTCCTGTCCGAATTGCCGGAGGAAGTGACCATAACCAGGCCCTTTTTGTTGTCTTGCGGCGGATAGTAAACAGTGCCATTTAACTTTAGACCATTAGATTCATAGCTTATGTCCTCAGTTGACAACACTTTTTTACCGGCCAAAGTTTTAAAAAGTGTGTATTGAATTTCAACCGTGTCCACGGTTAGTGTTCCCCTCAATTCAGCATTATTATTTTCCCATTTATTTTTAAACAAATAAGTGTAAAAATCACTCTGGAGTTTAAAATTTATTGAATCGCCAATTACCTCAACATCCCTAAAAGGGATGCGATTTGCATTTTGTTTAAGGCTCGAAAAAAATACTTTCCAGTTTGTAGAATCTTGTTCCAATTCAAAAACAATTGAATCTGCAAAACTTCCTTTTTTAAAAAGGCCAGTATAGGTGCCACTTCGACTAGAAAATTCGGTCCTCTTATTATTTGTACATGCTACCATGACCAAAATAGCGACCAAATAAAGGTACTTTCTCATTTGCTTTGTATATTTAATTATCGGTTTCTACCTACTTTTTTATGCCTTCTAAAGAATACACCATTGGCAGTTTATTTCCCAGATGTTTAATCCTGTACTTTCCAGGTTCAGATTCTATAGTGAATTTAAAACAATCATAAGGGGAATAATCATATTCCTCAAAGGATGTTATTTCAATCCCGTTCTTTACCAGGCTTGTTATAACATCTCCCAGACCGTGATTCCACATTACGTATTCCAGTTTAATATCAGCATCCCTGTTAGCGTATGTCCCTGTTTCGGATTCTACAATGGGTCCGGAGTTGAAATAACGATAAGCAATCTTACTAAATTCATTATCAAACATCCAGACAACCGGATGAAACTCAACGAAAATTAGCCTGCCGCCTGGTTTTAAAAACCTTGAGACAACCGCTGCCCATTTGTTAAGATCGGGAAGCCAGCCTATGGTACCATAGGTAGTGAAAACTATATCAAATTCATCACTTAAATGATTAGGCAGATCATAAAGATCACAACAAACAAAGTTTGCGTCCATATTTGTTTTCAAGGCTAGTTCTCTGGCTCTGGCGATAGCCTTGTCAGAAAGATCAACCCCGGTAACCCTGGCACCAAGCCTTACCAATGAGAGCGTATCCTGGCCGAAATGACATTGTAAATGAAGAATACTTTTGCCCTTTATATCTCCCAAAAGATTTAATTCTATATTTTTAAGTGATGATTTTCCGTCCAGAAAACTTTTCATATCATAAAAATCGGACTTCATGTGAGTATCTGTCTTACTATTCCAGGAGGCCTTATTTATTTTGATATAATCAGATTTAGAACCCATGTCCAATTAGCGATTTTTTATTAGTTTTTAAGGTATTGTTCTTTTGTAATTCTGTAATATAAAGAGTTGTCTATACCCTTACAGCTATCTCTTTTCCAGAATACCATGGAAAGTTTTTCCAGAACTTTAATAGAGCTAATATTTTCCGTGGCAACCCTGCCAATTATCTCTTTTAAATTAAGATCCATAAACCCATATTCAAGACAAGCATATGCAGCTTCTGTGGCATAGCCTTTGTTCCATTCTCTCCTAAAGAAACGAAACCCTATATCGATCAAATTTTGTTCATTGAGCTTTAGTCCACACCAACCAATAAACGAGTCGGAAGATTTGGTTATAACGGCCCATCTGCCACAGCCATTTTTCTTATAATCCTTGTAATTAAGAAGAAATTCCCTTGCTTTTTCAACAGATTCAAATGGGGGGTCACCGGTGTATTTTATAACTTCCTGATCCGAATTTAATTCCCAGATTTTATAGGCATCATCTAGTGTGAACTCCCTTAGTATTAATCTGGGAGTTTCTATTATGGATTTTGAGCGACGACTCATTCCTTTAACAATTTTATCACAAGCCCAATTTGGCCCAAATGGTAAATATCGTGGTGCAACATTCCTTCAAGTACAAAGGAATAAGGATAGTTACCACCAAATTCAGGGTCATAGTAGTATTCATTTAAAAATGTATCATCCTTATCTTGTAAGTGTTTCAATAATTCATGGAGAGTGTTCCTATCTTCTTCATGGATTTTCTTCCAGCCAATGGACTTTAACTCGTCATTTGATCGCCAATTCTCTGCATGGGTATCTGTAAGTTCACCTTTGCCGGTCTTTAATTTTAAGATGGTATCCTTTCGCCAGGAAACGATATGTGCAATAATTTCCGCAATACTGTGTATAGAAGGCAGCGGACGTACAAACATCTGATTTTCTTTTAGTTGAGATAACTTTTTATTATAGGATGTTCCTGCCCAAATTGGACCATTATGAACTTCGGTTAATTGCCTTATTATTGAATTAATTTGTTTATTCATTACCAAGAGGAAAATAATTACCTATCAATGAGACGAAATATTTAAAGAAATGTATCGGAGATCATGAAATTATGATATAATATCCAAAGGTTTCGTTTCTTTCCAATTGCCTCTTGTAAAATCGGGGAAGTACTGCGGAACACCTTCATTAGCTACGGAACGTTCACTTAAAGGAGAAACTGCACTCCAGAAACAACCTTCATATACATTTTGATCAAGGGGTAAGCCCTTTCTTAGACATTCAATAATCCGGTAGACCATCATTCCATCCATGCCTCCATGGCCACTTTCGCTTGTTGTAGACGACAAGCGTTTGTATAGCGGATGATCATATTTTTCGTAAATAGCCGCCAGTTGTTCGCCCTGTACCCATTGATGATGATTTTCAGTAATTCCTTCAACACCACCTTCCAATGCTACTCGGGTAGGAAAACCGGCCAAAATCCCTTTTGTACCCTGTATTAAATTTAGTCTGGAATAGGGTCGGGGACTGGTTTCATCCCATTGTACCATAATTGTTCGTCCGAGACTTGTCTTAATAATTGAAGTATTCATATCACCTCCCTTAAAATCCAGCTGATTCCATTTATGGTCCGGAGGATAATTTTCCTTAGCATATAGACTACGGCCAATGGCCCGAGAGGAATAAGAGACCAAACTTTTAAAATTGTCCTCTTTACGACCCAGATTCATGTATTGTGCTACCGGGCCAAGGCCATGAGTAGGGTAGAGGTTCCCGTTTCTTTTGGCATAATGGTACGTACGCCAGGAACCTGTTCCGCGTTCTTCCTCATCCATCTGTGTTCTCAGATCATGAATATAAGCTGCCTCCCCGTATAATAATTCACCAACGACCCCAAGTCTGCACATATTTAAAAACAATAACTCGTCACGACCATAATTTACATTTTCCATCATCATACAATGCTTCTGGGTCTTCTCTGAGGTGTCTACAATCTTCCAGAGTTCGTCAATACTAATAGCCAGGGGTACTTCCACAAAGGCATGTGCACCCATATTCATCACTTCGATAGCCATTGGGGCGTGATTAGCCCAATTCGTTGCAATAAAAACCATATCGGGACGTACTTCTTCCAGCATCAATTTCCATTTATCTTCATCCCCGTAATAGGTAGCTATGTTTTGATGTCTTTGGCCCTTGCCCATTTCTTTCACTTCACCTGCCCCTTTTATAGCAAGATCTTCATATAAATCACATACAGCCACTATTTCGGTGCCTGGCAAGGAAGCAGAAAATTGTAAATGAGCTGGTCCACGGGCGCCGACACCAATAATGGCAACCCTTACGGTTTCCAGTTTTGGAGCCGCAAAACCACCCATGTATAAGGAATTTTTATCCCGAGATTTTTTGGCTTGAACAGAAATCGGTAAGATAGCCGCCGCCGCAACACCTGCAGCGGATAATGATGTCTTTTTTAGGAAGTTTCTTCGGTCAATATTTTTCATCTGCAAACGTGTATAGCTTAAAATGTAATTTACAGTTTTTTGATGAAAAAGGCCGGGTTCTTAAAAGCAATATTTTAGATATAATTAAATAAGTGCTTGAGCGAGAAATGTGCTAAAAGCTTTTTGGGTTTTAATAAAAGGAGCCTTATAATTCAAATAGATCATGTGACCATGGGAAAGGGAGAAGTATTGCTAGCCATTTTTACAGATAAGGAAGGTTACCTTAAAGATGATAAGGCCATTCCATTAATTGTTACCGCGTCCAAGAAAGGTTCAATTACGACCTGTGTAGAATTGGACTACGGTACCTATGCCATTAGTATATTTCATGACGTAAATAGCAATAAAGAGTTGGATGTAAATGCGCTTGGAATCCCGGTTGAACCTTATGGTTTTTCCAATAAGGCCCCGGCTCCATTTGGTCCTCCTTCATTTAAAAAAATCTCCTTTGAATTTACCACATAAGGACAGGTAGAAATAAGAAAGCTAAAAGGTAATGCCAAAAAAATATCTCAAGAATTAACCCACAATTAATTGGAACGATTAATAGGGATACCTACACTGAAAGTCAATCTTACTTTGTCTATATTATTTACCCAGGATACGTCAAAATTAACTGGTCCCAAAAGAGATCTATAGGAGAAGGTTGCTCCGGCTGATAATAACATGCTTGTCTCTAGAAGTTCTTGCCATTCGCCATCAGGTGAAAAGGCATCTTTGATATAGTCACTAAAATCATTAAAACCAACCGACGCGATATTAAAATGTGGTGTAATAAACACTTTTTTTATTGGATTTAATTGAATGCCAAGATTTAGTTTAATGAATTGATTTACATTCAATTCATCTTGTCGTAACCCTGGGAACAAATAACTTTTTTTATTTGGAGTTACCATATTACCACCTAAAAAGTATTTAGCGGCATAGCCATATTCCGTAAAGGACACCTCATTGGATTGCAGTTGATCCTCGAAAATAAAACCAAATGATGCACCAATAATTCCGCTAACCTTTGAATGAAAAGGAATTCGTTCTTCAAACGCCACATTAACCTTTGTAAACCCGTTGGTACTTCCTTTTACATCACTAAGGGTATTATCACTAAAGGAAAGATTAACATCATTTAATAAAGACCTTCCTATTTTCGCATTAAAGAAGGAACCATTAGTGGAGAAGAATACGTTATTTAACGTATTGTTTAAATAATGGGCATAGACTTCTATATTGTTCGAAAAGTAATCTTTAAGTGAAAGAACATTATCTAGAATATCCGGATCAACTGTTGGTTTTATTTCGGTGTAATTATAGTTAATACCTAAACCCGCATAACTTTTTAAAGAGTTAATATTTTTATTTATCTCATTATCATATAGAAAGTACCTGGATTTCATATCACTTGTGGCGTTGCCGCCTACGTAAACTTTTTGCTTTAATTGCTCCCCGTAAATTTCTGATCGCCACCACCATTCTTTCTGATCTCCAAAATTTTTCTGATACTGTGTCCTAAAATGGGGTTGTTCTGCAACATCCAGGGTGAACAGCAGCCTGGAAGTCTCTCCTATGATGTTTCTTCCTGTATAGTTTAGAATTAAACCAACTCCTCTGTATGCATCATAGTGTAATGATCCATTGAGTTGATGTCTGGATTTTTCCAAACCGTTTATTTCAATTCCCAGCTTATTATCCCGAATATAGGGAGCATAAGTAATTTGCCGAAAGAGATTAGTTCCCATGGCTCTGTCTATTCCTTCTTTAAGTGCCTCTGGTTCATATTTTTTATTTGTTTTAATGTTGGTCCGGGCTTTAACAAGGTTCAAATTATCCTCACTAATATTTTTGTAGATAATTGTATCCAATGTTATTTCAGCTTCTGCATAAGGGAGTTCATGACTTCTTCTTGGATAATCCTTTAATTTTTCAGAAAGTGCCACTAAGGCCGCCTTCATTTGCAATGTTGCAATTTTGCCTTCTTCATAGATTTCTTTACTTTTTAAAAAATCGCCTGTAGAATAACTTAAATGAGGAATATGATCTATAAGTATATCACATAATTTTCGATTCTCTGGATTTATTAGATTACTGGTTAGCATCCCGGTTTGAAACAAAATAGTGGCAATATTATCCAATTTTTCAATGGGTGCCATCCCACCACCAACATCACTTCCTATAATGATATCAGCTCCCATTTCTTCGGCAACATCCGTTGGAAAATTATCAAGTATGCCTCCATCCACTAAAAGGGTATTTTCATAGGGTACTGGTTTAAATATACTGGGAATAGACATACTTGCTCTCATGGCTACAAGTAAGGACCCACCGTTAATGATCACTTTCTTGCCATTGACAAGATCGGTAGCGATAGCTCTATATGGTATTGGAAGTTTATCAAAATCATTTACCTTGTAAACCGGATAGGTGAGCAATGACAAAAACTCCCTTAAGTTCTGATCACTTATTAGCGCAGCGTCTATTTTAGGTTTTCCTTTCTTTAAATCTAAATTTACCAGATATCTCTTAAATTCACTTTTTTCTTCTACGCTAACATCAGATAAAGAAATATTCCCACTTAAAATTTTGTCCCAGTTGGCATTCATGGCAATATTGGCAATACTGTCTCCTGAATAGCCCATAGCGTATAGACCCCCAACAATACTTCCCATGCTGGTACCTACCACCAGATCCGGAACAATTCCTAAGGAATCAAGGGTTTGGATAAAGGGAATATGCGCAATTCCTTTAGCTCCCCCTCCGCTTAAAACCACCGCAACTTTCGGTTTTTTTTGTTGCGCTGTAACGAAATGGAAAAATCCGATAAATGATACAATGAGGATGGTTTTGAAGTATTTCTTAATCATAGCTAATATACTATTGAGTATAATTGGCATTTATTCTAACGGGTTCTGTGTTTAACTTTAGCACAATTTGTTGGTTAAGTTTTTGGTGTTCCCACGAGGTATAGAACAATTCCGGGACCAGACCTGATTTTGTTTATTTCCCAATTAAAACTGTCTTTATTCTCCAATTGTACTACGAGCTCTTTCATTTCCTTTACAGAATAAGTGCGCAGTGATGAAACTATCCCATCCCACCAAACAAAGATAGGGACAATTGGAATTAAGTAAGTGAAGAGTATTCTTCCCAATTTAAAAGGTCGAATGAAAGGTGTTGTTAAAAGGACTGTTATTGGTGAAAGAAACATGGCTAATAAACTAGGAAAACTCCGCTCCTGGGCTTCAAATATTCCTATTGAAGAATTGCTATCTATGGCGTTCTGTAAAATCTGCCGGGCGTTTTTTGGCTTAAAATGATGTAAAGATAAAAACATGGTTCTGAATCCCTTTAACTCCTTTGGCACATTTCTGGCATCAACTGATTTTGTTAAAAATTCAAAATTATTGGCTTGTTCTTGTGTGTATTCAAATGCTGGAATATTAGGATAATAATCTGTCAGTATTATTTTTAATTCGGGGATAGTCTTTTTAAGTTCGGAGTTTAACCACAGTAATCCACCCCCTCCTCCCGATCCAAGATCGATGATGCGATTTTCATTACACTTTTTAAGCCCTTTTAGAAGTATTCGAATAACAGGCCTATACATTTTGGTTTTATTTGATAAGAATTGCAGAAAGTCTGTTCCGTAATTTCTTAAAAAACCCGGGAACCACTTCTGGTCCTCTAACTCAAATAAATGTATCCTACCCATTTTTCTGTACCATTAAAATAACTACTATTTTCTAGTTGCAACAATCACCCCTGTAGACCAATTAAGCTTTGTTAGATTAAAGTCATCTCGATTCTCAAGATATTCAATTAACTCTGCCACTTTTTTTGCATGTCCTTCAGGCCAATTAGGTTGAGGAGCCATATCATCAATAATGTAGAATCCGCCAGTTTTTAACAAATCTAAAGTTTCTTCAACTAAGCTGTATTTCCCGGGCCAGGCATCGGCAAATATTAAGTCGAATTTATCTCCATCATACTTCGAGATCCATTCTTTTCCATCTGCACAGATAATAGTTACTCTTTTGTCATCACCAAAAAACCCATTAGAAATATCAATAAGTTTTTTATCATTATCAATAGTTATCAATCTGGATTGAGAATCCATACCATCTAACATCCAGGATAAGGAGAGGCCTATTCCTGTGCCAAGTTCAAGTAGGTTTGCATTGGGTTTTGATGTAATAAGTGTTTTTAACAAGCTACCGATATAAAGATCTGATGGCATTGAAAATTTAATTTCCTTGCATTTCGCGGCAATTTGGGGATGTTTTTTTGGTATATTGTTTATACTGCGATCATTCATGGATTTTCCTCTTTTTTAGATGTGTACATATCAGTGAAGTCGAATATGACTTTTATCATTTCGAGATTATTAATCTTGGCATATCTTCGAAGGAATAAATATCTAAAAATAATCGAACATGGTAAAAAAAAGAATCCTGATCATGGGAGCTGCCGGCCGTGATTTTCACAACTTCAATACCGTATACAGAGATAAGGAGAGCTATGAGGTCGTAGCTTTTACCGCAGCGCAGATTCCAAATATTTTAAATCGTAAATACCCACCTTCACTGGCAGGAAAATTATATCCTTCCGGTATTCCCATATATGATGAAAAAGACCTTACAAACTTAATTGTTGAACTTAAAATTGAAGATGTTATTTTTTCTTATTCGGATATCTCGTATGAACAACTAATGCATAAATGTGCTCTGGTAAACACTGTGGGCGCAAATTTTGTTTTACTGGGTAGAAAGGATACCTCTGTTAAAAGTACTAAACCAGTAATTAGTGTTGGCGCCACCCGAACCGGTTGTGGAAAGAGTCAAACGGCTCGGCGGTTGATCGAGATCCTTATTGAAAATGGGCTTAAAGTTGTGGCCATCCGGCACCCTATGCCCTACGGAGATCTTGAGGCACAACGAGTGCAACGTTATGCTCGCCTTGAAGACCTGGAGAAATACGACTGCACCATTGAAGAAATGGAAGAATACGAACCCCATATTGTCAGAGGAAATGTCATTTATGCCGGAGTGGATTATGAAGATATAGTCAGGGCGGCCGAAAATGATCCGGATGGTTGTGATGTAATTGTATGGGATGGTGGAAACAATGATTTTCCCTTCTACACCTCGGATTTACACATTACTGTTACAGATCCGCACAGAGCGGACCATGGAATAAAATATTATCCCGGAGAAGTCACTTTAAGGATGTCTGATGTTGTTATCATAAATAAGATAGACAGCGCCCGTCCGAAAGATATTGATAAACTCCGAAGATTAATTACTCAAGTGGTTCCCAGTGCAATTGTAATTGATGCAGCCTCACCAATAAGTGTTGCTGATCCTTCCGTTATACGGAATAAAAGGGTTTTGGTGGTAGAGGACGGGCCAACATTAACACATGGAGGTATGAAACTTGGAGCAGGCACATTGGCTGCGGAAAAATTTGGAGCTTCTGAGATCGTAGATCCCAGGCTATACCTTGTAGGACAATTAAAGGATACCTTTGAGACTTATCCGAAAATTGGAAAATTATTACCAGCTATGGGATATGGTGATGATCAGCTTAGGGATCTGGAAGTGACTATAAATAGCTGTGATTGCGATGCAGTAGTTATTGGTACCCCCATAGATTTAAACAGGGTGATAAATATTAGAAAACCAAGCACCAGAGTCTTTTATGATCTTCAATCTATTGGGAAACCTAACCTGGAAGAAGTGGTTGAGGAGTTTTTAATAAAGCACAATATAGAAACCGGGATAGAAGAGATGGTTGAATAAGTTTTAAAGGACTATGTTATTTTACTAAAAGAGCAGTAAAGAGTGCGATTGCACTCTTTACTTTTTTTAGGATTCATCTGGTTCAAATGATAAATTGAGCTGCTGTAATTTAGCTTCTTTTTCAGGGGTAAGTGTAAAAAAGACATTAATAACTCCATTCTCTGTATTTATGCCAAAACTACCCCTGAGTTGATTATAGGGTTTAATTTCATTTGTGCTGAGAACAGTGCCCCCTTTGTCAAAAATTTCTTTTGCCTCTGCCATCCTGTGGTCCCGCGATTTGTCCATAAAAAAATTTTCGGCCAACAGCTCCTTTTCCAATTCAGGACTCCAGGTTTGAATTAATTGTTCAACTTGCCGCTGTCGCTCTCTTAAAATATCTGATATGGGAAGTTTACGGGTCTGTAATTCTAAGGTCTCGAATAGTAATTTTTCTATTTTTTTAAGCGGCCATGGAGCCGTATAAGTAAGGTTGCCAAAGGCCATTATCCCAATTCCATAGTCAGGATAAAATACATAATTGCTTCCAAAACCTGGCAAGGCACCTCCATGCCTGACCAATTTTAGGCCCTTACAATTGTAATGGATCCCCAATCCGTATCCGTATCCGTAAACTGTGGCACAAGGTTTCTCGTTGAAGTCCGTGGCTTTGATATTTAAGTTTGAAAATTGAGGCGTATGCATTTCTCTTAGCGTACTTCGCTTAACGGGTCCGTTATCTTCATCACTCCTGGGCGGCCATGCAGAAAGGTGAAAACTAACGTATTTACTAAAGTCTTCTATCGAAGTTATTAATCCTCCCATGGCCCCGTAAGATCCGTCATGAAGCATGGGTTCCAGTTTCCATTGATCATCTTCCCATCGATAACCTATGGCTAATTGATCTTTCGGAATGATATCGTATTCCCAATAAGTATGATTCATTCCAAGAGGTTGTAAAATATTCTCTGTGATATATTGTTGATAGGGCATTCCGGAAACACGGCTAATAATATTACCTAATAGGGCATAACCCGTATTGCTGTATTCAAATGCATAGGAGGGCGGGTTAGAAAAAGCAATACCCTCAATAAGAAGATCTGTCAGCATTTGATCAGGCTCATCCAATTGACGGTCTCCCCATGGGTTATCCTCGGGAAAGCCAGCGGTCATTATCATGAGGTTTTCAATATCTATAATGGGAGAGTCCGATGTCAGGTATTCTATACCGGCCATTTCAGGGATGTAATTAGCGACAGGATCGCTAAGGGATAATTTGCCCTCATCCCGGAGTTTCATTATGGCCATAGCCGTAAAACTTTTACTCATAGATGCAATTCTGAATGCGGACCGGGTAGTTGCAGGAAGTTCCTTGCTTATATCTAGCAGCCCCGTAGCTGAGGCAACTACCAAATTATTATCCACAACAATCCCATAGGAAATTCCAGGTATTTTGCGAGCTCTGGCATGCTCTTCAATTAGTTCCTGCATCTGATTAGTAATACTCTTTATTTCTTCCAAACGATTGTCGGATTCAAAAACTGGTGCCTTATAAGCAACTGAAACAGTTCTTGATTTCGTAATTACAATTGGTTCAGAATTTTGAGGTGATCTGCAAGATATTATCAGGCAAATTGATAAAAGTTGAATAAGATAGATTCTGGCAATTTTCATCAGATATGATTTTTAACTTATTTATAATCATTTTCATATAATCGCAACCTATTATGGAGCATATTTAATTCATTTTGCAAAACATCTATTTTTTGAAGCAAATTGAAAACCGCATCTATACCTTCAGTATTTATATTTAATTCCTGGTGGATTCGAATCATTTTTTCTACATCTCTTATCTTCTCCTGATGAAGACAGGAAGTTTTTTCAAGGGTTGTGATATTAATTAAACCCATATCGTGGAGGTCATTAAAAAATGAAATTTCCACCCTATAATGTTCGCATAACTGAACAATTGGTATAAAATCTTTTTGTTCCATATCTATCTTAGTTTTGCCAATTCCTCAAACAATTCCTTTTCTTTATCTGAAAGCTTGGTAGGTATTTTTATCTGATAAGTAATGTACAGATCACCAAAGTGACCTTCTTTTTTATATACCGGAAAGCCTTTGCCTTTTAATTTTACCTTAGTCAGGTTCTTTGTTTCCGGTTTCACCTTTAGCTTTACTTTTCCATCAAAGGTGTCAATAACTACCTCTCCTCCCAATAAAGCTTTATATAAGTCCAGATCAATTGTAGTATAGAGGTTGTCTTTATCACGTTTAAATTTCGAATGATTTGAGATGGAGAATTTAATATGTAAATCTCCCCTTGGTCCGCCATTAATTCCTTCGCCACCATGCCCCTTAATTTTGATTACCTGCCCGTTCCTGACCCCTGCCGGAATAGTTAACCTGATATTCTTACCATTTACCGTAAGAGTTCGTTTATGGGTGCGATAGACATCTTTCAATTCCAGCTGTAATTCCGCATTATAGTCCTGTCCTCTAAATTGTACATTTCTACCTCTACTTTTTGCAGATCCTCCTCCAAACATAGAACTAAAGAAATCTGAAAAGTCTTCTTCCGAATATTGGCCAGAGCCTCTTTGGCGGGTACTTCCATGATATTGCCGCTGTTGTTGTGCTTTTTCAAATTCTTCAGCGTGTTTCCAGTCCTTCCCGTATTTATCATACTTTTTGCGATTTTCCGGATTGCTTAGAACCTCATTCGCTTCATTAATTTCCTTAAATTTCCGCTCTGCTTCTTTATCGTCCGGATTTAGGTCGGGATGGTATTTTCGGGCCATTTTCCGATAGGCTTTTTTTATATCATTTTCCGTGGCCTTTTTATTTATACCCAGAACCTTATAATAATCAATGTAGGTCATTTATTTTTCCGAAATTAATTTTGTAAATGGGTTTGAAGTACTTTAATTCTTAAAGTTGTTAAGGTATTTATTTCCATTTTAACCGTTTAGCTCCAACCACAATAATAATTATAATCAGTATCAAGAAGAATAGAGTTGTCGACAGGCTCTTTACTAGTGTAAAAAAGTTTGTTGTGCTGATTTGTGTAATAGATAGGTCTGGATAATCATTTAGCATGGTGATTATTCCAATATTCTCCAAATAGTCAGCTATTCCGGCAATGATGGGAACCAAACATAAAAAGAAAAGAGAAGTATTTAATTTATCTAATTTATTAAGAAAATAGGCAATTAAAAGTGAATAAGATATTCCGAAAAGGAAAGGATATATCATATCAACAGGGATTTGATTAAATAAATAAACTTCCCGGCCTTCTTCTCCAAGCTTGTTCAAAAGTTCATTTACATATACGGAATCGTATCCCAGTGGCATCATATCCAATAATTTCATTCCACCAGAATAGGCAACTGTTTTTGGAATGGTTACAAAAAGCATAAATGCATAAACCAGATTAGTTAGAAAAAACAGAAAGGCGACTTTTTTCCCTGATAAATTTTCAGATATAATTTTTCTTAACTTATTCATATGACATTGAATTTGAACTAACCATGCTTCTATAAATTAGTTTTTTTTGCCTTTGATACACTTAAAGTATCTACCAAACTCCGATTAAAGTGATAATATTTCCCTCGGTAATTTGGTTGCTAAAAGCTATTATTAAAGGTAGAGAAATAGTTTGATTTATTCGTTCTAATTATCAATACATAGTATTGTTATTTGCCGAAGTCTCGGAGATTTTATGTGCTTGTTCTCCCAACGGTCTAAAAAGTAAACTGCTATAACGGTAAAACCGCTTATTAGCCACGGAATCATTCGTCAGCTTTTTGAAGAATCCCCAAATGTATAATTCTCCCTCCGTTCATATTAACCGGATTACTACTTTTTCCTATAACTATACCGTCTTCAGGGCACAAATATTCCTTAATCAGATCTCCAAAGGGATTTCTTAAAATCGCGATTAACTCATTTTTTTTAACCCTTTGGTTTACTTTTACTTTTACTTCTAAATACCCTCCTTTATCTACAAAAATCCAATACGATTTTTTACATACAGAGGGTGCAGCTCCAACCTTAATTTTGTTATCTGTCATCTCCAGCCAGCTCATTGTATTTTCAATGCCGATTACTCCTCTTTCAATTATTTCAGGTTGAAAAACCTGTGGGTTTCCATATTCTATGGTAATCGAAGGAATTCCTTCTAATATGGCTTCGGCTCGCATTGTTCTGGTAGCGGATATTTGATCATTGACACTTGGCACCCCTTTGTTGTTTAAGATGATATCTGCATTCTGAAGCGAAGCAATTTTTTCAATTTTGGGATCGCCAAGATCTGCCCTAACATAAAGGGTATTTTCCCTTCCGAAACTTGCGGTATGCATGTCAATTAAATAATCAATTTTGGATAGTATTTTAGTCTTGATTTGCCATACATATTGTTGAGTCCTGTTTCCTTTTTCTTTTCCCGGAAAATTTCTGTTCAGATCCTCTTCATCTATATATCTTCTTTGATGAAGTGGAATACTAATTGCATTTAATCCCGGGATTGCTATTAGCGTACCTTGGAGGGATTCCAGATCAAGGTTTTCTAATACCTTATGGATTACCATAACCCCATTTAATTCATTACCATGCAAAGCTGCAGTAATTCCTAAAACAGGCCCCGGATTTTTACCTTTTGCTATAATGACCGGAATAGAAATGAGCTGTGACATTCCATTATCGATTATTTTAAGCCAAAACTTATTTATGGAATTCGCCTCAATTTGGTCTAATTGGATTTCCTCAATGTTATCTATCGTTTTTTGCCCATTGAGTAATAGTTGAGTAAGGATAAACAAAATTGTTAATGTTTTTTTCATATTTATTGTGCCATTAAACTTTTTGACCTTGATGCTTTCAAGGAGTACTATTGGAGAGCGGTATAAAGCGTGCTTTTAAATCGGGATCTTTCATATCCTTATCTAAAGGGTACATTGGTCTTAGAATGTTTTTATAGCCCAATCTTTCTAAATCCTGGTCGACGCCACCGGGGGTAAGTGCCATGATCCAGCCGCCCCTCATATCATATAACTCCGGTACCAGATAGCCAATTTTAACGACAACAATATCAGATTCCCGTGGATTCAATCCCAATCGAGTAAAATCGGCCTCTTTATGATATGGCTTACGTTTTTTGGTTACAATAACATCTACACTACCTACCTTAACAACGACTTCTGTTTCTGCGTGTATATCACCGTATTCAATGGCCATGATAACCCCATCTAATTCAACCGGTCCTGCATATCTATCATCAACAAGGGCGCCCACTGAGGCTTTTATAGGATCCCCCACCTTTAATTCTTTGGCCTTTTCAATTAGTTCTGGTCCCGGAATAGAGGCATATATTACAGAAGGACCACCTTTAGATTTAAATTCTTTTCTTGCTAGAATTTCCTTTAAAGTCCAACTAACATCTCCGGCCCCTCCAGCCGTAGGGTTGTCTCCCATATCACTGATAATAAAAGGCTTTTTGTCATTCTTTAGCGCCAGGTCAAGGCTCTCTTTTAGGGTTGCTGTTGGAGCAACAAATTCGAATTCTGACCTGACTTGCCAAAAATGCCGTGCTAACTTTTCTGCGGCATCACCCACTACTTTTTTATCATCTCCCGTTACCATCACCACTGCATGGTTACGAGCTTCGTCTGCCCATGCATATCCGATCCAAATGGCAGCATCAATGACTCCTTCACTTTTCACGGCATCAGGTAGCATCGCGTACAAGGCTTTTCCAGGTTCTATCCTTGTACTGGTTTTTTCACCAGGCAACAAAATTGGAATGGGAATCCATGCTTTATAGGCCGGTTTCCCTTTCCCGCTTTCTAATCTGTTTAATAGGTTGTTTACCGCTCGTTTTTTAGATTCAATGGCATCCTCGTGGGGTGCCATGCGATAACAGGTAATTAGATCGGATTGTTGTGCCAGACGCCGGGAGACATTGCCATGTAAATCCATTGAGGTGGAAATCAGGGTTTCATATCCGACCACTTCACGAACACGAAGGATAAAGTCTCCCTCCGGATCTTCCAGTCCTATTACACTCATTGCGCCGTGAATATCAAAAAAGAGACCGTCATAAGGGCCATTTTTTTTTAACATTTCCAGGGTTTTAGTAACCAAAGATTCATAGGCTTCCATGGTGACAATGCCGCCAGGAAGTGCGTGCGCTCTTAAAGTTGGAATCCATTCTGCCCGCTTTCGGTTAATGGAGTCTTTAGCAAGAAACGGATAAAAGGAGAAAACATCTTCTGCAACCCTGGCATGAAACGCTTCTTCATGGGTTTGAGCCGGAGAAAAGGTGCTCGATTCTATGGCTAATCCTGCAATAGCAATACGAGGTAAGCTTTTATTTATCTTCTCCTTTTCTTTGGTTTGCTTGCATCCAAAGATAAATAATAGAGGTATTATAAAGAGAAAGCTGTTTTTCATGCATAGATTTTTTGGTTAACAATCTAAATGTACAACAGGAATTTAAAAAAGAAGAAAATATTAAAAATTCAATTGGATAATACTTCCTGCGATGTCATTGGATAAATTTAGGAAATGTAATAAACACTTGATTGAACTACTGACTAATAGTTTTAATCATTCACAGAACCCAGCTCTGTATTTATTAATTTGATAATTGTATCTATTTCGCGCAAAGCTTTACTATAAACTGAGTCTTTTGCTGAGGTTAGATAAATACTTTCCACAAAAATATTTTGCATTTCTACTTCATAAAGCTTTTCAGGCTTTACAGCTTTAAAAGCATCAAAATTTACCACGCCTCGCAATGTGGGGGATAATTCATTTATAATAATCTCCCAGTGAATAGTTTCCAGCTTGTTGGCAAAGATGTAGGTAGTTTCCAATTGTTGAATTAAACTGGTGATCTCATCATTCTTCAGGAGTTTTAAATTACCGCTGTTAACCAAAGTCTCATATATTGTACCACTGCTATTAAAGTCTGAATATTGGGACAATCCCATAGCCATAAGAGCCAGGGAATCTGATCTAGTATAATCCTGGGCCCTGATTATTTTGTTGGCGTATTTATAGGTAGCGGTTAAATAATTATTAAGTGCTTTTTCTTTGGTTAGTTCATCTTTATCATCTTCAATCTGTCGTTTAATATTTCGATATGACTTTTTTGCCTCTTCCTTTTCTATCCGCCGGTTATTCCAATTATTGATTTGCAAGGCTATCAGAATCCCGATGACCACCAAAATAATTTCACCTATAGCATAAAATAGATATTTAGTAAATTTGTTTTCCGAAAATAATTGTCTCCTTGTTTTTCTAAAAAAATTGATCATCTAAATTATCTTTAGGTTTTAGACGGAAATTTATAGTTTAAAATTCCTGATTTGAAAGAATTCCGGACATAGGTATTTTTAGCTATTTCTGGACGATAAAAACGCCGTTAGTACCAGGCCCAAACCGATGCCAGTAATCAGGCATGCCACAAACCAAATAGGGGAGGTCTGAAGAAAGAAGAGGCCTACCCCCAAGCCAATGAGTGTAGTTCCACCTATAGCCCAAGAGCTCTTATCATTTTTATTTGCAGGCATAATTTTTGTTTAAATTAGTTTCAAAAGGTAATATTTTAACAAAAACTGAACTATGACATTTATCATGATAAAATAAGCTTTAACCGGTAAGAGTAAGACCTCAAAACAAGAATAATAAAAAAGGTATAATATCTAAAAACGGATTACTATATCCTGAGTTATTTAATGTCTTTTTGTATACTTTTCTGAACTGAAATCATAGATTGTTGCCCTACCTTAAATAACCCTTTTTGAGGGCGGTTAAGATCTGCAACAAGTGTGGTAAGGGCAGCAAATGCCAATATCACGGGAATTACAGCAATCAAACCCCTTGGTTTGGTAAAACCTGCTTTAATGCCAATTGTTGTCATGGTCATGAATGAGATGGTCAGAAGTGTTATCCAAATGCTCATAGGAATCCGATTGCGCAAACCGGCAGTGACTCGTTTTTCATGCAGGTCAATGATGTTGTTAATAGATTGAATCATCATTGATGTATTGGTATTGGGTTTAGTTAAGGCCGCCGCCGATACTTCGCGCCATAAAAGGCTATGCAACTCAACTGATTTAACGAGCTCGTTGTTGATATTTGTACTACTTACGGCCTGGAGACGAGTGTCAACATATTCCCTTAATAATTGTTTTACTTCTGTTTCGTATATCGTATCAATAAGGTCTGCCCGAAGGTAAGCGGTTGCAATTTCGTTGGCTTCCTCAAGAACGTACTGCTTACGCTGTTGGAATTGCCTGGTTGCAATTGAAAATGTAAAAGCCAGTACGAACCCCAGTACTCCAATTAGCCCACCAATCATAGGTGTCAGCGTAGCGGGTTCCACCTTTTCCTTAAATCCTTTGCTACGCCTGCTAATTTGATAACCAATCTCAAAAGCGGCTAGCATCAATAAACAAATACCAATGTAGATAATAGAGATGGGTAAGGAATCAAAAATTGTGGTTTTCATATTTTTATATTCACTTTGGTTGTTTGGTTTAGGTATTGGAAATATTTAGATGCCATGGGAGACAAATTAAGCTAATCTCCCAGAGAGATTGCAACATTACCAGTTTTTTGGCCTTTTTCCACATACCTGAATGCATCAGCAACTTCTTCAAGTAGATAAGATCTGTCTATCACAGTTTTAAATTTACCCTCCTCAATTAATTTTTTAACCAACTCAATGCTTCGCAGAATTTTTGGTGGATAAGGAAATTTTACTTTTTTTCCTTCTTTCCCCGGTAATTTACCAAAAATAGCCGAGATAAGGGAGTAAAAAATATTTTGAGACCATGGCCCCAATTCAGAGGAGATATAAACGCCGCCTGGTTTTAATATGCGGTAGCATCTGCTAAAAGTACTTTTTCCTACGCAGTCAAACACATAGTCATATTTTTCGGAGTCTACGGTAAAATCTTCTTTGGTATAATCGATTACTTTATTTGCGCCTAATGATTTTATCAGTTCTATATTCTTGGTGCTACATACGGCAGTGATATCTGCACCAAAATATACGAGTAATTGAACAGCAGCCGAGCCAATTCCTCCTGAAGCACCATTGACCATTACTTTCTGACCCTTTTGAAGCGCTACCTTGTTAATGATGTTATAGGCATAGTGAGCCCCCTCAATACTAGTTCCTGCCTCTTGGAATGTGCTGTTTTCAGGCATTTGGCATATATTGCCATCCTGGGGAATCAGCAAATATTCCGCATAGGATTTTACGCCACTGTCATCGAAGCCAAAGACCTTATCTCCAACTTTAAATAAATTTACAGCTTTGCCAACTTGCGCTATATCGCCAGCAAATTCAGTACCCAAAATCATTTTTTTTGGTTTAAAAACCCCTATAACAAATCGCATAATAAAAGGCTTGGCCCTTAGGTTGGCACAGTCTGTTCTATTTACAGAGGTTGCACGAACTCTGACCAGGATTTCATTCTCCTTAGGTTCAGGTTTTTCAACCTCTCTTAGTTGTAAAACATCCGGGGACCCGTATTTTGTGTATACAATTGCCTTCATTTATTAAATCTATTTTTGTCCGGCCGGCAGCATATTACGAATAGCTGTTATCCTCCATTCTTTGTTTTTGTATACCACCATAAAAGTACTCCACATTTTTCTTGTAGCTCCATCGATGTTTTCTATTTCATATCGGGCATCCACAATTCCGCACTGTAGGGTTAAAAGCCGAATATTTTCAATTTTCAGGCTTCTCGTACCAGGATTGTTTTCTGAGCTTTGCAGCATGCCTTTTACTGATTCTTCTTTGCCTTTTCTCCATTTCCCGGAAGAAACCAATTGATCCACGTCTGGTGTTAAAATATTTTCGAGCAACGCCGTATCTTTATTTTCTCTCGCCAGGGAGTAGTTGTCAATTAAGGAATGAATGTCTTTTGTTTGTTTTTTACTGGGAATAATTTCCTGTGCAATTAGGTTAGTGACTATAAAATTTGTCAGAAGGAGAAGGACTAATGTATTTTTCATGATTTGCTCTTTGTTTGGATATTTTAAAGCTATTAATCTGATTGGAAATTAAGAATTCAACTCCGTTACTTCCTAGCATTTCATTTTTTGAATTCGACGGGAATCTCCGTAATATTTTTCAAATAAAAATCTTTATAGAAAACTTCAGCCCCTTCCGATTGAATCATAATTCTACCGGATTTAAGTGGCTCTTTATCACTCATTTTTCTGGAATTATAAAGACGCATAACTACCTTTCCATTAACAATATGGATGCTGGAGTCACCCAGTGTAATGAGTTCTACCTCATTCCACTTCCCATATTGTTTTTCGGCATCAAATGCCTTAAAGACACGCCGCTTTGCCAAGCTATCATGTACGGCTGTCTTTAAGATGGTCGCCAGATAATAAGTTCGTAAGTCTGCATTCTTTTTGTAAATAAAATAATTATCTTTAAATCGTTCACTAGGGATATCTATTTCTGTATCACCTACAGGCCAATAGTCACCCATATCTCCCTGTTGTATTTGTAGTTCCTGTGAATTCATCCAGGGATATGCCAATTCTGAGCCGGGTTCCCCATTCCCATGATAAAGTAATCCACTATCGCGCGGGCCATTCTCCCTTGGGATGTGCATGTCCTCACCCCATTTTACCTTAAGTTTCAAGTGATAATTTTGAAATATTTTTTCGGTATAAATCATACCCCATGCTACTCCTGATATCCTGATGGCCTTCCCTTGATCTGTGTCCACAACTTTTATAACTTGTAAAGGATCATGATCAATTCCAAATGGTATTATTTTGTTTCCTGTATCATCTTCTTTAGTTTGGTAAGGCGTTCCTAAAAAGGTATGCCATCCCGAAAGATCTTTTCCGTTCCAGAGTGCAATCCAGTTGCCGTCCTGTTTACCTTTATTAAGATATGTCCATGAGACTAAGAGAATGAGCAGAACGACAGGGATAAAAATTTTCATCTTAAGGATATTATTTGAGAAGATAAAGTTTCGGCACCAAAAATTCTACAGATTACGCTAAAATTTTTTTCAACGCATCAAAACTTATAAGATTAATACTTTCTTTTCTGTTTTTATCAAAAACCTTGTATTCATAAAATGGATTGGAATTCTTTATGCTGTCGCCTATAGGATGTTTTTTAGACAAAATGCCCACACCCCAATCTGTATCAATACAACAGGAATACAATTTGGGATTAAAACGTGATTTTAAAAAGGCTTTCCAGGTGGTACCATTCCAATAGCCACTTGCCGGAGAATTCTTGTATTCATAGTCCTCTCTTGCGTGCCATTGCGTTGGGGGGTTGCAGTCATGTAAAACTATAAAACCATCTTCTTTTATAAAATCCAGTGAATTTTTAACGTCCAAATCTACCTGCTCTGCCAGATGTAGACCATCAATAAAAATTACATCAAACTTAATGTCCTTGGATAAAATTTCATTGTTATTTAATTTATCAAAGAAACTATCACTGGTCATTTTAAAATCTATTGAACTTTCTTTGTATTCTACACCAGGATCTACGCTATATTTTGTTTTAGCATTTATGTGGTTATAATTGTGCTCGGGATTTCGGACGCCTATTTCCAAATAACAGGTTTCACGTTTAAAGAGTGATAATAAAAAATTTATCACCTCGGTTCTTTTGGGTGTTTTTTTGAGTTCTGACTTCGTTATTTCTAGGGTGTTTTTATGAAATGGATCATTTACCACTCTTCGCCCATGTTTATTATAGGTTTTGATCTTTTTAAAAATGTTCATTTATAAGATAATTTTATGATAGAGTTTTAATTAAAAATTAACTAGTTCATACTTTTTTGGATGATTTCGAACCTCTTTTCCAATTCAATAAACCTGTCCAATGCGTCCTTCCCAATCTCCTGATCAGCCCTGTTCACCATATTGTATAAATATTTGATTTGGCTTGTTAACATAGGTTGCTCATAAATACCTTCCCTGGTTTTTAATTTAACCAGATCATTTTTTATTCGTGCTAATCTAGATTTCTCAAATTCGGTTGTTTTCTCTTTGCTCTCAAGAATTTCCTGTTCCGTTTCCAAATTGTTTACCAATAATAAAGCCTTATTTAATAAGTCGCGTACCTTTATTTGAAAATCTACCTGCTCACCAATTGTTTTTTCTGAGATTCCTGCAGTATTTACTTTAGGATCCATAACTATTTCAAAAGACTTCGATAATATGATTTTATCAATTGTGAGCTTTGCGATATATATTCCGGGTTTTACAATTGGACCATTTTTATAACGGTCCTCGGCTTTCTTATTCCATGGCCCGGTTGCGGTCATATCCCATTTAAAACGATTGAATCCTTTTTTTGCAATTAATTCATCAGATATCTGATAATTAAGGAATTCAGTACTCATATCACGTTTTACACTATCTTTTGAAATTCCGGTAGTATCGCTAATGTAAGTATTTACAACTTCCAAACTTTCGTCTAAAATTTCCAATTTTAATAGAGAACTCAAATCTTCTTGTATGAAGTAGTCAATGGTTACCGCAGGTTTAGGATACTTTGGGGACTCACTTGTTCGTGCACCGGAAGGGACTCTATATCGAATTGCAGAATTGGGTTTGAATAATTTATGATTCTTGATGTTCACTAAATTACCTTGCCTTAGGAGGTTTATATCATCTAAAACCCAAAACCCACGGCCCATGGTAGCCAAGACCAGATCTCCTCTATGAATTTTTAGATCGGTAATTGGAGTTATCGGCAAATTTTGTTGGAATGCTTTCCATGTTTCTCCATCATTAAATGAAATAAAAAGACCATATTCAGTTCCTGCATATAAAAGACCTTCTTTTTCAGGGTCCTCGCGAACTACTCTTACAGCATATTCTTTTGGTATGCCATTATTACCCGGTGTAAGTAACCGCCATGACTCACCATAATTGTCGGTTTTATAGATATAAGGCTTGCGATCGCCTAACTGATATCTAAGAACGCAAACATAGGCCTTTGCCGGATTGTGCGACGAGGGCTCAACGGCATCTACCCTGCCACCCGGGGGGAGGTTTTTTGGAGTTACATTTTTCCAGGTTTTACCACCATTCCGGGTTATATGAACAGGACCGTCATTAGCACCAACCCAAATTAGTCCTTCCTCTAAAGACGATTCCTGAATGGCATAAATAGTACTGTAAAATTCTTCACCCGTGATGTCTCTGGTAATCGGACTTCCCGAAACCACTTGTTTATCTGCATCAAAAGCTGTGAGGTCAGGGGAAATAATTTTCCAGGTTTTACCTTCATCAGTAGTTTTATGTACATATTGCGATGTATGATAAATAATTTTTGGATTATGAGGGGAAACCAGAATAGGGGATACCCGCTGAAATCTGAATTGTAGGTCTTTTGGATTATGACCGTACATATTTGAGGCTCCTACGTAAAATGATTTTTCCGTTCCTGTTTTTTTGTTAAAAACCGTAAATCGACCTTTACAATTGGAGTAAACAATATCGGGATTTGTTGGATGAGGTACCGCCGGTCCTGTTTCACAGCCACCCGTATTTATTATATAACCAATTCCGGGAGCCTGAACGGCATATGGAGCCATACTGGGTACTGCCACAGTGGAATAGTTATCCTGCTGCCCACCATAAAGCCAGTAAGGGTATTGATTGTCTACCTCTACCTGGTAAATTTCTGATGTAGGTTGGTTGTATTGAGTAGACCAGCTTTTACCTCCATTATGTGTAATGTTCGCTCCGCCGTCATTGCTTTGAATAAAAAGATCTGAATTTTGAGGATTGATCCACATATCGTGATTATCGCTATGCGGTGAGGCGAGTGACGTCCAGGTTTTACCCCTGTCTACGGATTTCATGTAGTCTGTGGCCATACTATAAATAACATCAGGGTTTTGTGGGTCTACTTTTACGTTCGTGTAATAAAAAGGTCTGGTACGTATTTTTTTATCATCAGATACCTGTTCAAAATTTTCACCATGGTCATCTGAAATATACAAGCCGCCGTCTTCATTAGGGGCTTCAATTAATGCATATAGCAGCTTAGAATCTGCCGGACATACTTCGAGGTCAATTTTACCAATTAGTTTTGACGGAAGTCCACTCTCAATTTTGCTCCAGTTTTTTCCGGCGTCAATAGATTTATAGATTCCGCCTTCTTTGGGTGTTCCTCCGCTAATTATAGTCCAGGGCTTGCGTTCCGCTTTCCAGGCTGCAGCATAAAGGATATTGGGGTTGGTAGGCATCATTTCTAAATCGGAAATTCCTGTTTTATTTGAAATGAACAAAATGTTGTTCCAGGTCTTGCCTCCGTCTGTGGTTTTGTAGAGGCCTCTTTCAGGATTTGAATTAAAAGCTTGTCCAAGGGCAGCAACATATACTGTATTATGATCAACGGGATGTATGCGAATAGCCCCTATCTGCCCAACGTTTGTTAACCCAGATTCTACCCAGGTTTTACCACCATCAATAGATTTATACATGCCTTTACCCTCAATCAGATTACTTCGCAAACCGTCTGATCCTGTTCCTACGTAGACAATATTTGGATCATTTTGAGCAACTGCAATGGCTCCAATAGAAGGGGTTTTAAAAAAACCATCAGAAATATTAAGCCAGGAAGTACCGTAATCTTCCGATTTCCATACGCCACCGCCGGTGGCACCAAAATAGAAAGTAGAAGGTTTAGTAGTTATCCCAGTTACAGCAGTAACTCGCCCGCCTCTGTATGGCCCTACATTGCGGTATGCCAACGAAGAAAAATTCTGGGAATAAAGCATGGATAAATTAACGGATAAGAGAGAAAATGTAAAAGCAATAATCAAAAGTCTGATAAACATCATATGCGATAATGTCATTTTAAAGCAAGGCAGGATTAGTAATTAAAAGGTGTGAAAGATAAATTCCTTTGATCAATTTTCCTATTACTTTGAATGATTATAGGCAGCTGAGTTCTTCGACCTCTTCTTTATCTCTAAAATTATTTCTTGAAAGTAATTTCTATAAAATTTACCAATCGCTACTATCCTAATTATTTATTCTTTAAACGGGTAGTCTTTTTTTAATGAATTTAATTTGTCCGTTATGATTTGATTCATGTTCACATACATGAAACCATTTACAGTAATTATTAGTAGGTTGGTCCTGGAAAAATGGTTCAGTCTTGTTAAGCCAATCATCACTTCTCTTAGCAAATTCTTTTTTGGTGTTTTCTCTTACCTCCTCCAGTTTAGAAAGGTAGTATTCTACTTTATTGCCTTTAATCTGTGCTCGGCCTTTTTCACCCAGACCCATAGGTACATCCCACTCTTTTTTTATTTCTTCATTCCAGGTTCCCCATTCCAATTCTTCAAATGTGTTTAATTGATAATACTTTTCAGTGGCTGCCAGGTGAAGTAGCATGGCACCGATTGAATTTGATTGTTCATCAATTTGGAAATCCAATTGGGCCATTGTCAAATCTTTAACACCATATATCAACCATGTCCGCATCATTGTCATAGTTGATAAAAGTGTGCCGATTTCCGGAGCATATCCCTCTTTGGGCCCAATAATATAGAGGCCTTCTGAGTTAGTAATTGATTTTTTATGGGCAAGGCTTATTAATGGGGTTGAGATCAATCCTGCTGTTAGAATAGTTGACCCTTTAATAAATTTTCTTCTGTTGGTTTTGTTAGTGTTAATTTTCATAATGCTAATTTTACAAGTCTATATGGTTTCCAGGTTTAAGGATTATTGACCTGAATTCTACTTACTTCTTTTCTTATTTAATCCAGCTCCTATTGCAGTCCCAATGGCCATTCCAATTCCCACACCAATTGCTATTTCGCTTATTGCTACTCCAATTGCGGCTCCAATTCCTGCGCCAAGTGCAATACCGGCACCTATATAATTTTTCTGATTCAAACTAAGAAAGCATTAAATTATCAATGTTACATTTTCAGAATTAAGGTTACTGCCTGGCATTTAACCCAAAAAGTTCTTCTACGGAATTGTACCAGTCATCATCATTAGCTGCATTCCAATCTACCCATTCTTCATCGGTCATAGATGCCCGCCAATCTAGAAATGGTTGCGCATCCGGACCAACAGGATGTCTTAATTCCCAGTTTTGGCTTTCTGCTACTTCCAAAATCTTGTCGGCTACCAATGAAGGTGAAGTTGGAGTTTCAAGAGACGCTTTAAAAAGACCTCCAAAGCGGTTAGATTGGTGATAGAGAGAATCACCACCAATTTCTATATCTCTGGCCATTTGCGTATCAATAATGCCCGGTTCAACTATTTTAACTCTAATATTAAATGGTTTAACTTCCTGTGCGAGAGCTTCACTTATTGCCTCAAGAGCATGTTTACTGGCCGCATATGCACCCAGAGGGGTGTTCGAAATTTTTCCTGAAACTGAGGCAATATTAACGATACAACCATTTTTATTAGTACGCATCTGTGGTAATAGATGTTTCGTACATCTGAGTACACCAAAATAATTAGTATTCATAATAGCAATAATTTCTTCCATGCTCAAATCTTCAATGGATCCATGATGTTCTATACCGGCATTGTTTACAAGAACATCAATGGTCCCATTCTCAGCAAGAATAGCGTCTATTGCCTGGCTGACCGATTCATTGGAGTCTACATCCATTGCTGATATACTTATGTTAAGGGATTCATCTTTGATTTTTTGTTTGAAAGCTTGGGCCCCCTCTGGTTTGCGCATAGTTGCGTATACTTTGTAACCCGTTCTTGCGAATGCCAAAGCAGTTTCAAGGCCAATACCTTTGCTGGTACCGGTTATTAATACTGATTTCATAGTTCTATATTTAAAGTTGGTCATCTTAAACTTTAAGGTGTCTAAGAAATGACCTAAAAGATAGTAATTTCTTTATGATACGGACTTAATTAGGCAACAAAAATGGAGGATTTTACCCTATTTAAGGGTTTAGTTCTTGTTTATACTTCTTTAATGCAAGTAGTGAGAAATAGCGTTTATAATTTCTATAAGAAACCATAGTTGTTTTATAAAACAGTCCGCTCATAGGCTGCACCGGCCAGTCGCCATCTTCAAGCTGCTGGTCAATGAGCCAATTTATAGCTTTTAGTAGCCTGGGGTCTTCAACATAACCTCCGTTTAATAATGCGAGTATGCACCAGGCCGTTTGATCAACGACACTGGCTTCAGCCTGAATATATTCCCTTGCAAGGGCAGATTCCTGTGCTTCTCCCCAGCCCCCGTCTTCTTTTTGTTTAGACCATAGGAAGGTACATGCATTCTGTATTGCTTCATGGTCCTTGCTCATTCCATACATGGTCAGTCCCTCCACAACAAAACATATTCCATAGGTGAAGCACAGACCCCATAAGGCTTCCCAGCTTCCATCTTCATATTGGGAATTCAACAGGTATTTAACAGCGTGTTCTATAGCACTTTCCATTTCAGAGGTAAACAAATGGGGCCTGCTCTGTTTTATTTGAACGAAACACTGAATTATACTCGCTGTACATTCTACATAAGAATGGTCAACCATAATATCAACAAATACGTTAGCCGCGTTAAACCACTCCAGTTTCGGGCTCCCAATGGCTTTGTCCACACTGGTCCATCCTCCGTCATCACCCTGCAGTAACATTATAAAAACTATGGCTTTTTTTATGCGTTCATCAGATATTAATTCATCATCTAATCCTTCTGTTTCCAGAAGGGCTTTGATAGCCTCTGCCGTACAGTCAGACACTACCCAACCATTATCCAGGTAACTAAAAGTCCAGCCACCTGCCCTGGGAAGGCGGTGGTATTTAAATGGGTTTTCCAGCTCCTTCATTACCTGGTTATCCAACAGGAATTTACGGGACTTAAGAGCTAAAGGTTTTAGCAATGGATCAGTACATTCTTTACCCATGGCCTGTAAATAGAATCCATTATCCCAGGTATATGTGTTTGTAAAGCCCTGCATCAGTATCTCATCATCATTTTCCCATAAATATAATGGTAGTTTTTCCCAAGATTTTTCCAATTTCTCTTTCTCACCCCTAAAATGGTATACCAGGGTGTTGTAAACGGCATTTACAGGGGCTTGCCTTATAAAAGAAGAATTTTCATCCTCGTATTCTATGTGTTCATATACAAGTGCAAGTGCTTTCTTTTTGATATACTTGGGAATAATGGGATCAATTCTTTTGATCCACCACATAGAGATTTTAAATATTCTGGTTTCAGGAAATATATTATCTGTGTCCGCGAATGTACCTCTATGTTTGGCAAAATTAATTTGTTCATAGGGTTGCCGGTATAATTCCTTTCTTAATTGGAGTATTAGTTTATCTGGTTCTATGGACAGGCGTTTACGATAGAAGTAACACATGGGCAAATAAATAATCCTTACATAACCCGAAATTTTACGCGGATGAAACGGAAACCAGCTCGGTAACATGTAAAGTTCAGGGGGTACGGGAGCAACCCCTTTATAAGAATACAAATTTAGAAATGACAATATGAATTTACACCAACTTGCAGCGTACAGTGGGCCTCCTTTTTCATGTATCCAATTCAGTGCTTTTTTTAATTTTGGTTCCGACCCAGAATGATCTAAAAAGCGGAGGGCAACATAATTTATTACACTGGTAAAAACGGTACCAACTTTTGATTCCTGGTGTATTCCAAAACTACCATCGGCCAATTGATGTCTCAAAATATACCTGCTCATCTTGGTTTTTGTTTCCATGGTCATAGGCTGCCCGCATATTCTCATGGCAAAAATGTATAATGGCAAAAGAAAAAAGGGACCGTCATATGAAACAGGCCAGGTTCCTTCTTCAGTCTGATTTGCAGCCATCCAATGGTAAATCTTTTGGATAGCCTGCTCAATTTTTTGCTTGGGGTTGACCATTATCGGATTACAAATTTCAATTTATGGCAATTAAATCTCAGGTCTCTGCACAAGGTTAATTAATTCTGGATTAGAGGATTCAAATTACCTTGTAAATATAATTCAATTTAGTTTTGAATAATTGTCTTTATGAATACATATGCTTCTTTGTAGAGAACAAAATCAAATGAAATTTTTAGGTTTTGCTCCGAAAGCGATACCTTTGTGTAGTTGTAATATTAATGGTTCTAACTTTTTTCTTTTACTCAAGTTTCTTTTGAAGAAAAACAATAAAGAAACTTTTTTTAAGGATATTTAGGAAATACAAATGTCAAATACCGGAATAAATAAAGAAGTTGATGTCCTGATTGTTGGTGCCGGTATTGCCGGTGCAACTTTGGCTGCCAATTTGGCCAAAATGGGCAAAAATATTGTAGTAGTTGAAAGAGACTTAAGTGAAAGAGATGTTATCATAGGTGAATTGTTACAACCTGGAGGAGTTCAGAAGCTTGACGAGATGGGCTTCACTTCGTTTATAGACCATATTGATGCTCAGCCTGTTTTCGGTTATGATATTATTTTTGAAGAGCAGGATTACCTTATTCCTTATCCAAATAAAAACGGCGAACCTACTGGGTATGGATTTAGAAATGGTGCCTTTTTACAAAATATAAGAAAACATATACTAGGTCAGCGAAATATCAGAGTCATTGAAGGAACAGTTACCCATTTAATTGAAGAAAAGGATGCAATAGTTGGTGTAAATTATAAACGAAAGCTGGCGACGGATGAAGAATCCATAGTTGCGCATCTTACCGTTGTTACTGACGGCCCTTTGTCTAAATTCAGGGAGAAACTATCCAAACCGGTTAGTAAGGTGAACGGGTATTTTCTGGGTCTTTTATTGAAAAATTGTGAGTTGCCTTATGCAAATCATGGGCATCTTGTAATGGGTGATCACCCGCCAATGGTCATATATCCTGTGACTTCTACATCATGGAGGGTATTAATAGATTTTAAAGGAGAAAAACCTCCGAGGTTGGGCAGGGATTTTAAGAAATTCCTTTTGGAGGAGTTTGAAAACGCAATACCCAGATCTGCTCGCAAAGCCTTTGCAGCAACAGTAGAAGAGGGAAAATTCAAGACTTTTCCTAACCACAGACTTCCGGCTAGCCCCATTAAAAAAGCAGGCGCAGTTCTTTTAGGGGATGCATTAAATATGAGACATCCATTAACTGGCGGGGGAATGACTGCTGCTTTTAATGATGTACTTAGGTTGAGTAATAATCTGGAAAAAGTTAATGATTTTAGTAAAGGCAGGCAGGTTGGAAAAGCCATCCAAAACTTTTATGAAACACGTCACCTTGGAACCCAAACAACTAATATTTTGGCAGATGGCCTTTATGGGGTTGTTTACAATCCGGATTTAAGAAAAGCATTTTTCGAATACGTAAGCAGAGGGGATAAATATGCTGAAGAAACCTGCTCAATTCTGGCCGGACTTAACAAAGACAAAAAACTGTTACTGAATCATTTTATTGGTATGGCTCGGTATGGCACCCAATTAAAGATAAGTTCAGAAAAATCAGGAGTCGTTGTCACCGAATCCCTTACCATGGTAAAGGATGCAGTAGGCATTATAACCCCATTACTTCTTTCAGAAAAACCGGATCCCGGAAATAAATTAATGCTGGAAGCCTTAAACCGGATTATATAAAAGGGCCATAAAAATATATCTCAGTTATTAATTTACTTATTCGCTCTTAGAAGTTTTATTGTTTACTAGCTGAAATTTACTGTAGTAATATTGCTTAAAACTTGATTTAAGATTTAAGATGAGCAGAGTATTTAACTTTATAATTATTGTAATTCGAACTTTTATTAAATGGGGAAAATATAAGCCACTTAGTAAATATCCGTTTGGACATTTTTACTCCCCTATTGTATCCAAGGGTGAACTTGTTGAACTAGAGGACCAGATATGGGAAGAGGTAGGGCAAGACTTTATCTCAGGGATAAATTTGAACCTCGATAATCAACTTTTATTATTAAAAGAATTTTCTAAATATTATCCAGAAATGCCTTTTAAGGATGAAAAGTCGGAAAATCAAAGATATTGTTTTATCAACGGAGCATATTCATATACCGATGGGATAGTCCTTTATTCTTTTATTAGGCATTTTAAGCCAAAACGGATTATAGAGATTGGTTCCGGACATTCATCCGCAGTAATGCTCGATACCCGTGAGGCTTTTGTAAATGATATGAACCTTACATTTATTGAGCCTTATCCAAAAAGGCTTTATCGTCTAATGAAAGATACTGATAGGGATAATTGTACAGTTTTGGATACAAAAGTTCAAAAAGTTAAGTTAGAAAGGTTTGGGGAATTACAAAAGGATGACATTCTCTTTATTGATAGCAGCCATGTCTCAAAAACGGGAAGCGATGTTAATTATGAAATTTTTAAAATTTTACCTAGTTTAAATCAAGGAGTTATTATACACTTTCACGATGTATTCTATCCTTTTGAATATCCTAAAAGTTGGGTTTCTGAAGGAAATAATTGGAATGAGGACTATTTACTAAGGGCATTTTTGAGTTATAATAATCAATTTGAAATAGTACTTTTTTCACATTTTATTCATCAACAACATAAGGCAGCTTTTAAGGAGATGCCACTTACCTATAAAAATACCGGGGGTAATTTATGGATTAGGAAGATGTAACCCTTACTCCATAAAACTATAGGCCTCACTTATTTCATTGCGAAGCCCCATCACCAAATTAGTCTGAAGCTAAATATCAGGATTCTGGTTCAGGAAGATTAACCCCTTTTAGTAAAATTGCGACACCCATCATTGCAAGCCATATAACTTTGACATGAAAAACGGGTTTGTAGATTTCAAAATTATCGGGAATACCCATAATGATACCCATTGCCGCGAGACCCAATATAAGGGTAAACCATCCCAACAACGCGTTGACAATTTTCCATTTTACAAACCCCAAACCTAATAATACCAGGCCAACCCCGGAAAATATACGTCCAAACCGCACAAAACAAGTAACATATTGGTTTGTAAAAAGAATATTATCCATGAATTCTTGAATTTCAGCAGCTGATAAGCCCATAGTCTTACCAACTCCCCAGGCCCCGAAATTATAATAAAATGCAGATGCAATAGCCAGCGTCATCGTTCCAATCACCACCATTCCAGCACCCGGCACTAGAACAACCCTGTAGGGTTTTTTGGCTGTAATTGAGGCAAGGGCAAAAATAGCTATCGCCATGGTGACCCAGCCAAAGATATGAAACCGAAACATCCATATCCAATACCATAGATCTTCACCAATTGCAGTAAAGTCTGAAGCGACAATATACTCACCAATATGATGAGGTGAAAGTGCCCAGCCACCCCATAATAAAATAGCTGCAAAAATAAATGCCCACCCAGTGAATTTGGTTTCAATATCTTTTTTCATGGTATAAAAATTTAAAATTCAATTCGTTACTATGTAGAATTATAAAGTAGCTGCGTTTTTATTCTGGTATTTATCAAATTTCTTATTGCCAACAGGAGTTTAATTTCGCAAAAATAGATATCCACATATTTTACTATAAAGCGTATATTATTGCTTAAAATGAAATTAAAATACCATTGCAAATAATGTACCTATGTTATTGCGTAGTCTGTAACTTCCGCTAATTTATGTAGAGATACTTGCATATCACTGTCAATAAATACGGCATGGTTGGTAGGGATCTC
>Ga0209456_10000149_pt1 | contig 38114 bp, 38 predicted proteins | sample COG_11_FD_184755 | JGI IMG/M metagenome (GOLD analysis project Ga0209456, IMG submission 184755) | Pelagic marine sediment microbial communities from the LTER site Helgoland, North Sea, for post-phytoplankton bloom and carbon turnover... | ecosystem: Environmental > Aquatic > Marine > Neritic...
ACAGATGGTCAAGGAAGTTGCTTCCCAGACGTCTGATGTCGCCGGTGACGGAACGACGACCGCTACGGTCCTTGCCCAGGCGATCCTGCGCGAAGGCCTGAAGTCGGTTGCTGCCGGCATGAACCCGATGGACCTGAAGCGCGGTATCGACAAGGCATCTGCTGCCATCGTCGCTAATCTCGAAAACCTGTCGAAGCCCTGCGAAGACCACAACGCGATTGCCCAGGTGGGCAGCATCTCTGCCAACTCGGACACCGAGATCGGCGAGATCATCTCCGATGCCATGCAGAAAGTCGGCAAGGAAGGCGTTATCACGGTCGAAGAAGGTTCGGGTCTCGCCAACGAACTCGACGTCGTCGAAGGCATGCAGTTCGATCGCGGCTACCTGTCGCCTTACTTCATCAATGACGCGTCGAGCCAGCAGGTAGAGCATGAGAACCCGCTGATCCTGTTGTTCGACAAGAAGATCTCGAATATCCGTGATCTGCTGCCGATCCTCGAAGGCGTTGCCAAGGCCGGCCGTCCGCTGCTGATCATCGCAGAAGACGTCGAAGGCGAAGCGCTCGCTACGCTGGTTGTCAACAACATCCGTGGCATCGTCAAGGTTGCTGCTGTCAAGGCGCCTGGTTTCGGCGATCGCCGTAAAGCCATGCTGCAGGACATCGCTGTCCTGACGGGCGGCCAGGTGATTTCGGAAGAGGTTGGCCTGTCGCTCGAGAAAGCGACGATCGACGATCTTGGCCAGGCCAAGAAGATCCAGATCACGAAGGAAAACACGACCGTTATCGACGGCGCCGGCGCCGGCTCCGACATCAAGGGACGTGTCGAGCAGATCAACGCCGAGATCGCAGAATCTTCGTCGGACTACGACAAGGAGAAGCTGCAGGAGCGCGTCGCCAAGCTGTCGGGCGGTGTTGCCGTCATCAAGGTTGGTGCTGCTACCGAAGTCGAGATGAAGGAAAAGAAAGCTCGCGTCGAAGACGCACTGCACGCTACACGCGCCGCCGTTGAAGAAGGCGTCGTTCCGGGTGGCGGTGTTGCTTTCATTCGTGCGGTTGCCGAAATCAAGATCAAGGGTGACAACGACGACCAGGCTGTCGGCATCGCTATCCTGAGGCGTGCAGTCGAAGAGCCGCTGCGCCAGATCGTTCGTAACGCCGGTGGCGATGCGAGCGTCGTGCTCAACGCTGTTGCCGAAGGCGAAGGAAACTACGGTTTCAATGCTGCAACGGGCGAATACGGCGACATGATCGAAGAAGGCATCCTGGATCCGACCAAGGTCACGCGTTATGCATTGCAGAACGCAGCGTCTGTTTCGGGCCTGCTGCTTACGACCGAAGCGATGGTCGCTGATGCACCGCAGGACGAAGCGGCTGCGCCGGCCATGCCTGACATGGGCGGCATGGGTGGCATGGGCGGCATGATGTGACGGCCAGGATGGCCTAATGTCGCGACAAACCCGCTTGCTTCGTGCAAGATCAAAAAAGCCCGGCGATCGCCGGGCTTTTTTTGTGCGTATAGCAATGCTCTGTCGAAGAAACCAGACATGATGTAAAACAAAATGGACATGATGTCCGGTATAGTTTACATTTGTCCCCAATGTGAACTTGCCTGGGAGGGCACCATGGACATGACATTTCAGGAGAAAAGCGCCTGGGGTCTGCTGATCGGCATTGGCCTCGTCTCGTATTTCTATTTTCCGGCCGCGTTCGATATCGCCGACAATGCGTCGCAGCCAGCGGCCCTGATCGGGATCAGCATCGCCGGGGTCATCGCACTGATCGTCATCGAGGCGACCTATCACGCCGTGATCGCCGGTTCGTCCGGCAGTGACGGTTCGATGGACGAGCGTGACGCCATGATCGACATGCGCTCCGAACGCAATGCGAGCTACGTATTGGGTATCGGCCTGTTTTCGCTGGTGGGACACATCATCGCGACTCACTCGATAGCCGAGAAGGAATCGGTCGGCGCGCTGACGATCGCTGTCTGGATACTGTTCGCGATCACTGCATCAGAAGTTGCCAAGCTGATCTTCCAGATCTGGTACTACCGGGCGGACGCGTAGTGGCCAAGACACGCGTGCGCAACAACATTCGCAAGCTACGTTTCGAGCATGGCGAGATGACACAGCAGCAGCTGGCGGAGCATGTCGGGGTTACGCGCCAGACCATCGTGGCGATTGAAAAAGAGAAATACTCGCCGTCGCTCGAGGCGGCGTTCCTGATCGCAGACGCTTTTGGCGAGCCACTGGAGAGCGTCTTTTCTTTCGAGCGCTAGTGTCTGGACCCGCAGGTTACGGCCAGGTTACGTGCGGCCTGGCATCGCCGATGCAGTCGATGGTCTACAATAAAGAGAGAAACTACGATATTGCTGCCGCTGACGATCCGGATGCCATGCCTGAAGAACTCACTTACGATTCGAGCGCCGGACTGATCCGCATCCGGGCATGGGGTGATGAGACGATCCTCGACTGGACCGAATCGAAACGGGAAATCATGCGTCTGCACAAAAAGTACAACGCGAGCAGGCTGTTTGTTGACGCGCGCGAAATGCTCGCTGCTCCTTCGGTGCTCGATATCCTCGATTTCGGCGACACGTGGCCGCAAGACGTCCGGGCCGCCATCCTGATTGGCAAAAGCACCCCCGAGGACGTTATGTTCCTCGACGCAACAGCCACCTTTCGGCACAAGCCGATGCGGATTTTCTACGACGAAAAAGAAGCCATGAATTACCTGCGGCAGCCGACCTGAGCGCTGACCGCCAGGCGATAGCAGGCTGCTCTGCCCGGAATGCCGCGGATTACGGACTCGTCCGAATATCTGTCAATGCGGAAATTCCCGAATTGATTCTTTGCGTACGGGGTTTATAAGTGATGTGCTGGCGTGAAAGCGCCCGCAATGCATGGGAAGGAGGTGAGTCTATGTCAATCCTGCGTAAATTCGAGCCCCGCGAAAGGGCGATTGATGTAAGACGGACGGCGCCTCTACCCAGCATTATGGAGGAGTTCCTTGAGGACTTCCCATCACGCCGCTGGATGGAGACGTTTGGACCCTTTGGAGGGAAGTGGCCGAGAGACATCGACCTGGAGCGGTTTCGCCTCGATGTCATTGACCGCGACAAAGAGTACATGGTCCGTGGAGAACTGCCCGGCGTAGAGAAAGACGACGTCGAAGTAACGATCTCAGGTAGCCGCCTGACGATCGAAGCTGAGAGGAAGTTCGAGGAAGTTGATGAAAAGGAAGAGTTCTATCGGCACGAACTCGGCTACGGCAAATTCATGCGTACCATCGCATTGCCGGAAGAAGTGGATGTCGAGAAGATCCACGCCGAGTTGAAGGACGGCATCCTTGAAGTCACGCTTCCGAAAATCCGGGCGGCGGAAAGACACACGGTTAAAGTCGCCTGACGACAGACTCGTGTGACATTGCCGGGACGGCTGAGGCCGCCCCGGCTTTTCTTTGCGTCAGGGCATTTGGGCAAAGGGGACAGCAAAGGGGGCACAGCAAAGGGGACAGTGACCTCAATTGGCAACAAAATTAAGGTCACTGTCCCCTTTGCCAATTAAGTAAACTGTCCCCTTATCTTCGCCAGCGCCACCAGAGCCGGGCGCCAAGCAGCAGAGTCAGGATCGCCGCGTAGATCAATGGCTCGCTTATGTCTTTCTTGACCTGCCACCAGTAGTGCCAGACGCCGAGCGCCGCGATCAGGTATACCGCGTTATGTAGCGCCTGCCAGCGCCGTCCCAGGCGCCGCCGCATGCTGTTGGTCGAGGTTGTAGCGAGGGCGATGAGCAACAGCAGTGCCGCGAATCCGATCGTGATGAAGGGTCTCTCGACGAGGTCCTCGAGTATTGCCGACAGCAGCACGCCCTGGTCGAGAATCAGCCAGGTCAGGAAATGCATGAGCACGTAGAAAAAGGCGAATAACCCGAGCATGCGCCGGAAACGGACGAGCCAGTTCCATCCCGTGATACGCCTGAGCGGGGTGACGGCGAGCGTGATCATGATCATACGCAGGCCCCAGTTGCCGAAGCGGTCGAGAATTTCCTCGACGGGGTTGGCGCCGAGGCGACCCGTCAGCTCGAGCGCGTCCGTGACGACGAGCGCTGCCGGGAGCAGGCATAGCAGGAAGACGACGGGCTTGCCGACGAAGCGGACTGTCTTGAGGGTGTCCAAGGCGATTCAGTAGTAGCGTCGCAAGTCCAGGTTCTTGTAGAGGTGCGCGACCTGCTCGGCGTAACCGTTGAACATGAGCGTCGGCTGCTTGCTCGCAAAAAGCCCCGAGCCAATGCGTCGTTCGCGTGCCTGGCTCCAGCGGGGATGATCAACGTCAGGATTGACGTTGGCATAAAAACCGTACTCCCGCGGTTGTGCCATGTTCCAGCTGCAGTCGGGCTGCTGCTCGGTGAAACGCATGCGGACGATGCCCTTAATGCCCTTGAACCCGTACTTCCAGGGCACGACCAGCCGTATCGGCGCGCCATTCTGGTTAGGTAGCACTTCTCCGTAGAGGCCGACCGCCAGTATCGGCAGCGGGTTGGTCGCCTCCGCGATCGTCAAGCCTTCGCGATACGGCCAGTCCAGTGAGCGACCCCTCTGTCCCGGCATGCGCTCACGATCATGGAGTGTCTCGAAGGCCACGTATTTTGCTTTCGACGTCGGCTGAAAGTGCTTGACGACGTCCGCGAGCGATATGCCGACCCAGGGAATCACCATTGACCAGGCCTCCACGCAGCGCATGCGATAGATGCGCTCCTCGAGTTGGAAGGGCTTGACGAAATCGTCAAAGTCGAACGTGCCGGTTTTCTCGGCGTGACCATCGACGGCAATCGTCCACGGGCGCGGCTCGAAGTCCTGCGCGTTCTCGAACGGGTCGGACTTGGCCGTCCCGAACTCGTAATAGTTGTTGTAGGTCGTAATGTCCTCGTAGCTGTTCGGCGTTTCATCCGTACTGAAGTCGCTCGGACGGACGCCCGCCAGCTTCGCACGCCGGGCGTCGGGGACGACAGCCGCAAGCGCGTTCGCGCTCAGCAGCGATCCACCCGCAATGGCCCCGGCACGCAGGAATTCGCGGCGATTGAAGTAATTGCTCTGGCTCGTGATTTCGCATGGCCGAATATCGGCGGGCTTCTTTATCAGCACTGGGACGACCCTCAAGGATGTATTACCTGAATAGACCGGCAACGAACGAGGAATATTGCACAAATCTGCCGGCAGGGTGATGCTTGCTACAAATTGTTACGAGGTGCATCGGCTTATGCCCGAACCACGCAGCCCCACTGGCCGGATCCTGCTCCTGTATTACGCCGCTACCGCCGTGTTCCTCCTGCTCGATTACGTTGGCGGCCTGAACGTGCGCCTCGCATTTCTCGAACCCTGGCCCATGGGGCGGGCCGCTTATTATGTTTTCTGTTTCCTGTGCCTGGCGCTGATGATCTGGCGGCCCGAGTGGACAACGCTGATCGGCGCTTTCGAATCCCTGGTCACGCTGGTGGCACTGATCTTCAGCATGGCACTCAGGACGCTGGTTGTCACCGACCAGGTGATCGAGACTGGGGCCGGCTACGTGAGCGTGGAGGAGATAATGAACTTCATGCTCGCGGGCGGCATAGCTTACCTGTCGTGGATCAAGGGCATCAGCCGGCTCAGAGAAGAACTTAGCGGCTAAAAGCATCGAAAATGCTGTTAAATATACATTTTCAGCAGCACTCTCGGACAGATCATTGGCTGTCTTTCGCCGCTTCACGTTTTCAACCCGTTTCATCAGCATAAAATCGGCGAAATAACGACAAAAAAGCGCTAAAAAGCCGTTAAATATCACCAATAGTCGTTAACGTTGTCATCTCTAGATTCCCTGATTTGATTTCCATAAACCAGTTCTCCTGGCAATGAAATCTGAAAATAACGACAAATAATGCATTTTTTAGCGAATTTATCGAAACTTCTCGAAATTCCTGATATTTTCGCCCAACTTTTCTCACGTCACGGCGTCCAAATCAGGTGACAGTCCTGTTCAGGCCCGGTTCAATCCTGCACGCGTACGCTTGATATTGAACAAACGGCCCTTAAGTCAGCGACTGAGGAGGTTCATGTGAGCGAAACCCTATCCAACATCGTCCGCAGCAATAATCGGTCCGCACCGACGGCGTCGCTGCACGTCGAGGTGATTGCCGATCTCGTCTGCCCGTTTTGCTTCATTGGCAAGCGCCGTCTCGACCAGGCCCTGGAAGCCGTCGAAGGCCCGAGCGACGTCAGTTGGTATCCGTATCAGCTGAACCCCGAGATCCCAAGGGATGGTCTCGCGTTCAATGAGTACCTGACGCGACGATTCGGCAACCCCGACAATGTCGCGCCGGTATTGCAGCACCTGGCGGCCGAGGGCAAGACAGCCGGCATCGAGTTTCGCTTTGACAAGTTGCGGCACGTTCCCAATACGCTGCCGATCCACCAGCTGATGCAACTGGCCGAGACACGCGGTATCGACCAGTCAGCGCTCGCCGAGGACCTGATGTCGGCGTTTTTCGAAGAAGGCAGGAATATCGGCGATGAGCGGGAACTGGTCGCAATCGCCGGCCCGCACGGCCTGGTGGCCCGGGACGTTGCGAAAGCGATCGAGAATGAGCGGCTGCGTCAGCTGGTACTCACGCGCGCAGGACAGGTACGCAGCAGCGGTATGACAGGCGTTCCCGGGTTTCTCCTGAACCGGCGGTTGCTGGTCATGGGGGCGCAGGACACCGATACGATCATCAATGCGTTCGATCGTGCCATGTTCGGCGAAGGCACGGACGCGCTGGTCTCACCCGCGCTGCACTAACCAGTCGATCATTACGCGGTTTACCTCGTCCGGCTTCTCCTGCTGGCTCCAGTGCCCGCAGTTCTCGAGCATGTGAATGTCGAGATGGGTGACCAGCGATTTCATGCCCTCGATGTGTTCGGGCAGGATGATGACGTCATCGACGGCACCGATGAAAAGCGTCGGGATGTCGACGCGCTGATCGACGCCTTCGAGTATTCGCCAATTGTGGGTGAAGTTGCGGTACCAGTTGATGGGGCCCGTGAACCCGCTCCGATCGAAAGCGGCCGCGAAATAGTCGCGCTCGTCTTCCGTAAGCAGAACGTCGCCTCTGAGGGACTCTCGGCGGACGGCCTTTAACAGGCTGACTACTTTGCGCTCGTCCGGAAGCCGGTCGTAGATTCTTCGTGTCACGATGTTGCGCCGCATCATGACGTCGAAGAAGTGCTTTGTGTCTGCTGCAAACAGCCGATCCGCTTCGTCGGAGTCCTGGAAATTCACGATGTAGAAATCGTCACCGAATCTCCGTCGCCATATCTCTATCGGATCCGCCGGCGAGCGCGGGAAGTGCGGGATGTTGAGAATGATCAGTTTCTCGATTCGCTCCGGTGCGAACGTGGCCATGTGCCAGAGCAGCATCGCACCCCAGTCGTGGCCGACGAAAACGGCGCTCTCAAGCTGCAGTGCATCCAGCAGGCCAAGGATGTCATCGCTCAGCCGCTCGATGCGATAGTCGTCAATGTTGGCAGGAACGCTGGTCGCGCCGTAACCGCGCTGGTCGGGCGCGATGGCCCTGTAGCCTGCGGCCGCCAGTGCCGGCAGCTGATGGCGCCATGAGAATGCCAGCTCCGGGAAACCGTGCAGCAGGATGACGGCGGGACCGTCACCCTGCTCGTAGACGGCCATGCGGATGCCGTTGGTGTCGACGTAGCGGGGTTCGGGAAACAAGAGAACTCCTTAATCCGCGGCGGGTGCGAATGCTCTGCGTTCGCGAAGGTGGAGTACGTAATCCCAGGACAGCTTGAGAGCGATCAGCAGTATGACGAAGCCCGTCGTATTGGCAAATCCTGGCAGCAGCCAGGCCGCCGTGAACGCGACAACGATGGCAGCGATCAGCGCAATGCAGCGTTTGAACGGCAGTGCGAGCAGGGTCACTGCCTTCGCGTTCCTGAATTCTCCGCCGATGAGAAAGTTGACGACGAACGACACGCCGTGACCAATGAGGAACAGTACCGAAGAACCGAGGACAGGCCCAAGAGCGCTTAGCATGAGCTCGCCCTGGTCTATCCCCGTCAGGCCATGGAAGACGAAGGTGATGACCATGCCCAGCACAAAAAAGATGCCCAGAAACTCGGCGCTCACGAAGAAGATGGCGACAATGGAAGCCAGTACGCGTCCGCCGGGCGTGACGTGTACCCAGCGGTTTTCGAAAGGATCGGCGATGATGGAAGCCACGACCAGCTTCAGGGCGCTGAACAGGCCGATCCACAGGCATTCCCACCAGTAGACGGCCGCGACCTGGAACAGGGTCAGGTCGTAGACAAGGAACAGCACCAGGAAAGCCACGTTGGCAACAACGAGCGTCAGCATGCTCAGGAAATAGGGTTTATCGCGAAGTGGCATACTAGTGAGTCTGAAGGAGAGCGGATCATGAAAGCAATCACCAGGGCCGCGCGGCAGCAATGACGGCTGTCGATTTCGGCAAAATGCGCGACAGGTTGTTGGAGCTTCGGGCCGAGCTCGAGAGCATTGCCGCGACCGGAGACGATTCGGCAGCAGTGGTCGAACTCGATCAGTCGAAAGTAGGGCGCCTGTCGCGAATGGACGCGATGCAGGCCCAGGCCATGGCAAAAGCGTCAGCGCAACGGCGGGAACAAACCCTGCGACAGATCGAGGCGGCGCTGCAACGCATCGACGACGAAGAATACGGTTTGTGTACGGACTGCGGGGAGACCATCAATCCCAGGCGCCTGCAGTTCGACCCTACTGCGCTTCGCTGCATCGACTGCGCCAGCAAGGTAGAGCGATAGCCGGCGTGCAGCTTGCCTAGAGCTTCACGCCCAGGGCCGACACGATGCGCCGGCTGAACGGCGAACGCAACAGCGGCACGAGGAATCGGTACAGCCGTCCCGAGGTGCAGACATCGCGGCCCTTTTCCAGTGCGGCCAGTCCATCACGCACGACGACGTCGGCGTCATACCAGATGAATCGAGGCGTTGACTGTTTCATTTTCGTGAGTTTTTCGGATGCGTGAAAATCCGTGTGCGTGAACCCCGGGCACAGCGCCGTCACGTTTACGCCGTAGTCGCGCAACGCGGAAGACAATCCCCTGGACAGGGCGACGATGTAGGACTTGGTCGGGCCGTACGTGTAATCGCTCGTCACAGTGATGAGCCCGGCGACGGATGCAACGTTCAGGACGCGGCCGAAACCGCGTTCCTGCATGGGCGGTATGAAGTAGTGGCACATTGCGGCCACGGACGTCATCATCAGCTCAAGGTAATCGCGACACGCCTGCCAGTCGTCATGGCGAATGAGATCGGGCCCCTCCGATCCGGCGTTGTTCACGAGGTAGTCGATCTCGAGGCCGCGCGCCTTGATGTCATCGAACAGAGCGGCTGGCGCGGCCGGGTCTGACAAGTCGGCCTTCAAGATGTCCACCGCAATGCCGTGTGCGTCGGTGAGCTGTTCAGCAAGCGCTTTCATGGGCTCTTCGCGGCGCGCGACGAGTACGAGGTTGATGCTGCGCGCAGCGAGCTGGCGTGCGAATTCGCTGCCGAGGCCTGCCGATGCGCCCGTAATCAGTGCCGTTCTGTTTGTCATCGTGTTTTCCGGAATCGGGAAGCGGCCATGATAAACGGGTTTTTCTTCACGAAATCCTTGTGTTTTGCAGCGTCGGTGAGTAATTTGCCCGGCAAGACGCTGATGGGGACAAACAGGCAGCCCGCTCGAGCGCCAGCGACCGGAGGACGGTGAGAGCTCCGGGTTCGAGACTGCCGAATATCACCCCGGAGTCGCCAACCGAAAGGCTACGTTGATACGGACCCCGAGTAGGCCTGGCCGGCTGGCCCACGAGACGGGCGGCGGATCTTCGCCTGTGCGAAGACCCATGAGGCGGCTGCCGGCAGTATTCATGGCCGCGAAACCGGGTGGTACCGCGACGAATTCGATCGCCCCGGAGTTTTGGGGACAGTTCACTTAATTACTGCAATTAAGTGAACTGTCCCCAAAACTTCGGGGCGTTTTTGTATCTGGAGTGACAGTTTTGACATTCAAAGAAGTACAGGGTCGATACAACGGGCCGGACCTCGAGGAAGAGGTGCTGGAGTTCTGGAAGGAGCACGACGTCTTTGCCAAGACGATCGACGCCACCAAGGACGGCCCGCAGTTCAGTTTCAATGAAGGTCCGCCGACGGCAAACGGCAAACCCGGCATTCACCACGTACTGGCGCGCAGCTTCAAGGACGTTTTCCCGCGCTACAAGACGATGCGTGGCTACTACGTGCCGCGCAAGGCCGGCTGGGACACGCATGGTCTGCCTGTTGAGCACGAGGTCGAAAAGCTCCTGAAGAAGCAGGGCAAGATCGAGAGCTATGACAAGGCCGAGATCGAGGCCGCGGTCGGCATCGCCGAATTCACGCGACTGTGCCGCGACTCGGTGATGACCTACATCTCCGACTGGGAGAAGATGACCGAGCGCATGGGTTTCTGGGTTAATCTCGACGAGGCCTATTACACGCTCGACAACAGCTACATCGAGTCGGTCTGGAACCTGCTCAAGACCATCTGGGACAAGGACCTTATCTACAAGGGCTACAAGGTGGTGCCCTACGATCCGCGTATCGGCGCGACGTTGTCTTCGCACGAGCTCGCGCTCGGCTACAAGGAAGTAGAGGATCCTTCGATCACGGTGCGGTTCAAGGTCGAGGGCGAAGAGGACACCTACTTTCTCGTCTGGACAACGACCCCATGGACGTTGCCGTCCAACCTTGCCCTGGCCGTGGGCGACGATATCGACTACAGCTATTGCGAATCGGAAGGGCAGACACTGATCGTCGCCGAAGCGCTGCGCGAAGCCGTGTTCCGCGGTGTCGAACACAAGGTCGTCAAGACGGTCAAGGGCAACTCGCTGGTCGGCAAACGCTACGAGCAGTTATTCGACTACCTCGAGGTCGATGCCGAAAACGCGTTCACGGTTCTGTCCGCCGATTTCGTCAGCACCGAAGACGGTACGGGCATCGTGCACACGGCGCCGGCCTACGGCGTCGATGACCTTGCACTGGGCCAGGCCAACGACTTGCCCGTCGTGCACGGTGTCGGGCTCGATGGCAACTTCGTCGACGCCGTCGAACCCGTCGCCGGACTTTTCTTCAAGGATGCCGACAAGCCGCTGATTCGAATCCTCAAGGAGCGCGGCATCATGTTCCGCTCCGAGCGATACAAGCACAACTACCCGTTCGGCTGGCGCACGGGCGATCCGATTCTTTATTACGCGAAGAACGCCTGGTACATACGCACATCGAGATTTCGCGAACGCATGTCGGAGCTGAACCAGACGATCAACTGGGTCCCCGAGCACATCCGCGATGGCCGCTTCGGCAAATGGTTAGAGAACAACATCGACTGGGCGCTGTCGCGCGAGCGTTTCTGGGGCACGCCGCTGCCCGTTTGGTCCGACGGCGAGGGCGAGTTTCACTGCGTCGGCTCGGTAGCAGAACTCGAGCAGCTGACGGGCCGCGAGTTGTCCGAGCTCGATCTGCATCGTCCGGCAGTAGACGACGTGACCTTCGAGAAAGACGGCAAGACCTGGCGGCGCGTGCCGGAGGTCATCGACTGCTGGTTCGATTCGGGCGCCATGTCGTACGCACAATGGCACTACCCGTTCGACAACAAGGACAAGTTCGAGAAGCACTTTCCGGCCGACTTTATCTGCGAAGCGATCGACCAGACACGTGGCTGGTTCTATACGCTGCACGCCATTTCGACGCTGGTATCCGACGAGGTCGCCTATAAGAATTGCATCTGCCTCAACCTGATCGTCGACAAGGACGGCAAGAAGATGTCGAAATCGGTCGGCAACATCATCAATCCGTACGACGTATTCGACACGGTTGGTGCCGACGCTTTGCGCTGGTATTTCCTGGCACGTCTCGCGCCGGACGCGCCGAAACGTGTATCGGTCGAGATTGTCGCCGACGTTGCCAGCTCTTTCATCAATACGTTCTGGAACACCTACGGATTCTTTGTCCTGTACGCCCGGCTCGACGACGTGGACCTGACTCGCGACGTGCCGGTTCAGGATCGGCCCGAGATCGATCGCTGGGCGCTGGCGCTGTTGCACAAGACGATCAAGACCGTGACCGACGCAATGGACGCCTTCGACGCGAAATCAGCGGGCGAGGCGATCGAGTCGTTCGTCGATCAACTCAGCAATTGGTACGTGCGCCGCAATCGTCGCCGTTTCTGGAAGTCTATTGACCCGGAGGACAAGCAGGCTGCCTACCTGACCTTGTACGAGTGCCTCAAGGGAGTGCATGAACTGATGGCACCGTTCGTGCCGTTCCTGGCCGAACATGTGTATCAGAACCTCGTTCGTTCGGTAGACGCCGACGCGTTGCCCTCTGTGCACATGGGCAACTGGCCACAGGCGGGACCCGAATGGCAGAACGATGCCTTGTTGCACGACATTGGCGTCGTGCAGAAAGTCGTCGGACTTGGTCGTGCTGCGCGCGGTCAATCAGGCGTTCGTACACGCCAGCCACTGGCGCGCTTGCTTGTGCGCGCGCCGAACGATGCGGCGGCCGGGGCGCTCGAGGACCACAAGGATCAGATCCTCGAGGAACTCAACGTCAAGTCGATTGAGTTCATCGCCAGGGATGCGGGCCTCGTCAGTTACAACATCAAGCCCAACCTGCCCAAACTCGGGAAACAATACGGCAAGCTCGTGCCCGAAATCCGCAAGGCGCTCGCCGATGCGGACGGCGCGGAGATTGCCGGCGCGGCAGCTCGCGGCGACGCCTTCGAAATCGAGGCGGGCGGTCAGACCATTCCGCTCGAGGGTGACGACATCCTGATTGAAACGCATTCGGCCGAGGGATATTCGTGCGAGGCGGACGCCGGTTTCCTGACGGCGCTCGATACTACGCTCAATGATGAGCTAATCAGCGAAGGGCTGGCCCGCGAGATCGTGCGCTCGGTGCAGGACGCCCGCAAGCAGGCGGGTCTCGAGGTCTCCGACCGCATCACGCTGGGCGTGTCGGGCTCCGCCGCCGTCGAGGCGGCACTGGCGGAGCATCGCGGCTACATCATGAACGAGACGCTGGCGGTCGACTGGGAGGTCGGCCAGGCCCAACCGCGTCACTCGGTCGATCGCGAAATGGGCGAAGAACACTGGAAAATCGAGATTTCGCTCTAGACTGAGTCAACCATGTAGGTAAACAACGATACTTGCGCGCGGTTTGGAAACTCTGTTATAAGAAACGTGCGCAAGGTCCTGATAGATCAGGAGTGCATACGGACTTGCGGGGCTCTGCAGGGGGCCTCGGAGGCTACAGGAGGTAGTCTGCTCCAAACCAAGAAAAGCGTACATAAGCGACAATAACGAAACGCTGGAGTGGCAATGAAGAACCACGTCGACTGCTTTCATGCGGCACTGACCGTGCTTGCGGGGCATGGCCATATAAAACAAAGACTTATAAAGGCCTACGAAGACCATCTCGCTGACATCGACGAGGAAGACATACCCATCGGCATGAAGCAGGCGTTTGCCGACCTGCGGCAATCCCTGCAGCGCGTCACGCCACACAACGGTGAAAGCCGCGTATGCGCCTCGGTGCGCAAGATGTCGGTGGACGAGGCCAGCGAATGTGCCTCCCGGCTGGTGTCGCTATTTGCCGAGCTCGCGAGCCTCGGCGATTACACCCAGGTCAGGCTGCCGCTCAACGACGAAGACCAGGTCCGGGTGCCTCCGTTCCTCGTAAAGTCGGTCTGACTCAGTCGAGCCGCACCGGGTAATACACGTAGGTCAGTAATTCTTCTTCGGGCACGTCGCCCGGGTCGCCCACATAGGATTCCCAGGCATCGCCATTGCGTTCGATGCCGTGCGCCGCGAGATAGGCCGAGATCTTCCGGTGTGTTGCGGCAAGCAGCCGATACGATCCGACATGTTTGACGCGAATCACAGGCCCCTCGTAAGTGAAGCCCAGCTTGACGGAGGCGCCATCCCGTGGCGTGGCTTCCGAAACGCCCGTGACGGGGATGGCCGCGTCAAAGAGCAGCCTGGAGCCGCTGAAGGTCCGCGTTATCGACAGCGGCGCGCCCGCGTCCCTGAGGTCGTACTCATCGATGAAATTTAGGATGTCGAAATAGGCCTTGCCCATAGCTTCGGAGATGGCGGACGGCTCCGGGCGTGACGATGTCGGCAGGTACGCAATCTGCATGGCCTCAACGACAATATGCTCGATCTCGATATCACTGAAATCGGCTGACGGCAGGCTTTCTGCGAGTTCTTTGAGGTTCAGCAAGCCATTCTGGTAATCCCGGGCCACAACGCTGCCCAGCATCGACGCGAAATAGCGGCCGACGATATTCATGCCGTAATCCGCCTCGAACCCCCAGGTCACGATCGTCGTGCCGGTACCCGGGACAAGGTCGAACCACGACTTCGCCTCGCCGGGTTCGCCCGGGCTCAGCACCATCATCACGTGTTCGTAAGGCCTGCTATCCGCGATCGACTGCCTGCCACTGCCCGCGATCGCCCCGTCCCAGCTCATCGTAGAGCCGACGCCCCTGCTATTGCCCGAATAGAGGATTCTTACGTTCGGGTCGACTTCCGTAAGCGGCGCCCACAAGGCGAAACGCCGGAAATCGTTGACCAGCGCAAATACCGTGGCCGGATGCGCGTCGATCTCCTGAGTGACTGCGATGCTGTGGGTGCGCGGCAGTGCGAAGCCGATAATGATCAGCAGCACGATAACCGCGCCGACACCGTAGATTAGTTTTTGCACGTTGCCCGGATCCGCCCGTCGAAGAATACGGGCCGGATTATTCCACACTTGACGATCCTTCGGCACAATGCGGCTATGAGCACAATATATGACAGGGAACTGCCGATCGGCGTTTTCGACTCCGGTGTCGGCGGTCTTACGGTGCTGAAGGCAATCCGAAGCGAGCTGCCGGCCGAAAACCTCGTGTACCTGGGAGATACCGCACGCCTGCCGTACGGCACGAAGAGCCCGGCATCGATCGAGCGATACGCTATCCAGGCGGCCGAGAAGCTCGCGGAGCAGGGCATCAAGATGCTCGTTGTCGCGTGCAATACGGCATCGGCGGTTGCGCTCGAAGCACTTCGCGCGGATCTTGACCCGCTGCCTGTCATCGGCGTCGTCGAGCCGGGCGCCGCCGCGGCCGTCGACGCTCGTCCCGGCGGCTCGCACCTCGTCCTGGCCACGGAAGCAACGGTACGGCTTGCGGCGTACAGCAAGGCCATAAAATCCCGCGACGAGCACGCCACGGTCCGCGAACAGGCCTGCGAGATGCTGGTTTCTCTCGCCGAGGAAGGCTGGATTGATGGCGATATTGCGACGCGCATCATCCGGCGTTATCTCGATGAGGCGAAGGAGGGTGGATTCGAGGCCACCAGCATCATTCTCGGCTGCACCCACTTTCCACTGCTAAAGAAGGCGATCCGGGAGGTCGCGGGCGAAACCGTCGCGATCGTCGATTCGGCGAGCACGACCGCACACGCGGTTCGCGAAACGCTGCACTCAGACGGGCAGCTGCGTCGCGCCGGCAATTCCGGCGAACAGCGGTTTCTGGCCACTGACGGGGCCACGCGATTTGCGCGTGTCGGCGGCCAGTTCCTGGGACATGCGCTGACGTTCCGCGACGTCGAGCTGGTCGATCTCTGACCCGTCGCCGGGCCGGTCACGACGGTTCGCCTGTGCGATAATGAGCCATCAACAATGCTTCAGGGGGAAGCCGTGAAACTTCGAGCCATGATGCGCCCGGCGGGCGCTTTTTTCGCGTTGACCATTCTTGCGGCCTGTGGTGTGGAAGCACCTCCCGAGGTCAGGGTCGAAGCGCTCGAGACCGTGAAGCCACGCCCGGATATATACGCCGATTTCACGCTCACCGCCGGCCTCGGTCATCTCAGCGACGATCAGCGGCAGATGATCGGCATCCTGATCGACGCATCGAAGATCATGGACGACCTCTTCTGGCGGCAAAGCTATGGCGATGATTACGAAGCCTGGCTCGACACCCTGCCCATTGATGGCACACGCCGGTTTGCCGAGCTCAACTACGGTCCCTGGGACCGGCTGGATGACGACAAGCCGTTCATCAAGGGTGTGGGCGCCAAGCCGCTGGGGGCGCGTTTCTATCCTGCCGACATGAGCAAAGAGGAATTTGACGAGGCTTACCTGCCCGGCAAGAAGGGCCTTTATTCGCTGATCAGGCGAAACCCGGCTGGCGAACTGACACTCTTGCCGTATCACGTGGCTTATGCCGACGAATTGAAGCAAGCGGCGGACCTGTTGCGCGAGGCCGCCAAGCTTGCAGAAAGCCCGGACTTTGCCAACTACCTCAAGCTGCGCGCCGCGGCGCTCATCAGTGACGAGTTCCAGATCAGCGACCGCTACTGGATGGACGTAAAGGACAATGACATCGATGTCGTCATCGGTCCCATCGAAACCTACGAAGATCGATTGTTCGGCTACCGCGCGGCGTATGAATCCTACGTCCTGATCAAGGACCTGGAGTGGAGCGCTCGCCTGAGTCGCTTCGCAGCGTTTCTTCCGGACCTGCAGGATGGTCTGCCCGTACCGGACGAATACAAGTGGGAAACGCCCGGGACCGATTCCGATCTGAACGCCTACGACGTGGTTTACTACGCGGGCCACAGTAATGCGGGGTCGAAGACCATCGCGATCAACCTGCCCAACGACGAAGACGTGCAGCTCGAAAAGGGTACGCGTCGCCTGCAGCTCAAGAACGCGATGCAGGCGAAGTTCGAGAAGATCCTCGAGCCGATCGCGGGTGTCCTGATCGACGAGTCGCAGCGCCAGTACATCACGTTCGACGCTTTTTTCGCCAACACGATGTTTCACGAAGTAGCGCACGGACTCGGCATCAAGAACACGATCAACAGCCGTGGGACTGTGCGTGAGGCGATGCTCGACCTGGCTTCCAGCATGGAGGAAGGCAAGGCGGATATTCTCGGCCTGTACATGATTAGCGAGCTGCACAAGGCGGGTGAACTGGGCGATGTCGATCTCAGGGACTACTACACCACGTTCATGACCAGCGTGTTCCGTTCGATTCGTTTCGGGGCCGCCAGTGCGCATGGCAAGGCAAACATGGTGCGATTTAATTTCTTCATGGAGCAGGGAGCGTTTATCCGCGACGCCGAGACCGGCCGTTATCGCGTGGACTTCGAAAAGATGGAGAAGGCCATGACGGAGCTGTCGCGCTTGTTGCTGACTCTGCAGGGTGACGGAGACTACGAAGGCGCGGCAGAGCTGACATCGCAGAAGGGCATCATTACGGCTGAGTTACAGGCGGACCTCGACAGGCTTACGAGTGCCGACATTCCCGTCGATATCACGTTTCAGCAGGGACTGGCCGAACTCGGGCTGGAGTAATTCACGCCGCCTAGTCGCAAGTCTCGAGCCAGCGCATTGCGTCGTCACCGTTTTCGAATACACGCATGACAAGTTCAGAGCGATTGTTGATGATCATTTCGGCGAGCCTGAGGGCATCGATTAACTGGGGGTTCACTGCTACCCAGGCAACGCGATGACTCGGCGTGACGCCGGCGGATTCGAGCATCCCCATGTGCTCGTACGCGTCCATTTGCGGCAGTGGCTTGTCGAGGCACGAATAGCCCAGGATGTGGAAACAGCTGTGTGTCGCGCAGGCCGATACGATCTTCTCCCACATCTCGTAGGCTGCGACAAACTCGAAGACTCCTTCGGTACGAACTCTTATGATGGAGTCTTCTTTTTTAATCGTATACCGAAGGCTCACAGACTCAGGCTAGCGTGATTGTCGGAGACATTCCAACGATAAGCTTATTTGTTACATTCTTTTACAGATCGCGCTTGTCGATGCGCGGCAGCTGATTGCCGAACAAGGTCGTCAGGTAGAGCGCCCGACGGGTTTCCAGCACGCCGGTCAATGTCGGAAAGCGCGCATCGAGATCGTGCAGGTTTTCCAGCACGACGCCGTCGCCGTCGAACGCGATCACGTGAGAGGAGGGAATGGCGGAGGGTCGCATGGCGGCTGGCAGTCGCTGCACGACCTTGCGCAGGAAAGGTTTGTCCGATAGCCGGTCCAGCAAGTGGTTCCGGGGAGCGGCCAGGCCAAGCCAGAAGCGACCATTGGCGCCAGATTTGAGGTTATCGGGGAATCCCGGAAGGTTGTCGAGCAACACCTCGCTGGTGCCTTTCTTGTCGCCGCTTAGCCAGTACTTGCTCACCCGGTAAAGGCCGGTTTCGCTGACGACGAGGAAGCGCCCGTCCGAGCTGATGGCGACCCCGTTTGCGTAGTTGAGGCCTTCCAGAAGCACCTTGACGTGGCCGGATTCCGGATCGAACGAATAGACTCGACCGTTGCCACCGTGCTCCATAATATCGAGGAGGCTAGCCTCGTAAGTACCGGTATATTGTGCGGCGCTGAACTTGCTGCTCGACACGCTGAAGTAGATTATTCCATCGGGACCGATCGCGAGATTGTTCACGTCGTAAGCCGGTTTTCCGCCAATGCTCCGTAACAAGGTCGTAACATTACCGGCGCGATCGATGCGCTGCAGGCCAACGAGCGCATTGGCGACGACCAGCGTTCCGTCACGATCCGTCTCTATGCCGAGAGGCCTGCCACCAGGATTCGAAAATTCGCGAACCTGCCGGTTACGCACCTGGATGACGTGTCCGCTGGATGTCGTTGCGTAGATGTTGCCGTCGACGCCGACCGTCGCGTCTTCGGGGCCCGTGAACGCGTCTATGCTGATCCCGCGCGCATACTGCAGACGGTCATTGACCTCGAACGGGTCAACGAGCCCGCGATCTTCCGGCGCTTGCCACGAGACCGGGTCGATCGGGACGGGCCAGGCAAGCAAATAGAGTAAGGGTACTGCCAGCAGAAGCGCGGCGATCGACAATCGCTTGTTCATCGAAAAATCAGTCGTTAACGATTTGCATCAATCATGCGCAGGAACTCGATCCGCGTTCTCGCATCCTTACGGAACGTACCCACCATCTGGCTCGTAACCATCGACACGTCCGACTTGTGAACGCCGCGTGTCGTCATGCATTGATGTTTGGCCTCGATGACAACGGCAACACCTTTGGGCTGCAGGACGTCCTGGATGCAGTTGGCAATCTGTGCCGTCATCTTCTCCTGGACCTGGAAGCGACGCGCGAAAGCTTCGACAACACGAGCAAGCTTGCTGATACCAACAACCTTGTTTCTTGGCAGATATCCGACATGAGCCTTGCCGATAATCGGCGCCATGTGGTGCTCGCAGTGCGACTCGAACTCGATGTCACGCAATACGATCATCTCGTCGTAGCCTTCGACTTCCTCGAAGGTGCGTGCGAGGTACTCAACGGGATTGCTCTTGTAGCCGCTGAACCAGTCCTCGTAAGCGCTGGCAACGCGCTTCGGCGTGTCGATCAGTCCTTCCCGACGCGTATCTTCACCGGCCCAGAGCAGCAAGGTACGGACCGCGTCCTCAGCCTGTTTGCGACTCGGCCTGCGGGGCTTCGCCTGCTTCTTTTTCTTACCAGCCACTTAATATTGCTCCCTCTGGAGGGATCGACATCCTACGCAGACTTCTTATCGAGGTCGAGTCCAATGGGACAACTCACGCCCGTTCCGCCGAGGCCACAATAGCCGGCGGGATTCCTGGCCAGGTATTGCTGGTGATAATCTTCGGCGTAGTAGTAGGTATCCAGCGGCAGGATCTCGGTCGTGATCCTGCCGTATCCGGCCTCGCCCAGTTCCTTTTCATAGGCCGACAGAGAGCGGCGCGCAATCGCCTGCTGTGTATCGTCGCTCGTAAGAATCGCGGAGCGGTATTGCGTGCCGATGTCATTGCCCTGTCGCATGCCCTGCGTCGGATCGTGGTTTTCCCAGAATACTTTCAGCAACTGCTCATAGCTGATCACCGCGGGATCGAAAACCACCATCACCACTTCGGTATGACCGGTATTGCCGGAGCAGACCTCCTCATAGGTCGGGTTCGGGGTGATACCGCCGGCATACCCCACCGACGTCGTAGTGACGCCGGGTACCTGCCAGAAGGCCCGCTCGGCTCCCCAGAAACAGCCCAGCGCGAAGACGGCCTGCTGCAGGTGATCGTCAAACGGCCCGCGCAAAGCAGTGCCATTGACAAAGTGTCGGTCCGGCACGGCCATGGGTGTATCTCGACCTGGCAGCGCTTCGTCCTTCGACGGAAGAGTCAGCTTTTTCATTGTGCTTCTGTCTTGGTCAGGTGTCGGAAGAATTTCCAGCTTGCTGCGGGACGTTTTGCTGCCGCCGCAGTTCTTCAAGGTCGGATGGACGATAGAGGAAATTGTGTTCGAAGACGAGATCGTTCGAATCGGCCGGCTGTCCATCAACCAGCTTCGGCCGAAAAATACGATTGCGAATCTCTCGGTGCACGATGCGCTGCATTTCAGTGAATTCGGGTGGGCTGGCTTCGGTACGCAAGTTGCGAACCCGGCCACGCTTGGAGACATTGTAGTCAACACGAATCGTGCCGTTCAGAAACTCCCCGCCCGCGGCTCCCTGGGCACCGCCGGCACGGGCCGGCAAGGGATCCTCGAAAAGAACAAAGGGCTGCTCGAGCCAGTCTCGGCGCGCCGAAAGTCGTTCTTCGTCGGTCGACAGCAGCTCCCAAACCGCCGCGTAAATTTTCCGCGCGCGATTGTGAGCGTCCATGTATATATAGTAGTCACCGAGCGCCAGCTGCACTTCGGCGTACTCCGGCCAATCGACGGCGTCCGATCTTTCAGCAATTCGAGCCGCCCGCTTATAGTAGATTTCTCCCGTAGCAACAATACTCTGCGACGTGCGCCCTACCTGGTTCATGTCAACAAAATAGAAGGACTCGGCGAGTTTTATTAGCGGCACGATGAGCTGCGGGTCCTCTTTGCCGAGCTTTGCCTCGACGATGCGGATCGCGCGCCGATAGGTCGCGCGCTCCTCGTTGTAGTAACCCGCACGATGCTGCCAATCGGCTCGTCGCATCAGCGACGGCAGGAGTCCCAGCTCGTTGTTGTCGAAATGTCGAACATTCAGGACGTGGATCCGATCCAACAAATTCCGCGCCTCTTTCGTGTCGCCCATGCGCAGGGTCGACTCTGCCAGCGACTCGAGGATCTCTACCTGCTCGATATTGTGCGGACCTTCATTAACATGCGTGATATGTCTCGCCCGATCAAACGTCTGCACGGCGAGGTCGGGGCGGTCGTTGGCGAGATGCGATGCGCCCAGGCCCTTGAGCGGATTGACGAGCTGCCCGTTGAGTCGGTCCTCGCTGATCTCGATGATCTCGATGGACGACTCGAAGTTCTGGATCGCCGCCTCATACTGGCCGGTCCGGTGCTGCACGAGCGCGAGGTTGTTCAGCGCCTTGGAGGCCTCGATAGATTGCGGGCCGTAGATCCTGATCGCCATCTCCACGATGCGCTTGGCCGCGATATCGGCCTCATCCATCGAGCCCTCGTCGATGTAGCGCTTGTAGCGCTCGAATTCCTGCATGAGGCGTTCTTCGGCGCTCAGGTCCTCCGCGAACTCATCGGCCTCGACAGCGTCGGGCACCTCTTCCGCGACTGGCACGACTTGTTCGTCGGGCGCTTCATTTTCTTGCTGGGCAAGACTGACGCTGGCGGCGAAAAGCGCCAGCAACGACAAAGTGGTTTTCGTTACGTCGAACATCCTTAGTTTTTTAGCGCGACCATTCGTGTCTGAGACCGGACCAGGTGGGATAAGTTCTAAATACCGGACCGGCGAGGTCCTATCAACTATACCGATTGGCAGCGCACCGCGGTAGCTCCGCCAATGTGCTCAGAATCGGAGTCCGAGCTGTTGCTGGCCGGGTCGCGAAAACTGATTGCAATCAAGTACATGCTGGTAGTCCGCCGCATTCAGTCCGAGCCGCCTGGCCGTGGTGTTGAATCGTGCCGCGAGCATACTGGCGTACGGCCCGCGACCGGTCTGGCGAACACCATAGCGGTTGTCATAATCCCGGCCTCCGCTGGCCTGGCGAACCAGGCTCATTACGCGTTCGGCGCGATCGGGAAAATGCGTGTCGAGCCACTCGCTGAAGAGCCCTCTCAGCTCGTGCGGCAGGCGCAGGAAAATGTAGCGCGCCTGGTCGGCCCCGGCTTCCGCCACAGCGGCCAGTATCCGTTCAATCTCGTTGTCGTTTATGGCCGGGATGATGGGCGCGACCAGCACGCTCGTGGGGACGCCGGCAGCAGTCAATTGCCTGATCGCTGATAATCGTGCTGTGGCGGCGGGCACGCGCGGTTCCATGACACGCTTCAGCTCATCATCCATGGTCGGCATGCTGATAGCGACGGAAGCGAGCCTGCGGCTGGCAAGATCGGACAGGATGTCGAGGTCGCGGATGACCAGGTGGCTCTTGGTGATGATGTTGACGGGGTGGGCGTGTTCCCGGAAGAGCTCGAGTAGCTGCCGCGTGATCTTGAGATCGCGCTCTGCAGGCTGGTAGGGATCGGTGTTTGCGCCAATCGTGATGGGCTTGCATTCGTAGCCGGGCTTCTCCCAGGCGTCGACAAGCCTTGCGACCGCGTTCGGCTTGAAGAATATCTGCGTCTCGAAATCCAGGCCCGGCGACAGGTCGAGGTAACTGTGGCTGGGGCGCGCGTAGCAGTATACGCAGCCGTGTTCACAGCCCTGGTAGGGGTTGATCGACAGGTCGAAGGGGACGTCAGGTGAAGTATTGCTGCTGATGATCCGGCCAGCCGCCATTGCGCGCAGCACGGTTTCGGGCGCGGTTTCCGCGCGTGCGTGCAGCTCTTCGTCGTCGAACTCGACGGGCCTGTTGGTGAAGCGACCGTCTGGCGCCGAGATGGCGCCTCGACCTTTATGTCCGCGGGCGGGCATAGGCAAATCCATTACTGTATAAAAATACAGTACTCATCCTGCCCGGCGTGGTCAAGCGATCGAGACTAGTTCAGCACCTTGTAGCCGCGGCCGCGCATGCAGCGCTTGAAAACCTGCTGTTTCTCCCGATCGGCATCGAGGCCGGAGCGTGTGCCGCCGTACAGTGCCCCGTAACCCGCACCTTTGCCGGCATCGCCGTCAATAGCGCCGCCAACGGCGCCGACAACCGCGCCCGCGGTACTGCCTTTGGCAACGCCTTTCTCTATCTGGATCTGCTCGGTGTAGGCCTCGCATTCCTGCCAGTCCTGCGCGAGCACGTCGGGATCGACGCCTTTGGTGTCGATGATCGGGTCGGGGTGGGCTGCACAGCCGGCGAAGAGAATCGCGAGCATCGTCCACGTCATCGGTAAAAATCTGTTCATTCTTCTGTTCCGCCTGTCGTGCCCTGCATGGCATCATACTCTTAACGAATAAGCACCGGGATTCGTTGACCCGGCGCACCAACAAATCGGGCTTTCTCAATGGTTGGAACATCTCACGACTCAACAGTTCGGGCGATCATGTACGCCTTTATCGCCAATTTCGGCATCGCGATCGCCAAGTCCTGGGCCGCCTGGCTGACGGGGTCCGGCAGCATGCTGGCGGAGGCCATTCACTCCTACGCCGACACGGGTAACCAGGTACTGCTGTTCCTCGGGCTCAAGCAGTCGCAGCGACCACCGGACGAAGATCATCCGTTGGGGTACGGCAAACTCAGTTACTTCTGGAGTTTTATCGTCGCGATATTGCTGTTCAGCCTCGGTGGCCTGTTCTCGATTTACGAGGGCTATCACAAGCTCCAGCATCCGGAGCCGCTGAACCAGGTTTGGGTGGCCATCATAGTGCTCGTGCTGGCCATTCTGCTCGAGGGTGGTTCTCTGTTGGGCTGTTTGCGCGAGATTCGCAAGGTGCGCGCCGGACGGCCGTTCCGCGAGTGGCTCAAGCACACGCGCAATTCGGAACTCGTCGTCGTGCTCGGCGAGGACATCGGCGCGCAGCTGGGCCTGATGCTGGCACTGGTTTTCCTCGTGATCGCCCAGATAACGGGTAATCCGGTGTATGACGCGCTCGGTTCCATATGCATTGGCGTCGTCCTGATCGTGATCTCGATCTTCGTTGCGACGCGCGTGCGGGCCCTGCTGGTCGGCAAATCCGCGGACCCCGAAATCCAGGAGGTAATCGACGCGATTATCTGCGAGCAGGAAGGGATCGAGTGCGTATTCAATACGATTACGATCCAGTTCGGACCCGATACGATGCTGGCGGTCAAGGTGAAGATGAATCCCGACCTGAACGTCAACGATGCCGTTGCCAATATCAATGCGCTCGAGCGCAAGCTCAAGGAGCGCATCCCGAAACTGAAGTGGTGTTTCGTGGAGCCGGACGTCGCCGATTAGTCCTTCGACGCTTTGTACAGGTGCACGTCCTGCTGCGGGAACGGGATCGAGACGCCGTCCTGGTCGAAGCGCTTCTTGATGGCTTCGGTGAGGTCGAACTTCACGCCCCAGTAGTCCGCCGTTTTGGCCCATGGACGAACGACGAAGTTGACGCTGCTGTCGGCAAGCTCGGAAACGGCTATCGTGCAAGCCGGCTCGTCGAGGATGCGATCGTCCGCGGCGACCAGTTCCTTGATGATGCTGTGGACCTTGTCGAGATCATCGTCGTAACTAACGCCGACGACCATATCGACGCGCCGTGTATCGTTCGCCGAGTAGTTGGTGATGATGCTGTCCATGATCTGGCTGTTCGGCACGATGATCTGCTTGTTGTCCGGCGTCTTCAGTATCGTCGTCAGGATCTGTACCTGCTCCACCGAACCGGCGATGCCGGCGGCCTCAACGTAGTCGCCAACCTTGTAAGGGCGGAACAGGACGATCAGCACGCCCGCGGCAAAGTTGGACAAGGAACCCTGCAGTGCCAGGCCGATCGCAAGGCCGGCCGCGCCGAATATTGCAATGAAAGATGCGGTTTGGATGCCGAGCGCGCTGATCGCAGCAATGATCACGACGACGAGCAATGCCATGCGCACGAGGTTGCAGACGAATGTCTCGAGCGTCTTGTCGATTTCCTGGCGCTGCATGACCTTCCGCAAAGCGCCGACGGCAAGTCCCGCTAACCAGCGACCACCGTAGAAAATAACGAGCGCGCCAACGATCTTGCCGGCGAGGTCGATCGCGTTGATGGACAGGTAGTCGATAATTCCTTGCCAGTCGATACCCGTGAATGCAGCAGTAAGGTCTTCCATTGTTTTTCCTTTATTGTCCGGGAACGCCCTCGAAGCCGGGTTGGAAGCGGAAGATCCGATAGGGACCGGCGGCTTCGATGTGTTCGCGAGATTGGAGAATGAGGTCGGGGAGCGCGCTGTCCGCGAGATACAGCCAGCCGTCCGGTCCGAAAGACAAGGCGTCGGCCCATCGCACCTCGTCGGATTGAATGAGCGTCGCAAGCGGCTGCCCGGGTCCGACAACGAATACAGAGCTGTGCTCGACGTCGGTAATGTAGATGTTGCCGGCATTGTCACGGCTGAAGCCGTCGCTAAGCGGTTTGTCGCTGAAGCGTTCGACGCGCCTGGCAAGTTGCGCGGGCGGCAAGCGCGTGTCGCGCAGATCGCTGAGCCGGACGCGATAAAGCCCGGATCCGCTCAGGGCCCCGTAGTAGAGCCACTCGGGACCGAGTGCAATGCCGTCAACGCCGCCGCGCAGAGCGACGATGCCGCCCATGAATTCCATTTCCTTGTCGCCACTGCGAATCATGAACTGTTCGGCCGAGACAGATTCGTGGGATTCCAGAACGCGGCGAGCCTGCCCTGTTTCGACGTCATAGACGATGATGGCGGGCGACTTGCGCCAGAAACTGGCATCGGCAATCACGATCGTTCGGCCATCGGTGCTGACCTGCAGATCCTGCAGGAACGAGCCGGCTGGCGCGATGCTCTCGTCAAGCGATTGCTCACGCAGCAGCTCGTTCTTGTCGAGATCGATACCGACGATCTTCGGCGTGCGCATGCCGTGGTTGCCGTGATCGATGGTCCAGAGGCGATTGAGGCTGTCGATCGACAGCCCGAGCACGGTATCGAAAAGCTCCGACTGCGCCGCGGCTGACGGATAGGGTATGGCGGCCCCGGCAACGTATTCGAGTAGCTTGTTGCCTATGGGGCGCGCTTCGGGATGCACGGTAAAAAAAATGCGTCCGTCGCGACTGACCGCGACATTGCCGATAGGCTCGGAGTGAGCCAGCACTTCCTCCAGCATGTCCGAGCCGAGCCTGGGCGTGGTCGAAAGATTGGGATAGGGGTCGCCGCCGCCATGCCGAATCCACAGCACGGTAGTCGCTATCAACACGATGACTGTCAAGAACAGCAGAATGTTTTTCATATTTGGCTGCTGTAAATCCGCATCACTCCCCGGGGCGAAATTCTACATGATTGTGCGCGGATGTCAGAACCGCAAAGCGACCATCCACGCTGCGCCGACCAGCGCCAGGGCGACGCCGCCCGCGAACCCCTGTGCCCTCCGATCGGACGGCAGAGGTCCGAGCGCGATAAGCAACATGCCAGTCGCAAAGCCGCAGACGAAGCCCAGCAGGTGCGCGCCAATATCGGTGTTCTCGCCGCCCGTGCCCGTATACATGAGCAGGGCAAGGCCGCCTACGACCGGGCCGTAGCGATACGACCAGCGATCCTGCGCCATGAGTTGGCCGCGCCACACGAATCCCGCGACAAGTCCAAGCGCCGCGAAAACGGCCGTGGATGCGCCGATGGACCTGTGCGCGGACTCCAGCAGCAGCGTATTGACCGAATTGCCCATTGCGGCGGAGACAACAATGGCGAGCCAGGCGACGCCCGAGCCGAGAAGACGTCCCGCGAAGATGCCGAAAAACACGCCGAAGACCAGGTTGCCGACCAGGTGCCTGGCGTCGGCATGCAGGGTCAGCGCCGTAATCGTTCGCCACCATTCGCCGTTGCGTATGAGTTCACCGTCGACGCGGCCCGCCTCGAACCAGTTGTGACCGAGAATCGAGTAGCCGGCCAGCCAGGCGACGACACAAACGACGAAAAAGTAGCCGACGACGCCCGGCAGCGCGTCCTGGTAGACGACTTGCTTGCGTCGCTTCGGTCTGACGGGAGGATTTTCGTCGTCGTAGAGCCGCAATTCTTCGACAGCGCGGGCCGAATGCTCGGCCGGGACTACGAGGACCGCAGAGTGGCCGTCATCGATCAGCTGATGCGGTATCGAGGATGCGGCCAGCACGAGCGCCCGGTCTGCGCAGCTTTGCCGGTTGCGGCTTTCAAAAACGATGCGCAGGTCTTCGTCCACTACCGGTGACGCCTCCGTGGGACCATTAAAAAGTCAATAATTACAGTAATTTACCGAGGTTTCAGGCTTTCAGCAAACGTTCATGCGTGCGGCACGACAATACTCCATACCGATTTATGCACCAAGCATGGGCGTTTCAATGACATTCTGGAAGAAACTCTATTTTGCGATGGCGATCATCAGCGCAGTGTTCCTCATCCTGTCGCTGTTCTGAGACCGGCCGGGATTGCTGTAAGCTTGAACTCTGGACGCAGGAGTTCACATGATAAAAGCGGTTTTCGCCTTAAGCCTGATGTTCTTGCCGATTGCTGCAAGCGCCGAGGTAAAGGACGCTGCTGCCAGTGGATTCACAATCGAAAATGAAGTCGTGGTCGACGCCAAACGCAGCCGCGCGTGGCGCGTCGCGATCAAGCAAATAGATCGGTGGTGGAGTTCCGACCACACGGTATCCGGCGAAGCCAGCCGATTGAGTATCAGTGCGAAGCCACAAGGTTGTTTTTGCGAGGACCTCGGCAAGAACGCCGGCGTCGTCCACATGAATGTAAGTATGGTAGTCCCGGAAGTTGTGCTGCGGCTGACCGGGGGACTGGGGCCGCTGGGCCTGATGGGCGTCGACGGCAACATGACGTGGGAATTCGACGACGTCGAAGAATCGGACGACAAGACCCGGGTAACGTTCACCTACGCCGTTGGAGGCTATCGACCCGAAGGTCTTGATGGCATGGCCAGCGCCGTGGACGCAGTGATCAGCGAGGCCTTGTTGCGTTTCAAGGCATACATAGAAACCGGTGACGCGGAGCAAGCCAGCCTTGAGTAATATCGCCTACGCACGCCCGTCTTCGACCGTCGTTCTCGTGCGCGCGGCCGCCGCCGAGCCCGAACTGTTCATGGTGAAACGGCACGAGAAATCCTCTTTCGGGGCAGCGTATGCTTTTCCGGGCGGCGTTCTGGATTCGGACGACGCGGCGGTACACGAGTTCTGCTCGGTTGTCGGCGAATTCGAGGCAAATGCACATCTCGGCGTACGCTCGAAAGGCCTGGACTATTACTCAGCGGCAATCCGTGAGTTGTTCGAGGAGTCAGGTGTGTTGCTCGCCGACATCGATCAGGTCGACGAAGATCTCGGCGCCGTCCGCGACGGTCTCAACTGCGGCGCCGAAGACTGGTCGGATTTCGTCACGCGAAACCGGCTGCAGCTCTACTGCGACAAGCTGTTCTACATCAGTCACTGGATTACGCCGCAGGTGCTGAAGAAACGCTATTCGACAAGGTTCTTCCTTGCCGAGATGCCGGCCGACCAGCAAGCGTCTCACTGCGGGGGCGAGCTGACGGATTCCTGTTGGATAAGCGCTCACGACATGCTCGAAGCGGGCAGGGCGGGCAAAGCCGATCTGCACTTCCCCACGATAAAGACCCTCGAAAGCATCGCGCGCCACAAGACGCTTGACGAGCTGGTCGAGTGGGCAAGCTCCTGCGTGCAGTGGGGCGTGACAAGTATGCTGCCGGCCGTGGTTATCCGGGACGGCGAAAAGCATATCGCGCTGCCAGGCGAAAAGGACTACCCGGGCGTAAAATCGTGACCGCTTTCGGGCCCGAGATGCCAACATACAGCGAGCTCGGCCCGGGCGTTCGCCGACTCGTTGCGCCAAACCCGTCGCTGATGACGGGGCCGGGCACCAACACCTACCTGTTCGGCGACGAGGAGGTTGCGGTGCTCGATCCGGGCCCGTTGATCGAAAAACACGTCGACAGGATTCAGGAGGTGGCGAACGCGCCAATTCGCTGGGTACTCGTCACACACACGCATGAAGATCACTCGCCCGCAGCGTCAGCGCTTGCGAGCATTACCGGCGCCGAGTTGCTGGGGCGGCCGGCACCCGAAGGCAAGCACCAGGACGCAACATTTACGCCCGACCGCGTGCTCGAAGACGGCGAGGAATTCATCACGCGCGAATTCAGCCTGCGGGTTGTGCACACGCCGGGGCATGCCTCGAATCACGTCTGCTACCTGCACGGGGGGATGAACCTGCTGTTCACGGGCGACCATGTCATCGATGGGTCGACCGTGGTAATCAACCCGCCCGACGGCAACATGCAGCATTACCTGCAGTCCCTGCAACGTGTCAAAGACCTCGAGTGCGAGGCACTGGCTCCGGGGCATGGCGAAGTCATCGAGGATCCCGCACGGCTGATCGACTGGATCGTCGGCCATCGCCTCGAGAGAGAAGCAAAAGTTGCGGCTGCGCTGGCGGCGAATCCGAAACTGACGACGCATGAACTCGTGCCGCACGTTTACGAGGATGTCGACAAGAAGCTCTACGGATGGGCAGAGCGTTCGTTGCTCGCGCATTTGTTGAAGCTGGAAGATGACGGTGCCGCAAAACGCAATGACGAGCGCTGGATTTCTGTCAGGTCATCCTGAGGACGTCAGGGCGCTCCGGACCCGGCGTGTGCTGCTATTCTTGCGGCCAGGCTCGATATTCAATCCCGGAGGACGGACATGACATCCAGTATCTATCGTATGGGTTTTGTAGCACTGGTGTGCGTCGTGCTTGCGGCCTGCGAGATCAGGGTCGAGGACACCAGGGCCGACGGACCCGAGTTTTCGATCCAGTACGATGCCGCATTGGCCGAAGCCGGCCAGGACGGACGCTTGTTATTGTTGCTGGCGACTAACGAAGAGAAAGAGCCTCGATTCCTGGTCGACAACTCCGCCGATACCCAGCTCATCTTCGGCACCAACGTGGAAGACTGGCGGGGCGGCACCGAATCCGTGATCGACGAAAATGCGCTTGGCTTTCCACTGGACAACCTTGCCGACGTGCCGGCAGGGACCTACTACGCACAAGCGCTGCTGAACAGGTACAAGGACTTTACACTCAGCAATAGCAAGGTCGTGAGCCTGCCGCCGGATCGAGGCGAAGGGCAGCAATGGAACCGCAAGCCCGGCAACTTCTACTCCACGCCCGTGCAAATCGAGATCGACGAATCGGGATCGGGCGAGTTTTCGCTGCTTCTGGACCAGGTCATCCCGGAAATCGAGCCGCCCGAGGACACCGAGTATGTGAAACACATCCGCATGCGCAGCGAGTTGTTGTCTGAATTCTGGGGCGAAGATGTCTACCTCGGTGCGCACGTGTTGCTGCCGCACGGCTTCGATGAGCATCCCGAGGCCCGCTACCCCCTGATGATCTTCCACGGGCATTTTCCGGCCGATTTCGGCGGCTTTCGCACCACGCCGCCGGATCCGGGGCTCGAGCCCGACTACAGCGAGCGCTTCGATGTGCACGGCTACAACATCATCCAGCAGCAGGAGGCCTACGATCTCTACCAGGCCTGGATCAGTGATGACTTTCCGCGCTACCTGGTCATCGAGATCCAGCATCCGACCCCTTATTACGACGATTCTTATGCCGTGAATTCTGCCAGCCAGGGACCCTACGGAGACGCACTGACTTACGAACTCATTCCCTACATCGAGGAACAGTTTCGAGGCATCGGTGAGGGTTGGGCCCGCTTCACGTACGGCGGCTCGACGGGTGGCTGGGAGGCGATGGCCGTGCAGGTGTTCTATCCCGACGAATACAACGGCGCATTCATTGCCTGCCCCGATCCGATCGACTTTCGCGCCTACCTGACCGTTAACATCTACGAAGACAGCAACGCGTACTGGTACGACAGCCAGTTCCAGAAACTCCCGCGGCCGGGTCACCGCGATTACCTGGGGCACGTGCACGCAAGCCAGTATGACTACAACCGCCTCGAGGCGGTGCTCGGCGACAAAGGTCGGTCCGGTCAGCAGTACGACATCTGGGAAGCGACGTACTCACCGATGGGCGAGGACGGCTACCCGGTGCGTTTGTGGGACAAGAGGACAGGTGAGATCGACCCCGACGTGGCGCAATACTGGAAAGAGAATTACGACCTGCGGCATATCCTCGAGCGAGACTGGGCCACCCTGGGACCCAGGCTCGAGGGCAAGCTGCATCTCTACACCGGCGACATGGATAATTACTATCTCAACAACGCCGTCTACCTGGCGGAAGAGTTCCTCGAAAGCACCACCGACCCCTACTACGGCGGGGAAGTCGACTACGGCGATCGCGCCGAGCACTGCTGGAACGGCGACCACGAAAACGGTAACCACATCTCGCGACTTCGCTACAACACGATGTACTTGCCGAAGATTCTGAAGCGCATCGAGGCGACGGCGCCCGAGGGAGCAGACCTGTCTAGCTGGCGTTACTAGTCGCAGGCTCTTGGAGACGAAGAACGGCCGCGGCGACGATCAGGCCTTGCCTTTCCCTTCGTCGATGCTCCAGCTGCTCGGACCCTTTATGAAGTCCCGCGTCTTTTTCACGCGCCGCATGCGTGACGGGTGATGCGCGTAATAAGCGTCTTCATAAGTCTGTGCCGGCTGTCGGTAGATCACACCCATCGCGACAGGCAGGTGCAGGTCAACCAGCAGGCGGGCCAGTATCGCGTTGCCCTCATCGTGCACGAGCACATCGTCGGGTGACAGTTGCGCGTCGATTACTTCGAGAGACCAGCTGTCCTGGTTGAAGCGAATTCCCTTGTTGTCGCCAAACAGCATCGGCTCGCCGTGGCGGAGGTGCAGTTGCGTGTTTGCTGCGTCCCTGCGATCGGTGAAGCTCGCGAACACGTCTTCGTTGTAAACGATGCAGTTCTGGAAGATCTCGACAAACGCCGTGCCCTGGAACGCGTGTGCCTGTTGCAGCACGTGCCTCATGCCGACCTTGTCGGTATCGATGCCACGAGCGAAGAATTTCGCGCCGGAACCGAGCGCAAACTGGCCGGGCGACACGGGCGTGTCAAACGAGCCCTTGGGGCTCGACGGCGAGGTCGTGCCCACCCGTGACGTGGGCGAGTATTGACCCTTGGTGAGTCCGTAGATCTCGTTGTTAAAAAGCAGGATCTTGAGGCCGACGTTGCGCCGCAGCGTGTGCATCAGGTGATTGGCGCCGATCGACAGGCCGTCGCCATCGCCCGTAACGACCCACACATCGAGGTCGGGATTGGCGAGTTTCAGTCCTGTCGCGATAGCCGGTGCGCGGCCGTGAATCGTGTGGAAACCGTAAGTCTCGACGTAATACGGAAAACGCGACGCACAGCCGATTCCCGAGACGAACACGGTCGACTCGGGTGTGGCGCCAACGTCGGCCAGCGTCTTCGTCACGGATTTCAGGATTGCGTAGTCACCGCAACCCGGACACCAGCGAATTTCCTGAGACGTCGCGAAATCCTTTGCCGTCCGCTTGTTGCTCATGACGCCTCACCGCTTATCGATTCGATTTTTTCCACGAGGTCGCGGATCAGGAAGGGCTGGCCGCTAACCTTGGAGAAGGAAATCGGTTCCACGCAGAGCTTGTCGCGCAGCAGCGTGACAAGCTGTCCTGCATTCATCTCCGGGACCAGTACCTTGTCGAAGCGGCTGATTATCGACGCGAGGTTCTTCGGCAGGGGATTGAGATGCCGCAGATGCAGGAAGCTCGCACCCGTTCGTTGCGCGGCCTGGTAGACCGGACCATAGGTCGAGCCCCAGGAGACGATCAGCAATTCGCCTTCATCGGGTCCGAGCTCGATTTTCTGCTCCGGAACGAACTCGGCTACCGACGCGACTTTCGCGGCCCGCAACACCGTCATCTGTTCGTGGTTCGGCGGGTCGTAGGAGATGTGGCCCGTGTCGATGTCTTTCTCGAGTCCGCCTATGCGGTGCATGAGTCCGGGCATTCCTGGTGTGACCCAGGGACGGCCGTAGCTCCCCGGGTCGCGCGTGAACGCCCGTTGCTGCGGGCTGCTGTCAGATTCGGGGACAGGATTGGTTTCGATGCGCTCGAAACCCGAGAGGTCGGGGATGCGCCAGGGTTCGGCTGCGTTCGAAAGATAGCCGTCTACCAGCAGAATCACGGGCGTCATGTGGCGCAGCGCAATACGCACGGCTTCGATCGCCACCTCGAAACACTCGCCCGAGGTCGATGCCGAGAGTACCGGCAAGGGCGTGTCTGCGTTGCGGCCGTAAACCGCCTGGTAGAGGTCGGATTGCTCGGTCTTGGTCGGAAGTCCGGTCGAGGGTCCGCCGCGCTGCCAGTTGACGATGACGAGCGGGAGTTCGGCGCTCACGGCCAGGCCCATCGCCTCGGTCTTCAATGCAATGCCGGGACCCGAACTCGAGGTGATGCCGATCATGCCGCCATACGATGCGCCGATGGCGGCGCAGATCGCGGCGATCTCGTCTTCGGCCTGGAACGTGCCGACGCCGAGTTCGCCGAGGCGCGACAGGCGGTGCAGCAGCGGCGATGCGGGTGTAATCGGGTAGGAGCAAAACAGGACGGAGCGGTCCGCCAGTTCGCCGGCCGCCGCAATGCCGAGCGCCAGTGCTTCGGCCCCCGTGATGCTGCGGTACTCGCCGGGCTCGAGAGCGGCAGACGGTAAAGAGATTTGCGACAGGCTCGCCGCCAGTTCGGCTGTCTCACCGTAGGCATGGCCTGCGTGCAGCGCCTTGATGTTTGCGTCGCGCAAGGTCGCGTTGTCGGCGAGGCGCCGTTTGATCCAGGTTTCCACGGGCGCGAGTTCGCGATCGAACATCCACAACAGCACGCCGAGCGCGTAGAAATTCTTGCAGCGGCTTCCCTCACTCTTGCTAAGCCCGAATTCCCTGACTGCCTCGAGGTTCAGGTGACTGATGTCGGCCTCGACGACCTGGAAGTCATTGAGGGCTCCGCTTTGTCTCGGGTCTGTGTCGTAACCGGCCTTGGCCAGATTGCGAGGTGTGAAGCCGTCGTTGTTGATGATGACGAGCGCGCCGCGGTGCAACAGTGGCAGGCTGACCTTGAGCGCGGCCGGATTAAACGCCACCAGCACGTCGGGCGCATCGCCGGCCGTCGTGATCGGGCCGCCGCCGAGGTTGATCTGGTAGGCCGAGACGCCGAATGTCGTGCCGACCGGGGCCCTGATTTCAGCCGGATAATCGGGGAAAGTGGCAAAATCGGCGCCGGACAAAGCCGTAGACACCGCGAACTGTGAGCCCATGAGCTGGATACCGTCGCCCGAGTCTCCCGCGAGACGGATGACGATGGAGTCTACGTCTTTGTTTTTATTCACAAATTCTAAAGGACCGTTTTGACTGGCCCGTGCCGGACTGGGCGTGTGACGGGGAGTTTAACGCAATCTTCGCATCCCCGGTTATGCGCACAAATCGCGGCTTGATTAGCGGCCTGACTTGGCATAGTTTACGCGGTCCGGAACCGGAGGTAGCCAACATGACATTCGTTGTCACCGAAGCCTGCATCAAGTGCAAACTGACCGACTGCGTCGAGGTCTGTCCCGTGGACTGCTTTCACGAAGGGCCCAATTTTCTCGTTATCGATCCTGACGAGTGCATTGACTGCACGCTGTGTGAGCCTGAATGTCCCGTAGAGGCCATCTACTCGGAAGACGAACTGCCGTCCGGGCAGGCGCAGTTCCTCAAAATCAACGCCGAGCTCTCGCAGGAGTGGCCTGTCATCACCGAAATGAAGGACCCGCCCGAAGACGCCGACGACTGGCGCGACGTCACGGACAAGCTGCAATACCTCGAACGCTAAGTTATGGGGACATTCTACTTAATTGCCCGTGGGGCAATTAAGTAGAATGTCCCCTAAATTGAGTAAACTGTCCCTTTAATTACTACGGCGTTGCGCGAACGAATTCGATCAGTACCTCGGCCAGTTCCGCGCCCTTGTCTTCCTGCAGGAAGTGACCGGCGTTCCTGATCTTTACGTGTTGCCGATCTTTCGCCGCGGGGACAGTTTCCTGCCACGGTACCTCACCACCGCGCGTGATCGGGTCGCGATTGCTGAAGGTCGTCAGGAACGGCTTTTGCCATCGACTGAAGACTTCCCAGGCCGCGCGATTGGCATCGCTCGCCGGATCGTCGGGTCGCGTGGGTACGAGCTTCGGAAACGCGCGCGCACCTGCCTTGTAGCGTGAAGACGGAAAGGGCGCGTCGTACGCCGCGACCACGTCGTCTGCCAGCTCGGTAACCGTCCCTTTCTGGATAATCTTGCCGATCGGGAACCACGGGCTGTAGAGAGCGAATGCCCGCCAGATCAGGAAGGCCCTGGGCATCTCCTGGTCGCCCGTCGGTAGCCCGCCATTGCCGAGCGCGATGCGTGAAAATTGCTGCTCGTTTTCAGCGGCGACGCGCAGCCCGATGAGCGAACCCCAGTCCTGGCAAAACAGCGTGATATCCGTGAGGTTCAGCGATTCGACGAATGCCGTCATCCAGGCGACGTGACGCGCGTAGCTGTAGTCGCTTTTCTTCGTCGGCTTATCCGACTTGCCGAAACCAACCAGGTCCGGTGCGACGACGCGCAAGCCCGCGTTCGCGAGCGGCGGAATCATGTGCCGATAGAGGTACGACCAACTCGGTTCGCCGTGCAACAACAGAACGACGTTGCCGTCTGCGGGGCCTTCGTCAACGTAGTGCATGCGCATCCCGTCCACATCGACATAGTTTGCTGCGAAGTCGTAGCCAGGCAGATTCTCGAAGCGGGCATCAGGCGTTCGAAGTGTGTTCATGGCGGTATTCCTGACCGGTGAATAGGCCTATCATAGCCGTTTAAGCTCCCGGAGATTGCATGGCCAGCCTGCGCGCCAGAACTCTGCGCTGGATCACGTCGCGCTATATCGGCAAGATCGATACGCACGCAGAAGACCCTGCGGAACTGCGCCAGAAACTGATTCGTGTCTCGCGCTTCCTCCGCAAGGTGCGCGGCGTGAGCGTCGAGGAGACGACCGTCAATGGCCTGCACGCCGAATGGCTGCGTCCCAAAGGCGCGCGTGAGGGCAAGGTTCTCCTCTACCTGCATGGCGGCGCTTACGTTATCGGTAACTGCAGCACGCACCGCAACATGGTCAGCCATATCGCGAAGGCCGCGCGCATGAATGCGTTGGTGCCCGAGTACCGCCTGGCGCCCGAGCACCGGTTTCCGGCCGGCGTCGAGGACTCCGTCGGCGTTTATCGGTTCCTGCTTGCGGAGGGGTTCAAGCCCGAGGACATTACGATCGCCGGCGATTCGGCCGGCGGCGGGCTCACAGTCGCTACGTTACTGTCACTCAGGCATGCCGGCGACCCGATGCCCGCGAACGCCGTGCTGCTGTCTCCGTTCCTCGACGTCACGGCGAGCGGCGAGTCGATGCAAACCCGCGCCGACCAGGATCCGTGGTTCGAGCAGAGGGACATCGAGGTTGTCGCCGAACTTTACTGCAACGACGAGAGCGAGGTCCGGAATCCTCTCGTATCGCCCGTGTTCGCCCACGTTGCCGGCTTGCCGCCCACCTACATCCAGGTAGGCGACGACGAAATCCTGCTCAGCGACTCCACGCGATTCACCACGAAGCTGGAGGAAGCCGGGATAGACGTCGAATTAGAAATCTTTCCCGAGATGTGGCATGTCTTCCAACTGTTCGTTGGCAAGATGCCCGAGGCGCGAGTTGCCATCAACAAGATAGGTGACTACCTGGGCAGTGCGCCCGAGGAGCCCGTAGCGTCAGAAGCCTGACTGCTTCTGCGAGTCGTCGTACATTTTCGTGAGGAACGAGCGGATTGCGGGCTCGGCTTCTTCCTTGCTCATGAGCTTTTGCTTCTCGAGCACAACCGCCATTTCGCTGATCGATCGTCGCCCGTCGATCAGTGACATGATGAACGAGTAAATCTGCGTGGTCATGGCCTGGGTGCGGAACGACTGCAGCAGCGGCACGGGCTCCTTGCCCGTCACGATCCAGTCGGGCAGCGCCTTGTGGCGGACCGGCTTGTCGACGGCCCGCTCCTTGTAGGCCGAGAAAGAGAACACCTTCTCCTTGCGGCCGTGGCGGCTGGCCGGGGAGCACATGTACGGGATTTTCTTCTGCGACACGTACGGGTCCGAGAAGCCGTTCTCCGCGACGATGGCCTTGGTTTCTTCGGGGCTGTAGCAGCGGGACCGGGCGTTGCTCGCGAATGCCAGCGAGCCGAAGTTGACCCAGCGCCCGTTGTCCGTGAGCAGGTTGTTGATGCGCGCGGCCAGCACGGGCAGGTCCTCGGTGATGATGTCGATGAGCCAGGGTGTCACCACGGTGTCGAATGACCGATCGGCGAACGGCACCCTGAGTGCGTCGCCGAGCACGAGGTGAAAACCGTCGCTCACGGCTTCGGGCGCGGACAGTATCCGTAGCACGGCATCGTCCTCCAGAGAGGCGGGCGCAATCGGGAACTCGTAGAGCTTGAGCTTCTTTCCCTCCACGACCTGTCGTGCTGCGAGCATGAGCAGCGGATTGAAATCCATTGCCACGGTCATTTCACAATCGAGCTGCATGTGGATGTCATAGGCCAGCCGGCCCGCACCCGCGCCAAGTACAAGGACCTTGCCGAGTTCGGCATGATCGTGCAGTACTGACTGAATCTGCTTGAGCGACGCGTTGTTTTCTTCAGCGCCCCACGACCAGTCACGATGAATGTTCGCGTAGTAAGTGTTGAGCCCCTGGTCTGCGGGAAGCCGCGTTCTTAGCGCGAGGTAGCTCTCGTAATTGCCGTGCAGGGCCTGCACGTCGACAGGCCGGAGTAGCTTCTGCAGCTTGCGCTGGTGCTGTTCGACGGCTTTCTTGTAACGCGCGACGCGACGCCGCGTCAGCGGCCGCAGCTCCTTGTTATTGAGTTCGCGCTCGAGCCCGGCAATTTCATGGCTCAGGGTCTGCAAGGCGAACTGCAGGCGCGCGCGCCATTCCCCGAGGCTGGCCTGTGGTTCGGCGAACATGAACGGTATGCCGTCGAGCGACGGGAAATCGACC
>Ga0209456_10000150_pt1 | contig 38023 bp, 34 predicted proteins | sample COG_11_FD_184755 | JGI IMG/M metagenome (GOLD analysis project Ga0209456, IMG submission 184755) | Pelagic marine sediment microbial communities from the LTER site Helgoland, North Sea, for post-phytoplankton bloom and carbon turnover... | ecosystem: Environmental > Aquatic > Marine > Neritic...
GAGCGCGTTAGCGCGACGACAGGCGGACCGAAGGGAGGCCCATCCTGTCGGGCGCGCCATTTTCCAAAGTGATCGAACGTGCCGGGTCAATGGCGGAAACGCGCCTTACGACGCAGGTTCGGTGGAAAGCTCGCGTGTCGCGTCTGCCCGCAGCACATCCAGGAATGCGGGTCCATAGCGTTTGAGCTTGGTCGTGCCGACACCCGAAATCTCCAGAAGCTCACCTTGAGTTTGAGGCTTGCTGACGGCCATCTGGCTCAACGTCGAGTCGTGGAATATGACGTACGGTGGCACGCCATTTTCATCGGCAAGGCGTTTACGGCACATCCTCAGCGCCTCCCACAGTCCGCGATCGTCATCGGGCACGACGAACACCTCTTCCTTCTTCTTCCGTCTGGATATCGCGGTTTCGCGCGGTGCGAGCAGATCGCGGCGCAGCGGCAGTTCGATGTCGCCGCGCAACAGCGCGCGACTCTGTCTGGTCAGCCGCAGTGCGCCGAACCCGCTGGTATCGACGGACAGGTACCCAAGCACGATCAGCTGTCGCAGTACTGATCGCCACTGCTGGGCATCGAATTCCGCCCCGACGCCGAAAACACTCAGCCCGTCGTGACGACGGGTTTGCACCTTGTCGGTCCGTTTGCCCGTAACGACATCGATGACGTGCAACGCGCCGAAACGCTGCCCGGTGCGGTAGACGGTCGACAGTATTTTTTGCGCGGGCTCCGTGCCGTCGAACACGTCGGGCGGCGTCAGGCAAACATCGCAATTGCCGCAATCTTCGCCGAGCGGCTCGCTGAAATAGGCGAGCAGCGAACGGCGGCGGCACTCGGTGACCTCGCACCAGCCGAGCAGCGCATCGAGCTTGGCGCGCTCGCTGCGCTTGTGCGTTTCGCCGGCCGCGGACGAGTCCACCATCTGCCGCAGGCGCACGACGTCCTGCAGTCCATAGATCATCCAGGCCACCGACGGTTGCCCGTCACGCCCCGCACGGCCGGTTTCCTGGTAGTAGGATTCGATGCTCTTCGGCAAATCCAGGTGGGCGACGAAGCGAACGTCGGGTTTGTCGATGCCCATGCCGAACGCGATCGTTGCGACCACGATGACGCCCTCGTCGACGAGGAACCGCCGCTGGTGCTCGGTACGCATTTCCGCGGAAAGGCCTGCATGGTACGGCAGCGCATCGAATCCGTGGTCGGCGAGCCAGCCGGCAACGGCCTCGGTGCGCTTGCGCGTCATACAGTAGACGAGGCCTGCGTCACCGCGATGATCGGCGAGGAATCCCAGCAGCTGGGATTTCGCGTCGACCTTGCTCCGCACGACATAGCGGATATTGGGGCGATCGAAACTCGCGATGAACTTCGCCGGGTTCTTTAGCGCCAGTCGCTCGACGATTTCTGCGCGGACCCGTTCCGTTGCTGTCGCCGTCAGCGCCATGCGGGGCACGCCGGGAAACTCCCGCGCAAGCTCACCGAGCGCCAGGTAGTCTTCGCGAAAATCATGGCCCCATTGCGAGACACAATGTGCCTCGTCGATCGCAACCAGGGACACGCTGCAGGACTTCAGTTCCTTGAGCGTTCGCCCCTGCATCAGCCGTTCCGGCGCGACGTACAGGAGCTGCAGACGGCCATCGTGCAGGCGTTCGAGCACCGATCGCTGTTCGTCGCGCGTCAGGCTCGAGTTGAGACAGGCGGCCGCAACACCGACCTGCTCGAGTGCAATCACCTGGTCGTGCATCAGCGCGATCAGCGGCGATACTACGAGCGTGACACCCTTGTTCAGCAGAGCCGGAATCTGGTAACAAAGCGATTTACCGCCACCGGTAGGCTGCAGGACCAGCGAATCCCGGCCGTCCATGGCGGTGGCGATGACCTGTTCCTGGTGTCCCCGAAACTCCGGATAGCCGAAAACCTCGTTCAGTATGTCTCTGGCGGTCTGAGTCATCCGGGCAGTATACCGGCCGGCGATGCTGAGCCCAGATGCCCATTCCGGGCAAACGCTTGCGTTAGACAGCAAAACAGCTGTGCCTCCTGGAAATTCGTCTGCATTGATTTCATTGAGCTTTTCGGCAAAGTTAGTAGTGTGTACCAATTGGATGAAAACGGATGGACAAATGGGTGACAAAATGCCATCCTAAAACGGATGGAATTGGAGGTATCAATGGATGGCCATCCGGACTGACACCCTGACGATCAGCCACACAATTCTCCGCCTCATCGCGGAGATCGACGAATTCAAGGGTGCGTGGGCGGCGATAGGGCGAATCGCTCCCGATCGATTGAACGCGTTACGGCGGATCGCAACTATCGAAAGTATCGGCTCCTCGACCCGAATCGAAGGGGCGCGGCTGAGTGACAAGGAGGTCGAGACTTTGCTCAGGATCCTCGAGATGAAGGCCCTTGCATCCCGCGACGAACAGGAGGTCGCCGGTTATGCTGAGACCATGGAAACAGTCTTCGCTCATTGTGACGATCTCAGCTTGACCGAAAATCACATCAAGCAGTTGCACCGTGACATGCTGCAGTACTCGTCGAAGGATGAGCGCCATCTTGGCGCATACAAAATGCACACCAACCATGTCGAAGCTTTCGGGCCCGGCGGAGAGAGTCTCGGTACTGTCTTTGAGACAGCGACGCCGTTCGACACGCCACGGTTGATGACTGAACTGGTCGACTGGACACGAACAAATCTCGATAGCGAGGCCTCGCATCCCCTCATCACGGTCGCGCTGTTTGTCGTTGTCTTCCTGGAGATCCACCCGTTCCAGGACGGCAATGGACGCCTTTCGCGTATTCTGACAACGTTGTTGCTACTTCGCGCCGGCTATTCGTACGTACCCTATTCCTCCCTCGAGAGCGTGATCGAGCAAAGTAAGGATGCTTACTACCTGGCCCTTCGGCAGACGCAGGGCACCATCCGGACAGACCACCCTGACTGGCAACCCTGGCTACGTTACTTTCTCGAGTCGCTTCGAGAACAAAAGAACCGGCTTGCGAGGAAGATCGAACGCGAACGATCGGTTCTCGGAGATCTGCCGGAGCTTTCGGTACTGATTCTCGAGCTTTGCCGTGAAAGAGGCCGTGTGACCGTCGCTGATACCACGAAGGCGACCGGCGCCAATCGCAACACGATCAAGGATCACCTGAAAGCTCTGAAGAAAGCCGGCCACATTGAGCAGCACGGTGCGGGACGAGGAACCTGGTATGGACTCGCTTGATCTCAAGCGAAACTGAATCGCCCCGGCATTTCCGCAGGCAAGACTGTGTGAAAATCGTATGACTCAGTTATGCATCGCTGTGCACAGCACTGAATCTGCAACGGGCGTCCGTTGGGGCGACCAGAATGCGATATTACCTCGACTGAAAGCTGCTATCGGTTGTTAGTCTGAGATTTGCGGAGACTTTCAAACGTTTCTCTGGTCTCGAGCGACGTCATCGCATTCTGCGAACGGTTACGGCATACACGTGTTGCCCTGTTTGTACCGGTTCTTTTCTCCATACGACAGACAACCCTGTTTCGGGGCCGATTGTCGGCCACTGTACGCATTTCTAATGTGTCAGCGACTTCCACCTCGCCCTCGGCTGTTGTCGATTTACTGTTCTGCGCCGGGTTCCCGGCATTCGCGCCAGGTTCTGGCGACACTGAGCCGGGCATAGCGCACGCCGCCACGACCAAAAAGATTCCGGCCACCAAATAGAGTCGATTCATGTTTGCCCCCTGGCGTCAGTCAAAGCAAAAGTCAGCTACTAGTCGGGCTGGACATTGCGATGAGTCGGACTCGAAACGGTTTACACTTTCCTGCCGGAAACAATATAACCCATGTTGGCACAGAAAAAGGTACCGTTAATGTGCGCCCGTTCAAGATCCACAAACCAGTCAGATATCTCGTCGACCGACGCAATGCCAGCCTCGGCAGCGCGCTCCATCGTGCCATAGAATGATTGGCTGACCATATCAAAATCATAAATCATGGCTCGTGGCTCAATACTTATATCCGCCAAGCCACTTTCCTTGAAAAGTGTCGGCAGGTGACGAGCAACCCAACCACTCTGCAATTGACTATACCAATACTTGAGAAGACGACAGGTCAGTTCGCGATACGATGAATCAATGACATATGTTTCGAGGTCAGGCTCGTAGGCAACTAATTTACCGCTAATATCCAAAACTCGCACCATTTCGCTCATTGCCGCACCGGGTTCCGGAACATGGATCAGTGTACGTTCAACCCGACAAGCGTCGAATGTCTCTGATTCCAGGTCGAGATGTGTAGCGTCGCCCACGGTAAATTTTATTGAATCATTTCTTCCTCGGCTGCGGCGTCGAGCCTCGCAAATAATCGCTTCACTTTTATCGATCGCGATTAAGCTCCCTGTCGGCGCTATCATCTCCGCAATTTGTCGGGCATCGTCACCAGTCCCACAACCGACTTCCAGGATTCTCCGGCCAGGCTTCGCGTCAAGTAATTCGTAGGTCCTGCTTTTCATTGCCGCGATGCCCTTGTTCCTGGAGGCAGTATCCAGAAAAGCAATGAACTCGCCCGGGTTTTCGGTCTCGTCTATCCGATTGAAATTCATCAAGTCTTCGTGACGCATTTTCAATTAGCCTGTTCTGGTAAAAAGCCGAACAAGCATATATCTCCCTGTTCAACAATCTACAATATATCCGTGTCTGCTCTGGGCCACTAGCAGCCCCTGGCTCAATATTAGCCCAACGACTGCTGACGATACGCTTATTTGGCTGCGGTAGAATCAGCCGACAGAAAATCTTCTTGAGATATAAATGGCGCCCAATATCTGCGAAGCTAGCCATCGCTGGATCGGAGAACAATGATGCCAATAGGCAGGCTCGAATGGTGAATCTTGACGGCCGCGTCGTGCTGCTCACCGGCGCCTCGCAGGGCATCGGCCGGGCGACCGCAGCGCTGCTGGGCAGTGCCGGTGCTGACCTCATTGCACACTATCGCGGCGAACCCGGCGATCGCGATGGAGCTGAGGCGGCGCTTGCGGACGTCGATTTCGCGCACAAGCACTTTGTCAGGGGCGATTACGAAGACGATGCGGCGGTCGAGCAGCTCTGGCAGGACGCCGTCGGCTGGCGGAACCACATCGACGTGCTCGTGCTGAACGCGGCGATGATGGATCCATCCGGCGGCATCGATGACGATGAAGAGAGTTGGAACGCGGCCTGGCAACGTCACTTGCAGGTGAACGTGCAGGCACCAGCGCGGCTCATGCGAGCGGCGGTACGGCACTTCCGGGAACGCGGTGGCGGCGTCATCATATTGTTGTCGAGCTGGGTCGCCCAGCGTGGCGTGACCAACCCGCAGATGATCGCCTATGCTGCCTCGAAAGGTGCGATCAAGGCCGTCGCGCAGTCTATTGCCCGCGGCTATGCGAAGGACAACATATTCACCTACATCATTGCCCCCGGTATCGTACGAACAAAAATGTCAGTCGATTTCGCCAGGCTGCAGGGCGGCGAGGACTCGGTCACACAGACCTTGGCGATGGGCGAATGGGTGCCACCTGAAGAGGTCGGCGAACTGATCGCGTTCCTCGCAACGGGCAATGTGCGTCACCTGACCGGCGCAACGCTCGACGTCAATGGCGCAACCTACGTTCGCTAGAGGTATGGCGCAATGAACGATATTGAATTACAGCAACTCGCACACCGACAGCAGATCAGCGACGTGCTGATCAGTTACTGCAACGCTCTGGACAAGATGGATCTGACGGCGATCGAGGCATTGTTCACCGACGATTGTTTTGTCGACTACGGGCCCGGAAAACTCTTCCAGAGCAGGGGTGCGGCCGCTCTTGCGAAGTCGCTCGAACGCATGTGGCGCTGGTCGCGCACTTCACACCATTTATCCAACATACAGATCGAATTCGTCGATACTATATCGGCCAGCGCCGTCAGCTACGTGCACGCCTGGCACGAGCGCCCGGATGGCACTACCGCAACAATACTCGGCCAGTACCACGACGAGCTGATTCATGAGGACAGGGGATGGCGCATTGCCAGGCGACGCATGGTCATGAATGGCTGCGATGCCGGCTTCACGGTCGACATCAACCCGTTCGAACGCATTGCACCGCCCGACGACTGGATAGCTCCCGATATCGATTAGTGCGAGGACCTCGGATGACACGCAGAACAGAGCCCTGGAACACCAGCGAAGAAGATTGGCGCAAACTCGTCGGTCGCGTCAGGGCCGGGCGCGCCCTCAGACCGTTGTCGTGGCCTAATGGGGCGCGCTGTGGCGTCGCACTGTCTTTCGATTGCGATCATGAGACTTATGAACTCGGCAGCGGCGGCGCGGCGATCGGCCGACTCGCCTGGGGTGAATTTGGGCGGCGCGTTGGGGTGCCGCGCATACTGGACGTTCTCGAACGCAACGGTATTGTGGCGAGCTTTTTCATGCCGGCGGTCTGTGCGCTTATCGACCCTGACGAGACGCGGCGTATCGTCTCTGCAGGCCATGAAGTTGGCCTTCACGGATGGATCCACGAGAACAATTCTTTGCTGGACGAGAAGACAGAGCGTGAGTTGATCCTCCGCGCACGTGACGTTCTCGAGCAAGTGACTGGCGCAGCACCCATCGGCTTTCGGTCGGCGAACTGGGATCTGAGTCCGCATACGATCGCAATCGTCGCCGAGCTCGGGCTTGCATACGACAGCTCCTTGATGGCCGATGAGGCGTGTTACGAGTTACTGCTCGACGGCCGGCCGACGGGTGTCGTCGAAGTGCCGGTCGAATGGTTGCGTGACGATGCCGTGTACCTGATGTTCAATCGAGAACCGGCGACGCGCCCCTGGCTGACGCCGGATGAGGTTTTCACGATATTCCGGCGCGAATTCGACGCCGCCTATAACGAAGGCGGATTGTTCCAGCTCGTGATGCATCCGTTCATTATCGGTTACCGCTCACGAATCTGGGTGCTCGACAAGATTATCGAGCATGCAAAAGGTAAAGGGGACGTGTGGTTCGGCACGCACGCCGAGGTCGCCGCCTGGGCCAGGGACAACAGCCCCGACTGACGACCTGGGCGTCTCGCGAAACCGCAGCTAGTTGCCGCTTGTCATCATCCGGATCTCGTCGTCTAACCCCGTCATCTCCCAGCGGGCAAGCGCGATCGGAATACTGTCGATCGAGTTCAGGGTGTCGAAGAAGTCCCGCAACGCAAACGGCTCTCCGCGTTCCTCGAGTTGCTTGGCGTAATCGGCCAGTGTGCGCTCGAGAAGGTACTTGCCTGTAACGTAACTTGTGCCATATCCGGGCTGCCGCAGATAGAGTTGCTGCTCGAATTTCAACAGTTCCTTCTCTGTCTTCATCCAGCCGCGAGGCGTCCACTCCATGTGTACGCCGCCCGCTTCTTCCATCGTCATGTCGTTTGCGTGTGCATACAGCGAGCCGAGCCCGCGGGCCGCACGCTGCGCCAGCATGATCCAGACGAGTTCGCGGACACGCGGGTTGTCATCGTAAAGGCCGGCGTGCATGAACATTTCCTCGACGCCAGTGGCCGTACCCTCATTTCGACTGTCGAAGATGTTGTAAAGGAGCGAGCCCTGGCGGACGGGGCTAGCGTGCGGCTCCTCACGCATGCGGGCGAGCTCGAACCAGTGGTAGAAATGCGTGTATAGCGGCGTCGGGTCGTAATGCGCTGCAATCCAGAAGAAATTACGCGTCTCCTCTGGCACGAACTCGCCGAGATGCTCTCGAAGTGCCGGTTCGAGGTAGTCCGTCACCGTCAGGATTTCGTTCTCCTCGAGCCAGCGCATGAAGTTAGCGGCAGAGCGCTCGGCAAGCGCGTCATACTCCTCGGGCGTCGATGCCGCGACGAGGGGTGGTAGATCTCGGTTGCGATGTTCTTCGAGTTTTAGCGACGACCAGGCCCGATCGAGTTCACGTTTGAGGAGGAATACCTCTTGTTCCCAGGTCAGCGGCACAAGATGCACGTTCTGTGCATACCAGGTGTAATTATCCTTGCCGATACCCGACGGACCAGTCTTCGACGGCGCCTCTGCCTCGAGCCAGGCGACGAGTTCGTCTGTCGCGACCTGCGCCGCGGCGATTGCCGAAGTTAGTGCCTCGCTCGCATCGTCACCCGCGAGCCCGGCAATGTCGTCGAGGTTCGTGCGCTGGTTCCTGATGTTCTGTATGCCGGCGACCCACAAGTCGCGCGCATTGCCGGTGAGGTTGCGCTGCGCCTGTTTCATCAACGGCGGAATTACGCGCAGATCTCCTAGGAAGCGCTGCTCTTCCTCGGCAGACAGCGGGAAATCGTAGGTCCACAGTTCGAGTACCGCGTGGTGCGTCGGGCCCTCGTGCCCGGGAACGTCACTCTTGTAGGTCCAGATAGTCTGGTAAAACGCCGGGTCACGCACCCACGGCTTCAGCACGCGATAATTGAAATCGAAACCGTTCATCTCCGCGCGCACCAGGTGCCAGTCGACCTGTTGTTCGACGGGCCAACCCGAAGGATCGATAGCATCGAGGCGCGCCTGATAATTCGCGAGTTCAGCGTGCGCCGCGGCAAATGTCTCAGCCGTGTAGTCCGGTGCACCGTCCCGCATCGGCGGGCGCTCGAACTCGCGCCAGTCGGCGAATAGTTGCAGCAGGTCTTGATAACCACCGGCTGCGTCGCTGTCCTCAGCGACACACGACCCGATCACCCCGAGGCCGGCGACAAGCAGTGCCAGAAAAAAGGCGCGATGACCTTTGACAATATTAATCATGATGTTGTCCCCTCTTTTGAATTGTTCGTTGTTATCAGTGTTTCCAAACACCCTCTTTCCGCAGTTCGTGCAGCACCGCATCGGCGGCCTCTCTGGCCCTCTCGACCGTGAGGTCGATCTCGGCCTCCGTTATCGTCAACGGCGGCGAGAACGCGATCGAATCAGCGGCCGGCAGTGCACGCGTGATAAGCCCTCTCGAAAGCGCCTCCCTGGCAATGCGTATACCGACCGTCAGCTTGGGGTCAAAGGCCTGCGCCGGCTCTTTCCGTGCGACGAACTCAACGGCACCGATCAGGCCCAGACCGCGAATCTCGCCGACCAGCGGATGATCGGAGAATGCCGCCCGCAACCTATCGTGCAGATAAGCACCGCGCCGCGCCGCGTTGGCAACCAGTCCTTCATTATCGACGATGTCGAGATTGGCCATCGCGACGGCCGCACCGATTGGATGCGCCGTATACGTGTAACCGTGGCCGAAGACCCCGAACTTTTCACCACCGGCGATTAGTACCTGCCAGACCTTGTCCGAAACAATGCATCCCGACAGCGGGAAGTAGGCCGACGTCACGCCCTTGGCTATTGTGATCAGGTCGGGCTCTATATTCATCGCCTGGCAGCCCCACATGTCGCCGAGCCGCCCGAAGCCGCAAATCACTTCGTCGGCGATCAGGAGGATGTCGTGCCGCGCCAGCACTGGCTGGATCGCTTCGAAATAGCCTTTCGGGGGCACGATAACGCCACCCGCACCCATAACCGGCTCAACGATCATGGCAGCGATGGTATCGGCGCCTTCCTCGTCGATCAGTCGTTCCAGGTCGGCGACGAGCTTTTCGACAAACTCGGCATCGCTGAGGCCCTGGCCTTCCCAAAGCCGATGCGGCGCCGTCGTGTGCTTGACGAACGGTAATGGCAGATCGAAGCCGGCATGGACGCCCGGCAGTCCGGTCATGCCACCCGACATGATCGTCACACCGTGATAGCCGCGCTTCCTGGAGATGATCTTCTTTTTCTCCGGCCGGCCCAGGACATTATTGTAGTACCAGGAGATCTTGACCTGCGTGTCGTTGGCGTCCGATCCCGACAGGCCGAAAAAGACCTTCGACATTGGCACCGGCGCACTCTTGATAAGTCGTTCGGACAAAAGCGCCGGCATATCGCTGCTCATCGACGAGAACGCGTGGCAGTAAGCCAGCGTCTCCGCCTGGTTCTTCATCGCATCGGCAAGTTCGGTGCGGCCATAGCCCACGTTGACACACCATAGTCCTGCCAGCCCGTCGATATAACGATGACCATCGACATCTTCGATCCACACGCCGTCACCTTTCGCCATGACAACTGGCGGTCCCTTCTTCTCGTGATCACCGAGTGCGGTGAACGGATGAAAATGGTAGCGACGATCCAGCTCGGCCAGGTCGACGTTTTCGCCGGCGAGAGATTTCTTGGAACTCACAGTGTCCTCAATATTTGCGCCAGATCGGCGGCTCTTTGCGTCTCCAAAGCACTAATGTAGTTTGTCCGCCCGGTTTTTGCGAAAGTTTGTGCGCTACGAGAACATTTCTCCGCACAATAACAATCAGGCAGCACGCCTTTTATCAGTGCTTCTGCCGTCGCGTTCTGAGCAAACCCATGATAGCGCGGTCGCGCCAGCGAGTCCTCTCGGACCACTGGTCGAGAGGCAGCAGGGATCGGCGCTCCGCTTCGACGCGGGCAACCAGATCCGGTGTCCAGGGATCGTCTTGCCCGCGCTCTGCACCCATTTTCGCGTACGCCGGTCCAAGCATTTCCGCGTGCCGCGCGATACCACCGCGCGTATTCAGGTCAACCGTTTCGAACGGGCCGACAACCGACCAGCGCAGCCCGAGGCCATCTCGCACCAGCCGGTCAATGTCCTCCACACCGACGACGCCGTCACGGACCAGGCAGTACGCCTCTCGCAGCAATGCTCCCTGCAGCCGATTGAAAACGAAGCCGCACAGTTCTTTTTTGATTACAACTGGCGTCAGATCCGCCGCGCCGAGAAATTCCGTGGCCCGACTGAGAACTTCGGCCGCCGTAAATGGTGCCGGCACGACTTCGACCACACGGATCAGGTAAGGCGGATTGCCCGGATGCGCGACGAGGCATCTCGCCGAGCCTGGCAAGCTGCCTGCGAACTCCGATGCTGTAATCATCGATGAAGAACTGGCCAGAACGACATCCGGTCCCGCGAGGCGATCGAGCGTCGAGAACAGGCTTCGCTTTTGCACCAGATCTTCGGGCCCGCACTCCTGCACGTACGCAACGCCGGCCAGAGCTGACTCGAGATCCGGTTCGACAGAAACGTGATCCAGCAATGTTTCTGCATCAATCTCAGCCAGGCCAAACTCGTTCAGGTCTGCGGTTATTTGTCGAAGGCGTGGCAGTAATTTCGCCCGCTGTTCGGTGTCGGGCTCATAGACCTGGACATTTCGGCCCGCCGCAGCAAACACGAACGTGAAGGCGGTGCCTATGCTGCCCGCACCGATGACAGCAACCGAGGCATCATCACTGGCTGCTGGATACTCTTGTGATTTATCGGACTGCGGCATGACAGCGTTGCGCCAGACTCAACATTCTGCGCACAATTGTGCACACCGCGAAGCTTGTCAAGTTCGGCGTCGCAACTGAATATGGAGGCAGCATGTACGACCTCTCGAAGAAGACTGTGCTCGTTACCGGCGCCTCGAAGGGTATTGGCGCCGCCTGCGCACGCGAACTCGGTGACGCCGGAGCATACGTTGTCGCTCACTACGGTGGCGATCGGTCCGGTGTCGAGGAAGCGACCGCGAGCATCGCAGAAGGCAACAAGAAACTGATTGCCGCCGACTTCTCCGATCTCGACGCCGTTGAGTCACTCTGGCGGGAGGCTCTGGCCTGGCGCGGCAGGATCGACGTGCTTGTCAACAATGCTGCTACGATGCGCTTCGACGGCGGCGTCGACGAACCTATCGAGACCTGGGACGAGGTCTGGACTGAGACCTTGAAGATCAACGTCGAGGCGCCGGCGCGCCTTCTGCGCCAGGCTGTGCGCCACTTCACGACCGAAAGCGGCGGCACGATCATCACGTTGTCGAGCTGGGCCGCTCAGCGCGGCGTCACGAACCCGGCCACAATTGCCTACGGCTCGTCGAAAGCGGCAATCCATGCCGCCACCCAGACAATCGCCCGCGCCTATGCCAGACAAGGCATCCTCGCTTACGTGATTGCGCCCGGCGTAGTTCGCACGCGCTTGTCCGAGAAGTTCGCAGCCTCACAGGGCGGCGAAGAGAAGATCACGAGCGGGCTGACGATGGGCGAATGGGTTCCGCCAGAGGAGATCGGTAAACTCGTCACGTTCCTTGCGACCGGCAAAGTCCGCCACCTGTCGGGTGCGACGCTCGATATCAATGGCGCGAGCTACGTTCGATAGTCCCTGCGACGACCGATGAGAGTCCAGACAGATGGAATCAAGCGGCATCGGCAGCCCTTCGAGTTCCGTTTCGAAGGCAGGACAATCGACGCGTATCCGGGCGATACGATAGCGTCGGCATTAATTGCATCCGGCATACTCGGATTTTGTGTTGACAGGCAGGGAGCACGGCGCGGCGTCTATTGCGGCATGGGCGTCTGCGGCGACTGTCGGGTTCTCGTCGGCGATCGGTCTCGAAGGGCGTGCCTGGAACCGGCACGCGAGAACCTGGAAGTTTCCCGCTGTCCTTCGCGTCCGCCGACGCTTTCGCGCGAGGCTGAAAAGAAATCCAGCAAATGGCGGGAACTACGACCGGACGTGCTCATCGTCGGCGCCGGGCCCGCAGGTCTGTCGGCGGCCAAGGTAGCCGCCGGCGCGGGGCTCGACGTGCTCGTCGTCGACGAACGTCAAAAAGCGGGCGGCCAGTACTTCAAACAACCCAGTGATGGCTTCGACGTCGACTTCACGAAAGTCGACGCGCGCTTCGCCGAAGGTCATGAACTGATGCTCGACGTGCAAAACGCCGGCGGGAGATTTATCTTCGGCGCAACAGTCTGGGGTACGTTTGTGCCGAACAGAGTCGCGATCAGCACCGACGAGCACACGGTGTTGATCGATCCGCGGCAACTGATTCTGTCGCCCGGCGCTTACGAGCGAACGCTCCCGGTGCCCGGCTGGACGCTACCGGGCTTTCTGACTACCGGCGCGGCGCAAACCTTGTTGCGAGCCAACCAGACCGCCGTTGGCAGGCGCGTACTCGTCGCTGGCCACGGGCCGCTCAATGTACAGGTCGCACATGAGTTTGCGGCAGCCGGAATTTCGGTCGTGGCCGTTGCGGAAATTTCAGCGGCGCCGTACGCGGCGGCGCCGGGTGCCCTGTTTGGCATGATGTTCAACGCGCCGCAGCTGTCGTTCAGGGGCCTGGCTCAGCTCGCGTCGTTGCGCAGGAAACGTGTACCTGTTCGCTATCGCCATGTTCTCGTCGGCGCGGAGGGCGAGGAAAAGATCCGCCGCGCCGTCATTGCCAGGGTCGATGCGCGGGGACGGCCTCTTGCCGGCACACAGGAGAAATTCGACGTCGATGCCGTCTGCGTCAATTACGGCTTCCTGCCGCAGAGCGAACTCGCCCGGTCACTGGGCTGTCAATTCCGCTACGACAGTGGAACCGGCAATCTTGATGCCGTGCGCGGCGATGACGGCCGCACAAATGTCGAAAATGTTTTCGTCGTTGGCGACGGGGGCGGCATGGTAGGAGCGCAGATGTCGATGGACCAGGGCACGCTCGCAGGACTTTCGGTCGTCGCGGCGCTGCGGCCGTCCGTTGAGGTTGCATCGGAAAGGTCCCGGTATGAACGCTCACTTCGTCGTCACAGGAAATTCCAGGATGCCCTTTGGCGCGTCTTCGATGCGCCCTATATCGGTGCCAGACTCGCCGACCCATCGACACCGATCTGCCGCTGCGAAGGGATCAGCAAGAACGATATCGCGAGTTGCCTTACAGCTGGCCAAAGGGATTTCGGCTCGGTGAAGCGCGCGACGCGACTCGGCATGGGGCGTTGCCAGGGGCGCTATTGTTCGACGCTGCTGGCATCCTTGATGAGTGACGTGCTTGGCCATGAATGCGATATAAAAGAGTTCTTCGCACCTCGCGCACCGTTCAAACCTGTGCCCGTGAGCCAACTCGCCGGCGAATACGGCAAGGCGTTGACGCCTGTTGATCTCCTGCAATCCCGAGACGAGTGACAAGCTTCGATCTTGACCTGCCACGGTGCTGGCTTCACCATAGATCGGAATAACACGCGTATCCAGCTGCATTAAACCGCCCGCTGTTGGCAAAACGACAGAGAAAATATTCATGCTTCGAAGTCTACTGATTCTCGTTTCGGTCCTGGCCACTGTTCTTGCTGCACCCTCGGAGGCGAGAACGCTCGATGAGATCATCAAGGCCGGTACGATCCGCGTTGGCGTAAACCCGAACTTCCCGCGGATGAGCAGCTTTGGCATGACCAATCAGCTCGAGGGATTCGACGTCGATATTGGCAACGAGATCGGCAAAGTGCTCGGCGTCGATGTCGAGTTTGTGACTACGGAGGCCGCGCAGCGTGTACCGTTCCTCATTTCGAACCGGATCGACATTGCGCTCGGCGCAATGACGCGCACGCCGGAACGGGCGAAACTGATCAGCTTCACCGTGCCTTTGCACTCGGAATCAATGGGTGTGATCACGACCGACAAAGTCGACGCCAGTTCGTGGAAGGACCTCGACCGCAAGGACATCACACTCGTCAATATGCGCGGAAATCTTTCGGTGGGCATTCTCAAGGAGATGCTGCCGAACCCGAAAGTGCTGCTCGTCGACGGTAACGCGGATACGATCCGCACGATCGCACAGGGTCGAGCCGACGCGCTCGTCGAAAACACCGACTTCTTTCTCGCCTTCACGAAGAACTACCGCAACGTAAACTGGCGTGTTCTCGATGAACCGATTTTCGTCGCCTACTGCGGTATCGGCGTCAGCAAGGGAAACCTCAGTCTGCGAGATTATCTGAACGTGCTTCTTTACGACATGCACTCTTCCGGCCTGATCAACGAAACATGGGAAAAGTGGTACGACGCACCGATGGCCGTGCCGATATCGCCGGACCCGTACTTCTGAGGCCATGAGCTTTCCCGGCGGACTCTGACGGGATCGAGGGCGGCGCGATTCGATGGATTACACGTTTCAGTTCACCGAGGTTCTCAAAGAGCTCCCCTATCTGCTCGGTGGCGCCGGCGTCACGTTGCTTATCGCCTTCGTGTCTTTCTGGGCTGGCGCAATCATTGGCCTGTTTGGCGCCGTCGCAAAGGTATATGGCGGCAAAATGGTCAGGAATATTGCCTCGGGCTACGTGATTTTTTTCACGAACACACCGGCGCTCGTGCAGATTTTCCTCCTTTACTACGCGCTGCCCGACGTCGGTATCGTGCTCGGGCCGCTGACGGCTGTCCTTATCGGCCTGATTCTCAACTCGGGCGCTTACCTGACCGAGATTCTGCGTGCCGGCGTGATTTCGGTGCGGCGGTCCGAGATAGAGGCGGCGGCGACGCTCGGGATGTCAGGGATGCAGGTGCTGCGCTATGTAATGCTGCCGCATATCGCGAAAACGATCTACGCCCCGCTCAGCAACTTCTTCGTCTGGCTCGTACTCGGCAGCTCGCTGGCGGCCCTGTTTGGCGTCGAGGAACTGACCGGCCGCGCAATCAACATCAGTACAGCGAATCTCAGGAGCATCGAGACGTTTACGATCGTCGCTGCGATCTATGTCGTTCTTACGGTGTTAGCGAGTACGTCGTTAGCCCTGGTCGGACGTTGGGCATTTCGGGTCAGGGCAAAGGTGTTTTGATGTTCGAGCGTCTGGTCGAAGAAGCGCCAATGTTTTTCAACTATCACAACCTCGTATTCATATCGCAGGCGATGGGAAGAACGCTGGGCATGACGGTCATCGGCTGTTCGGTCGGCTTCTTCTTTGGGCTGCTTATCGCTGTGCTGCGGCAGTCGAGCATGATTGCCCTGATGCCGCTGCGAGTCGTCGCTATCGCTTACGTCGAGACGTTTCGTCGTATACCGTTTCTCGTCATCCTGTTCATTGTCTTATTCGTTATCGAACCGCTGTTGCCGGGCACGTCGTTGTTCGGCATCGCGACCGTTTCCGTCTGCCTGTTGTCCACGGCGTTCCTGTCGGAGATCATTCGTTCCGGCCTCGAATCAGTGCCTCAGCAACAGATAGAAGGTGCCCGTACCCTGAACTTCGGCGCGCTGCAGATGCTGTTCATGGTCGTATTGCCTCAGTCCTGGAGAGTCATCGTGCCGCCAGCCACTGCATTCGTCGTCATGTTCATCAAGGACACGTCGCTCGCCTCGCAGCTCGGCGTGATCGAACTGACGTTCGCAGGCAAGATGCTGGTCAATCGCGGCTTCTCGCCGGTATTGGGTTTCGGTGTGATCCTCATCTGTTACTTCGCATTGTCGTACCCTCTCAGCCGCTTGTCCGCTTACCTGGAGAAACGCCTTGCATCATCTTGAGATCAAAGACCTCTGTGTCAGCTACGACAAGGATCCGGTACTCAAGGGTGTAACGCTGTCCTCGGACAAGGGCGAAGTCGTCAGCCTGATCGGCCCGTCTGGCTCGGGAAAGAGCACACTCTTGCGCGCCTTGATCGGCCTCACGCCACCGTCACAAGGGCAGGTTTTCGTGGGCGGCGAAGCGATCGATTATTTCAGCCGCAGGAGTCTTCGGACGCTGCGTGGAGAGATGGCGATCGTATTCCAGCAATACAACCTGTTCCAGAACATGACGGTGCTGCGCAACGTGAGCATCGCACCGATCAAGATCCAGAAGCGCTCTCGCAGCGACGCAGAGAAAGAGGCGAAATCGCTGCTCGAGAAAGTCGGCATGGCCGACAAGCAGGATGCCTATCCCGAAGAACTGTCGGGTGGACAACAGCAGCGCGTCGCAATCGCACGAGCGCTGGCGACGAGGCCCGAGATACTGTTGCTTGACGAGGTCACGTCCGCGCTGGATCCGGAACGGGTCAACGAAGTCCTCGATACGATACGCGGGCTGACGAGCGCGGGCATCACGATGATCATCGTCTCCCACGAGATGGCTTTCGTGCGCGAGATTTCGACGCGCGTGGCGATGATGGACGATGGCCAGATCGTCGAGATTGGACCGCCGTCACAGATATTCGATGCGCCCGAACAGCGCCGCACCCGGGACTTTGTCAGCAAGATTCTAAAGCACTGATCAGCGCGGGCCGCCGCACTTAGTCCCGCTCAAGGCGAGAAATACGACGCGTCGAATTCGAACGGCGCAGGCTTGCCCTGCACCATGCTGGCGACGACTCGGGCGCCGCCCGGCCCGCCCGTAAATCCCATCCATGGCACGTGGTTGATATAGAAGCCCGGCAGGCCCGGCAATTCGCCGAGAATCGGTCGCCAGTTCTCTGTGCCGTTCACGATCGAGGCCCATGTGCGCACGATATTGATCGTGGCCAGCGCGGGCACAGTATCAAGCGCCACCGCCAGGTTCCGGGATAACGATTCGGGACTTACCTGCGGGCGGCCCTGGTCGTCGATGACCGCCGTCCAGCCGCCACCGATCAGGATCGTGCCGACGCTGCTCTGCTTGAGCGTTAACATGTCACTCGCCGAATACACCAGGTGGGTGACGAGCGGCGCGACAGGTTCGGTGACGCAGAGCTGGATCGGAAACGCCTGAATCGGCAGCGAAGCGCCAACCATGGAGGCAATACGGCCGGTCTCGATACCAGCCGCGTTGACGACGCGAGGCGCTGTAAATATGCCGTCACCCGCTGCGACTTCATACCCTGAATCGCATCGACGTATCGACTGCACACGACAACCGCGACGGATAGTCGCCCCACGCGCCTCTGCCGCTGCCGCAAATGCGGGGGCGGCCCTGAGCGGATCGGCCTTACCCTCGATCGGACAGTAAACGCCACCGATCATGTCGTCGGAAATATAAGGCGCCTTCGCTTGTAGATCGGAGCGACCCAGAAGCTGCATATCGAGCCCCGCAGCGATCTCTATTCGCGACTTGGCCTCGATCAGTCGCATCTCGTCATCAGTTTTCGCGACCAGGATGCCGCCATTTTGAACGACCTCGAGATCGGCGCCGATCTCTTCCCCGGCCGACTGCCACAGAGCAATGGACTCCGCGAAGAACGGCAGCGCCGGCGCGAACGATTTTGCCCAGGCTTCTCCCTGCTCGACGAACGGCTCGTGCTGTATCTGTGCGTGCAGGCTGCCAGCGTTCGCACCCGACGCACTTGCGTTCAGGTCGCCCTGTTCCAGAAGCAACACCTCGACGCCGTCTGCTGCCAGGTACCATGCCGTGGCGCAGCCGGCGATGCCGCCTCCGATTATGATGACATCCGGCAATTCAAACTCCTGGTTGCGCAGCGCTGCGAGACAAACTTTTGTTCGCTATGCTAACGTACGGACGCAGAGAGCACATCTCGTCCGGCTCGCGCCAGTCGGACATGAAATAACACTCCACTCGACCCACGACAGACAAAATAGATACCCGGAGGTCGGCCGATGTCAAAACAATTTCGTGGCAGCTACACGGTTTCGGTAACGCCGTTCACAGACGATGGAACTGCGATCTGCACGGATTCGCTGAAGCGGTTTCTCGACTGGCAACTGGCTTGTGATGTTCCAGGCGTGATCATACTGGGTACCACTGGCGAGTTCCTTACCGTTAGTGACGAAGAACGACAGGAACTTGTCGAGGCGACAGTCAGCCACGTTAATGGCCGCATGGATGTGCTGGTCGGCACGATGAATGCGCACACACCCACCGCGGTTCGGTACAGCCGCGAAGCCGAGCAGCTCGGCGCTGACGGCCTGATGATTATCCCCCCGTACTACTACACACCGACTGAAGACGAAATCTTTGCCTACTACGAGGCAATCTGCGAGGCGGTATCTGTCCCGATCATGCTCTATAACAATCCGGTGACCTCTAACGTCGACATGTCCGCCAGGTTCGTGGCGAAACTGACGGCCACCTTCGACAACGTCCGATACATCAAAGAGGCGAGCATGGATGTCGGCCGTGTGTTCGACATCGTAGAAGAGACGAAAGGCGTTATGAACGTGTTCGCGGGCGAGCGGCCGGTTGAGAGCTTCCTGCTCGGCGCTGTCGGCTACGTAAATCCGTTTGGCAATTACATCCCTTACGCGACCGCGCGCTTGTGGGATCTGCTGGATGCCGGTCGTATCGAAGAGGCCAAGCAGATTCAGCAGATTGCGCATCAAATCGATCACATCATCGCCGCAGGGCACCCGACTTATGGCCATCAGTGCTACTCCAAAGCGCTTGCCGCCGCCGCAGGCTATCCGATGGGAGACGTGCGTCCTCCCCTCACTCAGTTTTCGCAGCTGGGTGGCGAAGGGTCCGCAAGAGTTGATCAGATCGTGCCGCTCATGAAGAGCCTCGATTCACTACTTGACGGTTTGCAGGCCAAAGCCCGGTCAGGATGATCGACAAAGTCAGCACTACAGACGCAAAGGACGACGACAGAGACGCCGGCGCGGCAGGTCAGATACCGATGTTGTTTCGGCCTTTCTCGCTGCGTGGCGTCACGTTCGGCAATCGCATCGTCGTCACACCGATGTGCCAGTACAGCGCCGACGACGGTTACGCGGTTGACTGGCATTTTGCCCACCATGGCCGATTTTCACTGGCCGGCGTCGGTGCGGCCGTGGTCGAGGCGACCGGCGTCACACGCGACGGACGCATAACGCCGGGCTGCCTCGGTATCTACGAGGACGGCCACATCGAAGGCCTTAGTCGAATCACGGCGATTTACCATGAGCAGAGGATCCCTGTCGGCATCCAGCTGGCACACGCGGGACGCAAGGCGAGCGCTGCGGTTCCGTTGCAGGGCGCGGCGCCGCTCGTCGATTGCGACCCGTCGAATGCGTGGCAGGCCGTGGCGCCGAGCGCGATCGCGCTGGCGGACAGTTGGCCCGTGCCCCACGCGCTCGCGGAAAGCGACATCGAGGGAATCATCGAAGCATTCGGCAAAGCCGCCGAACGCGCGGTCGAGTCCGGTTTCGACTTTGTCGAGATTCATGGCGCACATGGGTACCTGATCCACAGCTTCCTTGCGCCGCTGTCGAACAGGCGGCAGGACCATTGGGGCGGCGACAGCCTCGAAAACCGCATGCGCTTTGCGCTGCGGATTGCCGAAAAAATCCGCGGTATCCTGCCTGAAGACATGCCGCTTTTTTACCGCACGTCGGCTGTCGATGGCGTTGACGGTGGCGTCACGATCGACGAGACAATCGCGCTGGCCGCGGAACTCAGGAAACGCGGTGTCGACATCATGGACTGTTCTTCGGGCGGTATTTCCGGACCATCGGGGCGGGCGCTCGTGCCGCCGTCGCCCGGTTACCTCGTACCGTATGCGAAGCAGGTGAAAGAAGCCGCGTCCATACCGACGATGGCAGTCGGACTCATCATCGAACCGCAGCAGGCCGAGGCAATCATCGCCGAAGGCAGCGCAGACCTTGTCGCGATGGGGCGGCAGCTGCTGGATGATCCGAACTTCCCGTTCCATGCGGCACAAGCACTCGGTCACCCGGATCCCTTCTCGATTTTACCGGCCTCGTACGGCTTCTTCCTTTCGCGCCGCAAGTTGAGCTGACACCCGCTGTCTGTACTGTATCCGCACCAGGCTGCGATCTTCTTTCCAGAAATTGCGCCAGTCCCGGTTCTCGCGTTCGAGCGGTTTCATTTCTGTCTTGCTACCTCCGCATGCCGGACCGGGCACATAACGGTCCTGCGTCCGCCGACGATAACGGGTATGTAGCCGGCAAATTCTCTGTCGAGGCTTTCGTCGCCCGTGTCCACGAACAGACCATTGGTGGAGAGGGTCGCCAGTTTTTCGAGCGACGAAACAATGACGACGTTGGCGAGACCGACCTTGCGGATAACGCGTGCGCTTATTTGCTGATTGCCACGGCCAAACACGAAACCCTGGCCACCGATCACTGTAACGACGATTCTTGCGGGCCGATCACCAATGATCTCGAGAATGCGCTCCTCTCCCACGTCCGTCGCTATGCACTCGCCGGCGCAGCTGACATCGACGCCCAGCGGTGTGCCGTCAAACCCGAGTTCCTGCTTCAGGCGTTGCATGGTCGTTCCTGGACCGATCAGCGATACGCGGTCATCTGCCAGCATGGCTGCAACACGCTTTATTGCGCCCTCGAGCAGCGACGCATCAGACGCCGCAGCGGAACATTTGGCGCCCGGCACGAGGAAGGCGACCCGTGGCGTTTGCAGAACCCCACAAAGTTTGGGTGGACCGGCATGCCGATCGTCGCCGACCAGTTCCCGGTCTACGACCTCGGCATCGTATAGAAGGGTAGCTCGATCCGCGCTAAGCAGGAATGCCCGTGCTACGTCGCCGGCTGTTCGTGCCGTCGCGCCAAACACCGCCGAATGCATCTTGACGCCCGACGGCACACCGAGAACCGGTGCCTGCTGGCCGGCGACATGCAGTATCTCTCGTGCTGTGCCATCGCCGCCGACGAAAAGAAGAATGTCAATGTTGCGTTGGAGTATGGCCCTTCCGGCGGCCCGCGTGTCTTCGGCCGTTGTCACGCCGTTGCCCGCGTCGTAAACGATCTCGGTCTCAAAGCCGCCAGCCTCGGCCACAGCTGCGCCCATCTCGCCGGAGCAGGTCACGATCGTGACTGCATCGAGCGATTGCAGTGACGAGAGCGCAAGGGCGGCGCGGCCCGGCGCGATCGATACCGCGCCCCGTCGACGCGCCTCCGTGATGAGGTCACCGTCGGTGCCCTTCAGTCCAACCGACCCTCCCATTCCGGCGATCGGGTTGACAATGAATCCAACGCGATAATGCGTCATCTGATCGGGAATCGTGTGCAGTGCGAACAAAAATTCGCAGTGCTATAGTCTCGTCCAAATATAACACTGTACATGAGCAGCGCTTCGCTGACTCATGCGTATGCCGCACACGGCATGCAGCGTTCGAGGAGATTCCCGAGATGTCCCGCGAGCCGCGCGCTCATCCATACATGCCGAACTCGGTTCCGGCACTCAAACGGCGATTGATGGCCGAACTCGGCATCGATTCCGTTGACCAACTTTTCGAGCAAATTCCGCAGGAACATCGCATATGTCGCGCGCTCGATTTGCCGCCCGCGCTGAGCTCCGAGGCCGAGCTCAGTCGACACATGCGCGACCTCCTTGCAAAGAATCGCTCCTGCGAGGAAAACCTCAATTTCCTTGGCGGCGGCTGCTGGCAACATCACGTACCGGCGATCTGCGATGAGATCGTTCAGCGCAGCGAATTCCTCACGCCGGTCTGGGGAACGCCGTCCTCTGATCTTGGTCGCAACCAGGCCTGGTTCGAATTCACCAGCCAGCTCGGTGAGCTCCTCGATCTCGACCTCGTCGCTTTGCCGGTTTACAGCTGGGGCTGTGCGGCGGGGCACGCGATCCGCATGGCGGCGCGCTTGACCGGCAGGAACAAGGTGCTATTGCCACGATTCATGGACCCGGAACGTCGCGCCGTCATCGTCAACTACTGCGAACCGCCCGAGATGGACTCGCACATAGAAATCGTCGATATCGATGCTGACGCGGCGACCGGCCAGCTCGATCTCGACGATCTCGATGCGAAACTCGGCGAAGACGTCGCCGCCGTGTATTTCGAGAACCCGTCGTACCTCGGCCAGATCGAATCCCACGCGGCCGAGATCTCCGCCGCGGCTCGAAGACACGGTGCAGAGACAATCGTCGGCGTCGATCCGATTTCACTCGGCATACTGAGCCCGCCCGGAAGCTACGGTGCGGATATCGTCGTCGGCTCCTTGCAGCCGCTGGGGATACATATGTATTGCGGCGGCGGACTCGGCGGCTTCATCGCTTCACGAGACGATTCTCGCTATGCATACGAATATCCGACGCTGCTTATCAGCATTGCCGAAACGACGCATGGGGAACACAGCTTCGGCCTTGCGCTCATGCACCAGTGTTCCTACGGGTCGCGGGAGGAAGGCAAAGACTGGACCGGCAACTCCACTTATTTGTGGGCGATCGGCAGTGCCGTTTACATGTCGGTCATGGGGCCGCAGGGCTTCCGAGAAGTCGGCGAGCTGATCGTACAACGCGCCCACTACGCGGCTGGTCTGCTGCAAGCGATTGACGGTATCAATATTGAACAGGCGTCAGGCTTCTTCAAGGAATTCGTCGTGAACTTCGATGGCACGGGCAAGAGCGTTGCAACAATCAATAAAGCGTTGTTGCAGCGGGGAATCTTCGGCGGACTCGACCTGACCGGAACGTTCCCGCAACTTGGCAACAGCGCGCTTTACTGCGTCACCGAACTGCATACTCGGCACGATCTGCATTTTCTCGTGGAAACTCTGCAGGAGGTTTGCGCCGGATGATGACCAAGCCCAAGCTACGTCGATATCACGCCCCGGTCTGGGACGAGCCGCTGGTTATGGAGATGGGCGTGTCAGGCCGCCGCGGCTGCCACTTTCCGGAAGCCGAAGACGACGTGCGCAACGCCGTCGGCAGCGCACGCGACCTGGTTCCGGCTGCGATGCGACGGCGGACCGAGCCGAATCTGCCCGAGATGTCGGAGCCTGACGTGTTGCGTCATTACCTGCATCTCTCCCAGCAGACGCTGGGCATGATGGGCATCAGTCTGTTCGGTACGTGCACGATGAAATACAACCCGCGGCTAACAGAAGCGCTCACCGCTCGGCCGCAGATCGCGGACCTGCACCCGCAACAGGATCCGGATACGCTGCAGGGCGCGCTCGAAATCATCTACAACTTCGACCAGCTGTTACGCGAGCTTTCGGGTATGGATCAGTTTGTGTTCCAGCCCGCTGGCGGCGCGGATGCCGCGTACACGATGGCGTGCATCACTCGCGCTTTCCACGCCGCACGCGGTGAACTCGCGCAGCGGAATCAGATTATAACGAGCATACAGGCGCATCCATGCAATCCTGCGACGGCTGCCGCGGCAGGCTTTGAAATCGTCACGCTCATGCTCGAGGACGGCGGCTTCCCGTCCATCGATGCGCTGCGCGCCGCGGTATCGGACCGTACGGCTGCGCTCATGATCAACAACCCCGATGACATGGGCCTCTACAATCCCGACATCCGGCAATGGGTCGACATCGTTCACGAGGCTGGCGGCCTTTGTTTCTATGACCATGCAAACTTTAACGGCGTGATGAGCAAAATCCGCGCGCGTGAGCTCGATTTCGATGCCTGTATGTTTATGCTGCACAAGACCTTCGGTGTCGCGAAGGGGGGTGGCGGCCCTGCGGTCGGTGCTTTCGGCTGCACGTCGGAACTCGCGAGCTACCTGCCCGGACCGATCGTCGAGAAAGACGGTGACCGGTATGTGCTGGCCGATGATTCGCCATCTTCGATCGGTCGTGTTCGCGAATATCTTGGCAACGTGCAGCAGGTCGCAAAAGCCTATGCATGGACGCGTGCGATGGGCGCCGAGGGCATCGCCGAAGCGTCGGACATCTCGGTGCTCCTCAACAATTACATGGAGAAGGAGCTCCTGAAGATTCGCGGCATCACACGATCGCATCCTGACATCGAAGGCTGGCGCATCGAGATGACACGTTACAGCCTCGGCCAGCTTTATGAAGATACCGGTGTCACGGTCCTCGACGTGCAGAATCGCATGGTCGACTTCGGTGTCGACGCGTTCTGGCTCAGCCATGAGCCCTGGATCGTGCCACAGCCATTTACACCGGAGGCGGGCGAGATGTGGTCAGTCGAGGACTGCGACTACTGGATCGCCGTGCTCAAACAAATTTCCGACGAGGCTTACTCGGATCCGGCGATCGTAACTTCGGCTCCGCACAACCAGCCCGTCCACAAGCTGGGCCCCGAGTCGCTCGACGAACCCGACCGGTGGGCGATGACCTGGCGTGCTTACGAGCGCAAGCGCTCCACCAGAAAGTAGCTGTTGCGCGACCGCCTGCGAGTAAGAACGAGGGGACAAGAAGTGAAGGACTACAGGAAATTGGCAGCCATGGCGGCGCGAAATCCGGTGCGCGATGCTGGCCGCCGACTCGGTTCGATCGATCGACGCCAAATGCTGGCGATGCTTGGTGCAACGACGTGCATGGCCACCCTGGGTTGTGGTCCTGCGGAGCAGCGGCAACGCGACCTCGCGCTCCTGACCTGGGATGCCTATGCGGATCCGGGCCTTCTCAATCTTTGGCGCGAGAGGACAGGTAACTCGATACGCTACGAGATCCACGTATCGGATCCTACCTCGGTCAACCGGCTGCGCGCCGGCGAGACAGCTGTCTGGGATTTCATCAACCTGAACAACCCCTGGGCCCGAAAGCAGCTCTGGCCCGCCGGCCTGATCCGGGAATTACCGCGCGAGCGATTCGAGCCGCTGTACGACCAGATGTTCGAGAAATTCGCACCGCCGTATTACTGGGCCATGAGCGAAGACGGAGAGCACCTGCTCGGCGTCGTGCAGCGCTTCGAGACGTTCGACTTTGTTGTCAACTCGGACGTCATCTCGCCACGGACCGCCAAGGACGAAGGATGGGACATCTTCAACAACCCGGATTTCGCGGGTCGCTACGGCATCCTCGCTTACGAAGACTGGAACGTGATGGACATCTGCATGGGCGCAGGCATCCATCCGTTCAGGGAAAAATCCGAAGACGACTATGCGGCTTTCGAGCGCACGGCGAAACTGTGGGTCGAAAACGCGAAGATGATCACGACGGATTTTGCGCAGCTCAACCTCGCGATCATGAATAAGGAAATCGACGCGTATTTTACAGGTGGCACCTACTCGATTACGTCAGCGCGGCTCGAGGGGGTAAACAATCTCTATGCGGTTACGCCAAATAGCGGCCCGGCCGACGGTAAGGGCGGCATCAACTGGATCGAACTGAATTCAGCGGTTGCCAATCCCGATCCGCTCGACGAGACACTGGATTTTCTCGAGTGGATCACGGAACCTGAACCCGCCCACATCGTCGCCAACGGCAATGGCAACCTTCAGCCGGTCAGCCAGATGGCGCAGCCGGCCGTGTTATCGAAGTTCACCTCCAAACAACTTTCGGCGCTGCAATGGGACGAGTTCGACGAACGAATCGCCAACTCTGTCGAGTTTGATATCGTTCCCGGCTATGACCGGCTGTACGATATCTATTCGGCGGCAATCCGCGCCAGGGGCTGAGGCATGAGCGCACCATCCGGGGACACAGAGACAACCCTGTCGATGCGGTCTGTGACGAAGCGCTTTGACGACGTTCTCGCGGTCGACAACGTATCGCTCGATATTGCGGACGGCGAATTCTTTACGATCGTCGGGCCGTCCGGCAGCGGCAAGTCAACCCTGGTTCGCATGCTGGCGGGGCTCGAGCGCCCGAGCGCCGGCTCGATCAAGCTGCGCGCCGAAGATATTACGGACGTACCCGCCAATCGGCGCCCGACATGCATGGTGTTCCAGTCACTGGCGCTGTTCGATCACCGCAGTGTCGGCCAGAACATTGAATTCTCACAGAAGATGAAAGGTGTCGCGGCGCAACAGCGACGGGCACACGCCCTGGAGATAATGGACATCGTGCGCCTGCCGCAGGCATTTTACTCACGCCCCGTGACACAGTGTTCCGGCGGTGAGAGACAGCGCGTGGCGCTTGCACGCGCCCTGGCGTCCGACCCTGACATCCTGTTCTTCGACGAGCCGCTGTCGGCCATTGACTTCCGGCTGCGCAAGATCCTCGAAGTGGAGATGAAGGATCTGCACCGACGAACCGGCAAGACCTTCGTCTACATCACTCACAGCCTCGAGGAAGCGATGGTGATGTCTGACCGGATCGCGATCATGCGCGACGGGCAAATCGTACAGACGGGAACACCTGACGAAATCTATCGACAACCGGGTTCGCGGTTCGTCGCCGAATTCATGGGCGAAGTCAATGTCTTCACGGTAGCTGAAGGTCGCATCGCGGAACTCGACGTCTCCGCGCCGCCGGGAGTCAGCGGACTTCTCGTCGTGCGACCCGAGCATCTGCATCGGCTGGGCGACGCCGACAGCAGCGATATCGAATTCTTGGCAAGCGTCCAGAACGACTACATGCTCGGTTCACGAACGCAGTTCCACCTTGCCGCCAACGACGCAACGCTGATCGCCGAGTTACCCGCATCGCTGGCTGCCGGGATCTCGGTCGGCGACAGTGGGCGCTGGGGATTCGCGCTGAGCAATGCCGCAGTCATCGAGCAGTGAACGGCGAATGAAGCGCCGTATCAGTATCGGTACGCTGACGATGTTACCCGTTGGCTTGCTGCTGCTCACCGGGTTTCTCGTACCGATCGGTATCGTTGCCGCGTACAGTTTCATGCCACCGCGGACGTTCGCACTGACGGGCAACCTGACCGGCGCGAACTACGAAGCCGCGTTGATGGAGGGATACTGGCGGCCGCTGATGTGGTCGACCGTCGGCGCACTGGCAACCACCCTGATCTGCCTGGTGCTCGCGTGGCCGACAGCCAAGGCGCTCGATCGCTTCGTTGGCCGCTGGGCGACGTTTGCTACGCTGCTGATCGCGCTGCCGATATTCATTTCCGAGAGCGTGCGCTTGTTCGGCATGTCGCTGTTCCTGATGCCAGGCGGCGGCATACTTGCTGGCAGTCTCGATGCACTGTTCGGCGTGTCGATTGGTACGATCCTCAACACGCACCTGGCCGCGCTGCTCGGCCTCATCTACGTGCATTTTCCGTTCGTGCTTTTTCCGCTCTTGCTGGGGTTCTCGCTGATACCGAGGGAGCAGGTCGAAGCCGCACGCGACCTCGGCGCTTCGGGTTGGCAGGTATTCCGCGAAATCGAGGCGCCGCTGACCGCGCCAGGCGCCGCAATCGGCGCGCTCTTCTGTTTCGTCCTGTCTTTGGGCGCAAATGCCGAGATGAGCATACTCGGCGGACAGGTCGTGACGGTCGCAACGCGGGCAATCGAACAGCGCTTCAACTACGCGCAGGACTGGCCGCTCGGTGCGGCGCTGACGATGCTCGTCATCCTGATCACGGCGCTGGTCGTGCTGCCGATCCTGCGCCGCATCGATCTCGACAGGTTGATCAGACGATGAGCTGGCGCGCAACTCGAGCGACGCGTTCGTTGCAGGCGATGTGGCTGACTGCCGTGTTGATCCTGCTGTACGTACCGATTCTCTCCGTGGTGCTTGCATCGCTCGCGAACACTCGCTACATGCGTTTCCCGCATAAGGTCTGGACACTGGATGCTTACCGTGAAGCGCTCGGCACCTACACGACGGCAACGCTGCACGTGACGTCGCTGAAGATCGCACTGGTCGTTGTCGCACTGTCGGTCGTGCTCGCAGTGTTCGGTGCACTCGCGTTCGCCCGTTACGACTGGCGTGGGAGAAGCTGGTTCAGGCGCTTCCTGCTGCTGCCGGTCTTCTTCCCGCAGCCGGTGCTCGGACTGGCGCTGCTGCTTTCCTTTACGGCGGCCGGCATCACGCCGACCTGGCAGACGGCTGCATTCGCCCACCTCGTCTGGATTGTGCCGATCGTGACGTTGGTGATATCGATACGTTTGTACAGTTACGACGTGATTCAGGAAGAAGCCGCTTTCGATCTGGGCGCAACACGTCTGCAGGTATTCCGCGAAGTTACCCTGCCCGCGCTGGCTCCGGGCGTTGTCTCGGGAGCGCTGTTCGCATTCCTGTTATCGTGGAGCAATCTGCCGTTATCGATCTATACGACCGGAGCGGACACGACTTTGCCCGAGTGGTTGTTCTCGCGAACGGCGACAAACTACTCGCCACTGGTTCCGGCTGTCGCCGTGATCGCCACCGGGATCTCCGCTGCTTTCATCGCGCTCGGCGCGATTGTCTGGACGCAGCTACGCCGCCGCGCTGCCTGATGGCGGGCGCGGCATTCAGACCGTCGACTCGAGGCGCGTATTAACCGGCATCCAGGCGACCGAGGCGTTGTTCGGCAAACCAAGTAGCGTGGCGACGATGTGAGCGACCGTGTCCGGCGCCAGCTGCTCGGCAATCGGCGTAACTCCGGGCACGCCCGCGACCAGTTCCGTCGCCACCGCGCCCGGGCATAGCGCCGTCACACGCACACCATCCTCGTAGCCAAACTGGCGTGCCGCATGGCTCATCGCGACGAGCGCATGCTTCGACATCGTGTAGCCGACGGAGCAGCTCGTGTCTCGGAAACGGACGCCGTCAGTCGAAGCAACATTGATTATGCGACCGCTGCCACAGCTGCGAAGATGCGGTAACGCAAGCCGTATCAGACGGAACGGCCCCTTGACGTTGACCTCCCAAAGCTCGTCGAGCGGTCCTTCGTCCTCCGTTTCAAAATTGACCTGACGCCAGATGCCCGCGTTGTTGACCAGCGCATGCAACGCGCCGAACTGCTCGAGGGTCCGATTCAGCCACGTTGCGGCGCTTTCTGCTTCGGTCGCATCGAAATGCTCAATCAGCAACCTGTCGTCGGTGACGCCGGCAAACTTCTCGCGGGTTGCAGCGACGTCACGCACACCGGCTGAGACGCGATAACCGTCGTCGAGCAGTCGCCGCGCGATCGCTTCGCCAATCCCGCGCGATGCGCCCGACACCATGGCGACTCGATTGCTAACCTCGAGAAGTTGCGGATCTGTACTCATCGCTCGTACCTCGCGTTATGCGCGTCAGAACAGTCCCTGGTAGACGCCGCCATCGTTAATGATGTTCTGCCCGGTCATGAAGCCCGCCTGCGCACTGCACAGGAACGTGACAAGATCGCCGCATTCCTTCGGATCGGCGAAGCGCCCTGCCGGGCAGTTCTTTTTTCGATCCTCAACGATCGCTTCGTAAGTCGTGTTGCCCCGCTTCGCGTGGCCGTGCAGATTTGTGTGCAGCGCGTCCGTATCAAACAAGCCGGGGCAGACCGTGTTGATTGTCACGTTATCCCTGATCAGGTCGCGCGCCATCGCCGCAACGGCTCCTGACAGTGCAAGCCGAGCAGCATGCGTGTGCGCGAATCCCGACTGCGGGAACTTGATGAAGCTGACGGACATGTTGACGATGCGGCCAAACCCGCGTTCGCACATGCCGGGCGCAACCGCCTGGATCAAAGTGATGGACGACAGGAAATGGTCATTGAGCCATCGCAGCCATTCCTCTTTGTCGATCGACTGATAGGCGGTCGGCACCTGGCGGACACCCGGATTGTTGACGAGTATGTCCGGTTCCGGACAAGCCTCGAGCAATCTCGCCCGCTGGTCGGCATCATTGAAATCGCCGGCGACCGGTGTTACCGATACGCCGGTCGCTGCGGCGATTTCTTCAGCGGTTGCCACGAGATCGGGTTCGGTGCGCGCCATTATCGTCAGGTCGACGCCCTCGCGTGCGAGCGAAAATGCGCAGGCCTTGCCGAGGCCCTTGCTGGCGGCACTGACGATAGCCTTGCGGCCCTTGAGGTCGAGTTCCATGTCGGCCGCTCAGTCGCGCGCAAACGATGCGGCGAGAAGGCGGGGAGGCACTCGGAAGCGGCCCGCAACGTCGTTGAGCTGCTCGCGCACGGTGGTTACTTCCGCCTGGTCACCCGACACGAGTACCGTCGCCGGAAGCAGCTGCGCGTTATAGCGTGCCGCACAAGGCTCCGTGTAGCCGCCGGTGTCAAGGAACGCGACCAGGTCGCCTCGATGCAGTGGCGGCATCTTGGCATGCGGCCCGAGCTCGTCCGAATTGCAGAGCGGTCCGACCAAATCGATGACCTCGGTCCGTTCCGCCAGCGCGTTGACGACGGGGACCGGATGGTAGTACCAGTCGAGGACGGCCGACCACGAGAGGTGATTGGTCGACAGGTCCAGGTTTACCCATTTTTTCTTGTCGCCCTGCTTGACCGCACCAACCGTTCCTACCGACACGCCCGACGGTCCCGACAGCGAGCGACCTGGCTCCAGGCGCAGCTTCGGCAACGGCAGACCGAGCTTTTTCGCCTCATCCTGGATCTCCTGGCTGCAGAGGCGAGCGTAATCTTCCGCCGTCGGTGCGCTATCGTCATCGAGTTGCGAGCGAGGCCCCGTGCCGTACCACTTGCCGAAAGTCCAGCCGCCACCGATATCGATGCACGGCGGTGTCCAGCCCGTGTTATCGCGCAGGTAGCCCGACCAGGTGACCATCTCGCGAGCCATGATCGCGAAGTCCATTGCCACGTTGGACATGCGACTGAGGTGGAAATGCGTCTCCTTGAGATGGATGTGCGGCATGTCGAGCGCCCGTCTGACGATCTCGGCAGTCTGTTCGCGCGACATACCCCACTTGGTGCTGTCACTCTGCTCTTTCAACGTGCCGGGGCCGTGCATGGCAACACCCGTGCGCTCGGCGAGCGGGTCGAGGTCGAGCTTCAGGCGTATGCCGATGTCGGCATCCCTGCCCTGGCGTTTACAAACCACGTCGATGCGATCGAGTTCGTCCATCGCATCGATGTTGATGCACAGGCCGTTTGCGACAGCCATCTCGATTTCCTCATTCTGCTTGTTCGAGCCGTTCAGGACGAGCGTCCTCGGATCGGTTCCCGCAAGCAGCGCGAGGTACATTTCGTTGACGCCAAAGCAGTCACCGCCAGCGCCTTCCTGGTTCATGATATGACGATAGGCCAGCCCGTTATTGGATTTGTTGGCGAACAGTATTTCCGACTCGGCGGGATAGTGTTTGCTAAATGCGTCGCGAAAACGCCTGTACGTGTAGCGAAACTGGTTCTCGCTAACGAGGAACAGCGGTGTGCCGAACTCGGCCGCGAGATCGGCGACGTCGCAGTCTTCGACCCACAGATTGCCGTTGGGTCCGACGCCGATAAACTCACCGTAGCTCTCTTTGTAATCTTTTGGTTTTAGCTGGGGCTGCGCGCCCGCAGCAACTTTTTCACTTGCCATGCTCGTTGCCTCCTTCTTATTCGATATTGAGTGCGGCGAGACCCGCATGCAACTCTTCCAGCGCCAGGCCCTCGAGAGGGCGTAGCGGGGGCCGGGGGTCTCCGGCCGCAAATCCCAGGTGCGACATGGCCGCCTTGGTTGCCGGATATAGCGATCGTCCGCCGCTCGTAAACAATTCAGTAAGACGTTTGCCAGTCTGTTGCAGTTCGTTCGCCTCATCGAGACGGCCCGCTTTGGCCGCATGATACAGATCCAGGCCGCCCGGCGACCATACGTTCGGAAAGCAGTCGATGAATCCGTCCGCACCCGCTACGACCGCGGGTACACCGTAAATCGATGACGGCCCGCAGAATACGCGAATCCTTTCCCTGACGCCGATCAGAGTCGCATAAAAGTTATTCCAGTCGCCGGAACTCTCCTTGATGGCGACGACATTGTCGAGATCGGCGAGCCGCGAGGCAAGTTGGGGTGTAATAGCGTTGATAGCGTTTCCCGGAATGTTATACAGCACGATCGGGAACGATACGGCCGCATCGATCTCGCGGAAATGTTCGAAGATTTCGTCGTCGCTGAGGTGAATAAAATAAGGCGGCAGTATCAGCGCGCCATCGCAACCCGCTGCTTTGGCCGCTTCGGTCAGTCTCAGGGTTTCCTCGACGGTTATTGCGCCCGTGCCCGCAAGAACCGTGCCGCGATCCTGACCAAGCCTCGCGCCGAGTGCGAACAGCTCGCAGCGCTCGTCGAAATTCAGCGCCCAGAACTCTCCCGTGCAGCCGCCGACGAGCAAACCGGTCGCACCATCTGTGAACAGCCGCTCCGCAGTTTCCTGCATCGCCCGGGCATCGATCGCCCCATCGTCATCGAACGGGGTAACGACCGCCGGCATCGGGCCCCACCAGTTGATGCTGTCTCTGTTCATGGTCTCACGCCTCCTCGGCCTGATCTTGATTCAGACGCCGGCCATCGCTCGCTGCGAAAACATGCAGCTTGTCCGCTCGCGGCGAGATCCTGACGACATCGTCGGCACGCAGGCGGACGTCGGGACTTACACGACCGACGATTTCATTACCGAAAAAATCGAACATCACTATCACTTCGTGCCCGGTCGGCTCTACCACCATGACCCGGGCGTTATCGCCTTCCTCTCCGAGTCCCAGGTCTTCGGGGCGGATACCGAGCCTGACAGGCATGCCGGCACTGCTGTCAGCGACCAGCACTACGCCGTCGAGTGGCAGCGTCCACGAGCCGCTCTGGAATGCTCTGCCATTGTCCGTATCGACAAGTTGGCCATCCAGCAGGTTCATAGACGGCGTGCCGATAAATCCGGCGACAAAATCATTCGTGGGCCGCGCATAGATGGCTTCCGGTGTCGCGAACTGCTGCAGCCTGCCGTCGCGCATGACAGCGATGCGATTCGACATCGTCATCGCCTCGAGCTGGTCGTGCGTGACGTAGACCATTGTACGCCTGATGCGGCGGTGCAGTTGTATCAGCTCCGCCCGCATGTGTGCACGCAGCTTCGCGTCGAGATTCGACAACGGCTCGTCGAGCAAAAATACGGCGGGGTCACGCACCAGCGCGCGACCGAGCGCGACACGTTGTTGCTGTCCGCCGGACAACTCACGCGGCTTGCGTTTTAGTAACTCATCCAGCTGCAAGAGTTCAGCCGCCTTGGCAACGAGTTCGGCGCGTTGTGATTTCGGCACGCGGCGCTTTTTCAGAGGATATTCAATGTTACCGGCGACCGACATGTGCGAATAAAGCGCATAGGTCTGGAACACCATCGCGATATCGCGTTTCGAGGGCGGCAGATCGTTGACGCGTTCGCCGCCGATATAAACCGTGCCTTCGGTGGGTTGCTCGAGCCCGGCAAGCATGCGCAGCAGCGTCGTCTTGCCACAGCCACTTGGTCCAAGAATGCTGACGAACTCGCCCTCGTCGATGTCGAGTTCGATTGTGTCAACGGCACGGACACCACCAAAGTCCTTGCTCACGGCCTCGAAACGAATGCCGCTCATCCGCCGTTACCCCGGCCATGACCGTCGCGATGTGTGGCCACCGTCATCCCTTTACCGCTCCGGCGCCGAAGCCACGCGTAAGGAATCGCTGCAGGAACACGAAGACGACGATCAGAGGCACACTCATCATGACCGACGCGGCCATCAGCATCGACCACTCGATGTTGAAAGACGTCACAAGCATATTCATGACGCCGGTCGTCAGCGGCCGAACCTCATCACTGTTGACGAGCACGAGGGCGTAGAGATATTCATTCCACGCCAGTATCGACGTGAAAAGAGCCGTCGATATTATGCCCGGTACCGCCTGCGGCAAGATCACGTCGACGAAAGCCTGCATGCGCGTCGCACCGTCAACCATCGCCGCGGCTTCGAGGTCGTCGGGTATCGCCGCCATGAACGACCGCAGCAGCCAAAGCGCATACGGCAGTGCGAACGTGGTGTAAGCGATGATCAGGCTCGTGAGCGTGTTGCTCAACCCGATCGAGATCATCAGAAAATACAGCGGGATGATCAGGACGACCGAAGGCAACAGGTACGTGAACAAAACGAGCCTGGCCATGTGTTCGCGGCCTGGGTAGGAAAATCGCACCAGGCTGTGCGCGCCGAGCGTCGCGATCACGATGACGACCAGGGTTGTCCCGACGGCAAGTATCCCCGAGTTTCTGAGGTAGATAAGGAACGGCGTTTCGACGAGCAGTCGGCGGTAGTGCTCGAACGTGATCTCGCCAGGCAGGAAAGTGGGTGGTATCAGGAACAACTCCGACTGCGGCTTCAGCGAGGTCAGTATCATCCAGATTAGCGGAAACGCGATCAGCACAACGATGGCCCACGCAAAGACGTTATATGCAATGCGATGCCAAAGATTCCTTCGCTGCGCCACTATGTCAGTCCCTTGTCTTACGCAGGTAAAACGTCATGAAGATCAGCATGATGAGCATCATTATGACCGCGACAGCCGACGCGCCGCCCATCTGGTTGAGTGCGAACGCTTCCTTGTAGACCATCAAGGGCAATGTCTGTGTGGAGATAATCGGACCACCGCCGGTGAGCAGGTAGATGAGATCGAACTCCTTGAAGTCCCAGATTGTCCTGAGGAGCACGATGACGATCAGTACGTCCTTCAGTTGCGGCAACGTGATGTCGGTGAAACGCGCGAACCGGCCGGCGCCGTCGATCGTCGCGGCTTCATAGAGTTCGTCGGGTATTGACTGCAGCCGTGCGAGGACGGCGATAACGACGAACGGAAAATATTTCCAGGCGCCGACAAAGATCAGGCTGATCATCGCGTTCGGCATCGAGCCCAGCCAGTCGACGGGCATATCGATGAGGCCCGCCCACATCAGCATGTGATTCAACACGCCGTAGAGGTCGTTGAACAGCCAGCGCCACACCAGCACGGCAACGACGGTCGAAAGAAAATACGGAAACAACACGAGACTGCGTGCCAGCGAGCGAAACACAACGTTCTGATGCAGCATCAGGGCGACCAGGACGCCGAACACCATCTGCAACGTCAGCGTACCTGCTGTCCAGACGAGATTATTGAGCAGCGAGCGCCAGAATTCTCCGGACGCCAGTAGTCGCGAGTAGTTATCCAGGCCCGCCCATTCGCCTTCCATCGTGGGCGTGTAGATAGAGAACACGCTCAGGTAGATCGCCGAGACCAGCGGATAGACGATGACGGCACTGAAGACGATGATGGTCGGCGCAATCAACATGGCGCCGAGGATGCTGTAGCGGGCATCGAGCGAAAGGCGCTTCTTGCTTATCGGCTTGCCTGTCATCGTCATTGTTGTTGTTTTTAAAGTCCTGCGTCAGCCCTTCATGATCTTCTCGATTCTTCCTGCCGTGTTGGCAAGAACAGCTCGCGGTTTTTCCTCGTTAAGTACGACGCGCTGAACCATCTCCGCAAGGATCCCGCTGTTGATGATCGCCCCGGCCTTGACGTTCGCACGGTGATGCGGCGTTTCCCAACCGAGATTGTGTCCGGCAACTGCCGCGGACGACATCCGTTCAACCTCAGTTCCATAGCGCCTGATGATGTCATTGTCGCGATAAGCCTCACTCTTGGCGATCGTCTTCAACACGGGCAACACATGACCGGGCGTCGCATGGACCTGCTGGATATAGCCATCAGCCCGATACAGCCAGGCCGCGAATTTCTTCGTAATTTCGAGGTCGGCCGCGTCGGCTGGAATGAAGACGCTGGGAAAATCATTGAATGTCCATGGCGGAACGTCGGCGGAGATTGTCGGGTACGTCGTGCAGGTAATATGCTCGGCGATGCGCGGATTTTGCTTGCTGACGTTGATCAACACACGCCCTGCATAGAGTCCTGTCGCAGTTGCGCCGCTGACGAAGGCGCTCAGGCTCTCACCCCAGCTATAATTCGTCGCACCGGGAGGCGAAAACTCACGCATCGAGCGATAGAACTCGAGCGCGTTAACCGCTTCGTCGCTGACGATCGCGACTTCCAGGTCCGGCGACAGTATCTGCCCACCGGCCTGGTGTATGAATCCTATGATCACGAGTGTGGTCATGCTGTTCTTCGCATACGGCAGCGGAGCGCCGTATACGCCCCTGCCCTGCATCTTGCTGCAAGCTGCGCGAAGTTCGTCCCAGGTTGCGGGCAGCCGCTCGATACCGGCCTTCTCCATGCGATCGGTGCGCATCCACAGCATGTTGGCCGCCGTGTTTCCGATACCTGCCGCCGCATGCGTGCCCGGCTCAATCTCGTAGATTCGGTTCGCACCTTCAAAGAAGTTGTCGGTGCCGACTTCTGCGATTACGTCGTCGAACGGCAGCAGCAGGCCCGCGCTCCAGTAGTCGGCGACGGCGAACGACGGTAAATGCGTAACGATATTCGGAACATTACCGCCGGCGAACGCGGCAGCGAGCTGCGGAGCATAGCCTTCGTCGGAGGTTCTTTCGAATACGACCTCAACACCCGGATGCGCCGCTTCGAAGGTCTTGATCTGGTAGCGATACGCAGCCAGCTGTTCCGGCGAAGATTGCGTCGACCACCAGCGTATCGTGGTCGATGCACGCGCCTTGGAGAATGGTAACGCAGCTGCCGCCGTCAGCGCGACCGCGCTTTTCAAAATAGATCGTCGCGACAACTGGCCAGGACAAGACCGAGCCTGGTGCTCATTGGATTTATCATTCATGACGTGACCCGGCCCGTACCGCAACCCTCGTGCTTCGCGATACGCAGGAAAGTCCAATGATAGTTACGCAATTCAAATGGCAACGCAAGCAGCGACAGAATGACTGTACGGTGGTTTTGATTGCGCAGTGATTCGTCGCTTCGCCGTCCGTCTCACCGCCCGGCTCACGCGAACCGCATTACGGAAAACGGCAAAAGGGGATAGTCGGGCGCCCGCCCTAACATCTGATCGACAACGAGCCTCGCGCAGTACGGTCCCAGCGTGTAGCCCGCGTCACCCGGCACGGCGATATACAAACCGGGTATGGACTCCACTTCGCCAAGCACCGAAACCAGGTCGAGCATCGTGTTAATGCCGGCCCAGCTGCGGATGATGTGTAGATCGGAGATGCCCGGGACAACATGTTGCGCAAGGCTGATGTTACCGATCAGGCTGTCCAGCCTGATGCCAGGCGCACCGGATTCACACGCCGGCAATGCCGGCCATCCGCCGCCGATCAGTAGCTGTCCGTTATTCAGCTGCTTCATGGTGAGCGCGCTCTCGGCATGCTGCAGCAGATGTTTCATGAACGGCACGGCAACGTTGGTGATGTTCATGTGCAACGGCTCTGCTGTCGTTGGCAAGCGAATACCCAGGCCCGCGACGAGCGAGCCTGTACCGACGCCTGCCGCAATCATGACGCGCCTCGTCCTGAACCGCCCCGCATCGCTGGCCACGACAAAGCCGTCGCGTGACTGATCGATATTGTCGACACGCGAACCGGTGTGTAGCGTGCCCCCATACTCAATGATTTTTCGGCGAATCGCGGAATTCGCAAGCAGCGGATTGACTTTGCCCTCTTTCGCACAGTGGACGGCGCCGCAAACGTCTCTGTTCAGGTATGGTGCTATTCGCAGCAGCTCGGCTTTCTCGATCAGTTCCGTTTCGACGCCGTGCTTATTTTCGCGCCTGCACTTTTCTGCAAGTCTCTTAAACTGATCCTGATCCTCGGCGATCATGAGCCCGCCGCCAATGTCGAGTTCTATGTCCTGTTCGAGGCGCTGCCCGATCTCCAACCAGTAGTCGACAGCTCTTGGATAGATCGACAGTGTCTTTTCGTAGTCCGCAACGAGCTGGGGAAA
>Ga0209456_10000151_pt1 | contig 37796 bp, 39 predicted proteins | sample COG_11_FD_184755 | JGI IMG/M metagenome (GOLD analysis project Ga0209456, IMG submission 184755) | Pelagic marine sediment microbial communities from the LTER site Helgoland, North Sea, for post-phytoplankton bloom and carbon turnover... | ecosystem: Environmental > Aquatic > Marine > Neritic...
CCAAGTCTTAAAGGCAAGCGGTTAACTCCCTTATACTGGATTCCGAAAGAAACAATACTGATGTTCTTCCATCCAAATCCGGCTACAGATGCCGTAGGTGTCCAACCCACAGAAGAAAATCCGGCAGCGTTTTCATATTCGACATATCTGTAATCCAAAGCCAGGTCAAATTGTCCAGGTGAAAAACCAAGGCCTACAGACCAGATTGCAGGGTAATCTATTTGGAAATTATTTTCACCGGTGCTTCCGTCCAAATAGGTATTATCCAATTTAAAATCTCCGAATGATTGCTTGGTTTTATAGGAAGCTCCTGCAGAGAATCCATTCCCGGAATCATAGTATAGCCCCAATTGTCCACCAAAACCAAAAGCCGATGAATTATCTGTTGATGGATATCCTGCTAAGGTTGGATTAGCTGTAGGGTTTGGGATTAATTTTAAAGTTGCATAATTAAAAGTAGGTTGTACACCTATAGAGAATTTATCGGATAATTCATAAGCATATGTAAAACCCAATTGCAGTAAACTATAGTTAGATTCTATTCGGCCAAATCCACCCATACTTTGAGGCATATTAATAGGATTGGTAGTGCTTTCCGGGAAAGTAACCCCAAATCCGCTAATTCCAAAGGCGGAAGCACCAAAGGTATGCCTGCTGCCCTCTTTTCCCCAAACCATAGCTAAAGCTGGCAAGGGAGAAACACCTCTGTCGTCCTCGGTTGTACCACTGAAGAAATTTCCGGTGGGCATTCCGGTGCCGTCAAACTCTGGTACTGTAGAACTTAATTCCGGTGAAGAGAAGAATAGACCAATGTCAAACTTTATAATTTTCTCATCAAATGTGGAAATAGAAGCAGGGTTCCATTGTATTGCACCTGAAATATCCAAAGGCTGACCTGTTGCGGCACCACCCATTGACATATTTACGGCACCCACACCCTGCATGATATGGCCTGCCTGTGAAAATGCAGCAGTTGCAAATAATAGAAAACAAAGTTTTAAAAAATATGCTTTCATGTTTAAGTAATTTATGCAACTAAAAATAAGTCCTAACCGCTTCAATCAAAGGCTATTTTTTACTGATAATTGCTGGTTAATATCTGAATTAAAGAGCAAAATTAGATTCAAGGTTATCAACTATTTATGATAAATATCATAGATTATATTCATGTGTAAAACCGTGATCTGAAGTGTGATTACAGTAATGATTTTTCGAAATTAAAACTCGTAAAAAGGCCCGTATTAATTGATGTTTGCGCCGCCATGCCATTTAGGATAACTTAAGAAATGACTTATGTAACATAGGTTACATTCACACAAAATTTACAGATATAATTTTAATTGTAATTAAAATAGTAATGTGGGACAAAAAGAGGTTCTTGGGCCATTGCAGGACACAATGATAAAAGTCATTCTTTTTTAGTTGGCAAAAACTGAGCTTTGTAACCTAAGTTACTGTACAAGTGTTATTTGCTTAATACTTTTATGCTATCAACTATGACAAAACTTCAAAAAACAAATAAAAAATATGAACGTTGAACAGATTTATACGGGATGTTTAGCCCATGCAGCTTATTATTTGGAGAGTAATGGTGAAGCCGCAATATTTGATCCATTAAGGGAGGTAGAGCCTTATATTGTAAGAGCAAAGAAAGATAAAGCCACAATAAAATATGTTTTTGAAACACATTTTCATGCAGATTTTGTTAGTGGTCATTTAGATCTAAAGAAAAAGACCGGTGCAGAGATTGTATTTGGTCCAACCGCTAAACCTGGATATGAAGCTACCGTTGCAAAGGATAATCAGATTTTCAAAGTAGGGGATTATCAGGTTAAAGTGATTCACACTCCTGGGCATACTATGGAGAGTACAACTTATCTGTTAATTGATGAAAACGGAAAAGAACATGGATTAATTACCGGCGATACCTTATTTATTGGAGATGTTGGCAGACCAGATCTTGCCCAGCACGTAATTTCTGAACTTACTGAGGAAAAACTGGCAGCACATTTATACGAATCACTTCGTAATAAAATAATGCCCTTAGATGATCATTTAATTGTTTACCCTAATCATGGGGCAGGTTCTGCCTGTGGGAAAATGATGAGTAAAGAAACAACGGACACTTTGGGACATCAGAAAAAAGTTAATTATGCGCTTAGGCCTGACATGACAAAAGATGAATTTATAAAGGAACTTCTTACGGGCTTAACAGCACCTCCGGGCTATTTCCCACAGAATGTTTTGCTGAATATAAAAGGGTATGAGAGTCTTGACACTGTAATAGAAAGAGGAGAAAGGCCATTGTCGCCTGACGCCTTTGAAGTTGCTGCTAATGAAACAAATGCTCTAATGTTGGATACCCGTAAGGCTGAAGACTTTGCGAAAGGACATATTCCCAATAGTATTAGTATTGGTCTTGATGGTAATTTCGCTCAATGGGTTGGAGAAATGATACCAGATGTAAAACAGGAAATTTTGTTAATAACCTATCCTGATAAAGAAGAAGAGGCTATTACCAGACTTTCAAGAGTTGGTTATGACCACACCATTGGTTTCTTAGATGGTGGATTTAAGAGTTGGCAAAAAGAGAAGAAGCAAGTTGAAAGAATTAAGAGGATTACGGCAAGTCAGTTTGAAAAGGCATATTTTGGGGAAGGGCCACTTGCCTTTGATATAAGGAAAAAAAGTGAATTTGATTCTGAACATGTAATAGGCTCTATTAATATTCCCTTAAATGAATTAAATCAACATCTTTCTCAATTTCCAATAGATAAACCCTTCGTGCTATATTGTGCAGGAGGTTACAGAAGTATGACTGCCGCATCTATCTTAATGCAAAAAGGTTGGGAAGATTTCGTTGATGTCGCGGATGGTTTTGATGAAATTAAAAAGACAAAGGTTGAGAAATCGGATTATATATGTCCGACAACCATGTTGTAGAAATTTGTTTTTAAAGATTGTTTTGGTTGATTGTTACGGGAATGACCAAATTATTTTTGGTTGTTCCCTTTCCTACCATAACGTTAATATTTAATAAAAAGAGATATACCAATGTCATTATTTAAAACACTATTCGGATCAAAAACCGAACAATCAGATAAATTTGAGATTTTAGAAGTCTCAAAATATAAAGAGGCTATTACTGACCCGAAAGTTCAGTTGGTAGATGTTAGAACAGCCAAAGAATATAAACGTTGGCACATTGGGAAGGCCATTAATATTGATTTCTTTAATAAAGTTGATTTTCAAAAATCATTTGAAAAATTGAAAAAAGACAAACCGGTTTACCTCTATTGCCAGTCTGGAAGCAGAAGTCGAAAGGCGGCAAGAAAACTTATCGAGATGGGATTTGAAAAGATTTATGATCTAAAAGGAGGAATTATAAGATGGCAATAGCAATGTAGATATTCAAACAAAACAAAATTAACATAAATTATGAAGGCCTCAGTAATCGTTCAAAACCTCAAATGTGGCGGTTGTGCAAAAACCATCACTAGTAAATTATCGGAAATGAATCATCTTTCAGACATTGATGTGGATACAGAGACGGCCACGGTCCATTTTACTTGCGAAAATGTGGATGATGCTATTTTAGTTAAGGATAAATTAAAGGCACTTGGATATCCTTCCATTGAGTATAAAAATAGTGTATCTGCCAAAGCACGTTCATTTTTGAGTTGCGCTGGTGGCAAAATGTCGAAATAATGAAATCCTGCCTATTGCTTATTTCGATATTTTTATTTTTTACCTCATGTAAAGACTCGCCTAAAACTGCCAATCAGGCCATTGATAAAACCTCAGGAAACGAATTATTAGTTGATCAAGCTCACCAGGGAAAAGTTTCTAATGACACAGTTGAAAAATATAAGAAGTTAGGTCAGAAATATGCATCCAGGACAAAAGCTGCATTAGGTAAGAAATTAATTAGGGCTATTAATGAAAAAGGCCCCGACGGCGCTGTTGGATTTTGTAATATAAACGCACTTCCACTAACAGACAGCTTGTCTTTAACGCAAGGGTCTAAAATATGGCGTGTTACCGATAAACCCAGAAACCCTTTAAATAAAGCCAATGAAAAGGAATTGTCTTTTATAGCCGACTTTAAAAAAATGCTGGCATCAGGTTATCCTGTGGAACCAATATTGGATACTACAGATGGGCAGATAGATTTCTATTATCCCATTACCACAAATGCCATGTGCCTTCAGTGTCATGGAGTGCCAGAAGAGCAGATCGCAACATCTACTTTATCCGTTTTAGACCATCTTTACCCAATGGATATGGCCCGCAATTACCATGAAAATGAGATCAGGGGAATTTGGGCCATAAGGTTTAACGAAAAATAATTAAAGGATTATTGCCTTATTTTTCGTCCTTAGGCTTCACAAAGCCATATATTTCCTGATGCACAAAATCATGGGGAAACTTCTCATCTCCTGGGAAACCGAGTTCTATTGTTCCGCTGTCTTCGGGAATGTAATTAGTTTTAAAAATATAATCCCAGAGACTCAAACTAATACCAAAATTCACACCATATTTACCTGCAGGTAAGTCCATTGCATGATGATATAGATGCATCACAGGGTTATTAAAAATATATTTCAATGGTCCCCAGGTAATTTTAATATTCGAATGATTTAAATGTCCAATGGTAATGGCTAGAAAATGAACAACATATGCATGCTCTGGCTCAAATCCTCCAAGAATCATCACGCCGAAAACTTTAAGGGGTTTGTATAAGATATTCTCCATCCAATGATAGCGTAGATGGGCGGCAAAGCCCATCTCTTTGACAGAATGATGTACTTTATGAAAATTCCATAAGAAAGAATACTTGTGAAGCAGGATATGAGTAAACCATTGTACAAAGTCTAAAACAATAAAAAACAAAAGCAATTGCAACCACATGGGATATGAGGAAATATCGACTATAGCCAGACTTTTGGATGTAATACCAAAGTCGCTAAATAATACTTCTAATAAATTATAGATTCCGCTAATTGCAATAGCGAACATGAAAAAATTAAAGAACATATAAAAAGCATCCAGCCAAAAGTCTTTTCTGAAAACAGATTGGTCCTTTCGCCAGGGAAAAAGAATTTCCAGAATCCAAACTGCTAATGAAATTACCACCAGGCCCCAAAAATAGTTCGTATACCAGGGGACTTCAAATAGAATTGATTTCCATGTCCATTGTACACTTCCGGTAAAAGCCGAAACAAAAGCATCAATATATTTTTCCATAATGTTTTGATTTTATAATATTATACTATCTTTTTCATAAGGTAATTCGTAAAAATAACTCCATTCCACCCAGGATCCATCATAGTTTCTTACATTTTCAAACCCCATCAATTCTCTTAATACAAAGGTGGTCAAAGATGATCTGTAACCGGTATGACAATAAACTACAACCGTATCTTTTGCACTCATTTCCAAACCCTTGTAAATCTCTTGCAATTCATCAATAGTCCTGAACTTTTTACTGCCCTCATGATCAACAGCTTCTGCCCAATTTATGTGGATGCTTTTTGGTATTCTGCCTCCTTTTGACGCTCCCTTTTTTATTAGGGCTCCTAGGAATTCTTCAGAACTACGGGTATCAATGATAAAAATGTTGTTACTCTCATCGACTAATAAACCTATTAGTTCGTCTTTGTCAATCCACAATTTTTCACTGCTTTTTTTGGGAAGATAGAATTGGGTAGGAGGGTACGAGAAAGGTATAGTTGAAAGTTTTCCACCTATGTTTTCCCAGCTCTTTAGTCCGCCATTTAATATCTTCACTGAATCATAATCATAATATGTTAATAAACACCATAGACGTGCAGCATCAGGTGATCCCTTATCGTCGTAGACCACAATAAGATCGTCATTATCTATACCAATTTCCCCAAAAAGGAGTTCAATATTTTCCTTGCCAAATCTCATCCCGTCGTAGGGGTATGAACTATCAGAAACATCTGTACGCCATATATTTAAAGAACCATAAATATGTCCATTCTTATAACTCTCCGGATTTCTGAAATCCACTATCTTTATATTTTCGTCTTTAAAAATTCTTACTAATTCTTCTGCCTCTATAAGATGTTCCGATGAGGCATAATTTGAAAGGACAAGGTTTGGTTTTTCTTTTATTCCATTACAGGATATAAGAAAAAAACACAATACTGTATAAATACTAATCCTTGAGCTCATACCATTCAATTTCTGATAATTTTTCACGCCTTCCCTTTTTCTGTGGTGGGTAATTGGTTACCAGATAGTTTACAATTATAGCTTCATTATTTCCCAAATCCCATAAATTTTGGGTTTCCTGCATCCATTTAATAGTAGCAATCCATCTTTCCTCATTCATTCTATTTTGGGTGACCAGTTTTGCAGAATGACAATTTGTACAATTATTCACCACCGCCATTAAACCATCAGCTTCTATAAGACCGGTTCTTACATGTACGCCATTTTCAATCTTGTCAAAATCATCTGATTCCTGAACGGTGACATATTCGGGCTCAACTTCCGTTACTTTTTTCCTGGTCCAATCCGGGTTAGATAATAAAAACAGGATTCCTATTGCAGCCACAACGAATAAGCCAAATAAACCTGCCATAAGTCTATAGATGGCTCTTAATTGTTGTTTAAACTTAGAGTGCTCCTGCATTTATGTAACCTTTACTGCAATTCTATGGCATGCGTTATTCAGGTAACCCTTTGGATTCCAACCAGGCAATAGCATTGGTTGACTTATACCACGTGAATCCGTGGCCCGTGTCCAAACTTCATAATAGCCTTCCTTGGGAAAGTCTATTGAAGCCTTAAAATGTTGCCATGCCAATCTGTTTACCGGTTTTTCAATGGGACAGGTCTGCCAGCTGGAACCAAAATCTATAGAATATTCCATTCGTACTACTTCAAGTTCTCCAGCCCAGGCATGTCCCCTGATATCAAGTTTTTTACCTTTAGCAATCATAGCCCCCGATTTTGGATAGGTTATTAATGATTTTACGGGCATAGATTCAATTATACACATATCCTCGTCATTAACCTTATCTCCTGGGGCTACAGGATTACAAGGTACTCTGTAAGCTGTACCTGTCATTTTGGTGCCATCATGTACCTTATTTCGAATGCTGATTCTGTTAATCCATTTTCCCGAAACTGATGCCGGCCAGCCTCCTGCAACCAATCTTAAGGGGTAGCCATGCGCAAGCGGAATATCCTCATTGTTCATTTTAAAGGCAAGTAAGGTTTCCTCCTGAAGTGCCTTTATCATTGGTGCACCACGGGAAATTGGCTCTTTCCCCGGATCCCTGCTTAAATGTACATCCGCAGCGTGATAACCAATGTAAACGGCGTCATCTTTTATACCAACATCTTCCAGAACATCTTTTAGCCTGATTCCTGTCCAGCTGGCACAGGAAACCGCCCCAACTGTCCATTGATTTCCCTTCGCCGGAGGGTCAAATTCACTTCTGCCATTTCCTCCACATTCCAATGTCAATTGGTAGGTATACTGAGGAAATTTGGATTTTAACTCTGCCAGGGTATATGTTTTCGTCTGACCTACAGATTCTCCATCAAAAGTTAATGTCCATGTATTAACATCGATGTTTTCCGGGATTAATCCATTGTTACGAATAAACATAAACTTATTTGGCGTTATTTTATCATCCAAAAGGTGAGCCTTTGCTTCAATATTCCAGGGTTTGTCATTTAACACCACCATTCCTTTATCTTTGTCGAACATTTTGAAAGGGTCCGGGTCCTGAAGGGCCAATGGTTTATATCCTTCGGGTATAACGGAACCAAATACAATTTCTGCGCCTATTACAGAAGCCATAGTTCCTAAAGTGGCGTTTTTAACAAAGTTTCGTCTTTTCATTGAGTCTGTTTCTTTCTAAAGATTCTAAATTAAGAATTAATTCAGTAAAGAACATGTAACAAATGTTACTGTTCTTCAACTGCACGTCGATAATATTCAGGAAATCATAAATAATATTGCCAAATGAAATAATACTATCAGATTTTGATCATTGCAAGAGCTGACAATTGTAGCATGAAGAGCCGGGGTTGAGGCCAAATAATAAAGCCTTATTAGCCGAACAATGTTAACTTCATTTTTCCTATATTTAGAATGGATTCCAATTAAATATTCCGTTTATGATCATTCATAATTTTGGAGGTGAAAACTCCTTGCTAAATCAATTCGTCTCGGAACTCAGAGACATAAATATTCAAAAGGATTCCATGCGTTTTCGGAGAAACATTGAACGGATTGGTGAAATCCTGTGTTATGAATTAAGTAAAACCCTAAATTATAAGGTAAATACGGTGCAAACACCGTTTGGTCATAAAGCCATGGCTTTGCCCTTAAATAATCTTGTGCTATGTTCTGTTCTAAGGGCGGGTTTACCATTACACCGGGGACTATTGAATTATTTTGATAAAGCGGAGAACGCTTTTATTTCGGCCTACAGGCATCATCCGGACGGAGGTAACGATTTTGATGTTATCGTTAAATATTTTGCCGCTCCGGCTTTAGGAGGTAAAACCTTGATACTAACAGACCCTATGCTGGCTACGGGCAAGACTTTAGAGAATGTTTTAAACGCTTTAAAAGGCCATGGCCAACCCAAACAGATACACATTATTTCTGTTATTGGTTCTAAAGCAGGGATTGAGTATGTAAAAAGTGTTTTCCCTGAAAATACACATTTATGGATTGCTGCCATTGACGATGAATTAACCGGCAAAGGATATATAATTCCCGGATTAGGCGATGCAGGTGATCTCTCTTACGGAACCAAACTTTAAAATTTCCTTTGGCAACTCTGAAATAAGCAACTAAACCTATCCTGTTTCCTTCCTGATATAAAATTCAGTTCAAATATTCTGTAACATTGGTTACCAGATTTCGGTAACATAGGTTACCGTTTGCACTTTCTTCTCAGCCTAATTTTGCTTCAAATTAATTAGTTGATGAAGAATACAATACAAATACTAGCCTTGTTAAGCATTTTTATTCTAAATGCACAAAAGAACATACTGATTACCAAGGGAGAGATTATGAACAGGGTGATGGAGCAAAATAAAAGCTTAAAAATCTCTGAGAAGGATATTATGGCTGCCGAGGGTGACTTTAGACAAACCAATGCCGTATTATTTCCAAATATTAGTCTTTCACAAACCGGCATAGCTACTAACAATCCGTTGATGGCTTTTGGTATTAAATTAAATCAGCAAATTGTAACACAAGCCGATTTTAATCCGGACTTCCTAAATAATCCTAATCAAATTCAAGATTATGCAACCCGGATTGAGATACAACAACCTTTATTGAATTTTGATGGCTTTTACCAGCGTAAAGCAGCAAAAGCTAAATTAACAGCTTCAGAATATCAATCGGGACGCACCAGGGATTATCTGATACTCGAGGTTGAAAAATCATATATGCAGTTACAACTGGCATACAAAACAGTTGAAGTATTGGAAAAAACAAAGGAGGCTGCAATGGAAAACAAAAGACTGGCAGAAAACAGCTTTAAACAAGGGTACCTTCAAAGATCTGATGTACTTGCTGTAGAAGTGCGAGTAACCGAAATTGATAATCAACTGCAATACGCAAAAAGCAACATTCAAAATGCTTCCAATTACCTATCGGTTATAATGAATGATTCCACTTACCAGCTTATGACCCCGGCCGATTCTCTTAAGATTTTGGCAACCCAATTTTCTTTGAATAGTGTATCGGAGAATAGAAAAGATATTCTGGCAATGGAATCGGCTAAGGAAGCTTATTATCAAATATATAGATCGGATAAAATGAGTTTTTTGCCAAAGCTTAATGCTTTTGGTTCTTATGAACTTCATGATGACCAGGTGTTTCAGGGAAGTGCAAACAGTTATCTCTTTGGCGCAGAATTGAGGTGGGACGTATTGAATGGTACTAAGCGTTTTGGCAAAGCACATAAAAGTAAAGCAGAATTTGAAAAAGCCAATTTGGAATTAGAGCAATACAAATCAAAAAGTCAACTAGAGCTCAACAAAGCAAGGCGTATGCTTAAGGACACAAAAAATAATTTGGAGCTTACTACACTGGCTTTAAATCAATCCAAAGAAGCGCTTAGAATTCGCAGTAATCGTTTTGCACAGGGTTTAGAAAAAACGACGGATTTGCTCTTAGCGGAAACGCAATATGCTCAGAAACAACTGGAATATTATTTTACCATTTTTCAGCATAATTCTGCTGTGGCCTACATGGAGTTTTTAACAAAAGAATAATTAAACAATGAACAATAAAAACCGAAATATGCAAAAATTATATGTCATACTTATAATACTTATTGTCTGGAGTTGTGGTAATAAAGATAAGAAAGAGCAACAGGCAAAGGAGCCTGTTATTCCAGTAACAGTAAGAATAGTTGGTGAGATGGATGGTCCAACTATGATTTCTACAAGCGGAAAAATAGAAGCTGTTAAAAGTGCCAACCTAAGTACCCGAATTATGGGACATGTCGAAAAGATTTATGTAAGGATAGGGGATAAGGTCAATAAAGGACAACTTCTATTGAGCATAAACAACATGGATCTATCTGCAAAGCTTGCTCAGGTAAATGCTGGAATTGCTGAAGCTAAGGCGGCATATAACAATTCAGAAAAGGACATGAGGAGATTCACAATATTGTTTCAGGAAAATAGCGCTTCCCAGAAGGAACTGGATGATATAACTGCCAATTACAATATGTCCAAAGCAAGACTAGAGGGCGCAAGGCAAATGAAAAATGAAGTAAATGCGCAATTTTCCTATGCAGATATTCGTGCTCCTTTCGACGGAGTAGTGACCAATAAGTTCATAAACCCAGGAGATATGGCAAATCCTGGAATGCCCCTTCTTGAAGTAGAAGCTCCCGGCGAATACCAGGTGCTGACTGTAGTTCCCGAATCTGAAATAACAAAAATTAAACAGGGCATGAAAGTACAGGTGAGCTTAAATTCCTTAAATGAGAATGTCCCGGGAGAAGTTGTTGAGGTAAGTAGCTCATCTAAAAATACAGGCGGACAGTATCATGTTAAAGTGGCCTTATCAGAAACCAGCGCGCCTATCTTATCGGGGATGTATGCCACAGTAAAATTTCCTATAACAGCAGTTAATCAATTAAGAGCAGCTTTAATACCACTTGAGGCGGTTGTTCAAAAAGGTCAATTATCAGGCGTATACACAGTAAGCGAGAGTAACACTGCCCTTCTCAGATGGCTTCGTTTAGGGCGGACCTATGGAAATCGGGTTGAGGTTTTATCTGGCTTAGCAACAGATGAAAGTTTTATTATTTCATCTAATGGAAAATTATATAACGGAGCTAAAATATCTATACAGTAGATACGGGGTAAATTTATTAACTACCCGCCAAGAATAGAAGTTCATAAAGCAATAATAAAAATATGAAAGAAGGATTAGCAGGGAAAATTGCAAAGTTGTTCATAGGATCAAAGCTAACAGTACTACTAATGATAGTTTTTATGATCATTGGGGTATACAGCTCTTTTTTAATTCCCAGGGAGGAAGAACCTCAGATTGATGTTCCCATTGCTGATATTTTTGTAGGATATCCCGGAGCCAGCCCTACCGAAGTAGAGTCAAGGGTTGTAAAGCCCCTCGAAAAACTTATCTCCAATATCAAAGGGGTTGAATATGTTTATTCTACTTCCATGAAGGAACAAGCCATGGTTATCGTACAATTTTATGTGGGTGAGGATATTGAGAGGTCTTTTGTTAAACTCTACAATGAGATTAATAAGCATATGGATATTATGCCAAAGGGCGTGACTTTTCCGTTGGTAAAAACCAGAGCTATTGATGATGTGCCAATGCTGGGGTTAACCCTATGGAGCGAAAATTATGATGATTACCAATTGAAGCAGATTGCGCAGGAACTTACTGACGAAATTGAAAAGATAAATGATGTTTCGGCTATCCAAAAAATTGGTGGCAGAAACAGGCAATTAAGAGTAGTGCTCGACAAGGATAAGATGGCAGAAAGCGGCCTGGATTTTATTGCTGTTGCCCAAATGATAAAAGCCAATAACAGTCAACTAAGTGGTGGTACTTTTGACAAGTACGACACCGAGTTTACAGTAACCACCGGAAGGTTTTTGGAAACTACCGAGGATGTTGAAAATTTGGTTGTGGGCATTCAACAAAATCAACCAATATACCTTAAACAAATTGCGGCAATATATGATGGAGCTGAATTACCCAAAAATTATGTTTCTCTTGGTTTCGGTCAGGCAAGCGAAAATGCACAGCTGTATAATTCTGAATATCCCGCGGTTACCATTTCCATCGCCAAACGAAAAGGAGCCGATGCCATGAAGATTTCTGACATTATTCTGAACAAGGTAGACCACTTAAAACAAAATCTGATTCCCAGCGATGTGCATGTGGAAGTAACCCGAAATTATGGCGAAACCGCTTCTCAAAAGGTATCAGAACTGTTAATGCACCTTATTGGTGCTATTATAGCAGTAACTTTTGTCGTTATGTTGGCCATGGGTTGGCGAGGTGGTTTGGTGGTATTTTTATCAGTCCCAATTACATTTGCCCTTACATTACTCAGCTATTATATGCTGGACTATACGCTGAACAGAATTACGCTATTCGCTTTGGTATTTGTGACAGGTATAGTGGTTGATGATTCTATAATTATTGCGGAGAATATGCACCGTCATTTCAAAATGAAAAGATTACCATTCAAACAAGCCGCACTGTATGCCATTAACGAAGTTGGTAACCCAACTATTCTGGCAACTTTTACAGTCATTGCTTCGGTATTGCCTATGGCCTTTGTTTCAGGATTAATGGGCCCATATATGTCCCCAATGCCAATTGGAGCATCTATTGCAATGATATTGTCTTTGTTTGTGGCACTTACAATTACCCCTTACCTAGGGTTTGTTTTTCTACGGGAAAAAGAAAAAAAGGGAAAGAAAAAAGAAGAGAAACAACTAGAGGAAACCTTTATATACAGGATCTATGAGAGATTTGAAAAGCCTTTGCTCGAGAATAAAAAAACACGTTGGATATTTTTGGGAATAACTTTCATTTTGTTACTGGCTTCGGTAGCCATGTTCTTTACTAAATCGGTGGCTGTAAAAATGCTTCCTTTCGATAATAAAAATGAATTTCAGGTGGTCATAGATATGCCTGAAGGTACTACACTTGAACGGACTGCTGTTGTTGCAAAAGAAATTTCTCAATATTTATCGACTCGTCCGGAGGTTGTTAATTATCAAAGTTACGTAGGGACTTCAGCTCCAATTACTTTTAATGGCTTAGTGAGACATTATGATCTCAGAGGCGGCAGCAATGTTGCTGATATTCAGGTAAACTTGGTAGATAAACACGAAAGAAGTGCTCAAAGCCATCAGATTGCCAGCCTTCTGCGCCCTGAAATTCGAAAAATCGGAAAAAAATATAATGCGAACATAAAAGTGGTGGAGGTTCCTCCCGGGCCACCGGTGCTATCCACAATTGTAGGAGAAATTTATGGGCCCGATTATGATAAGCAGATTGCTGTCGCCAGTCAGGTGCAAAGTCTGTTAAACCAAACCAAAGATGTAGTAGATGTGGATTGGATGGTAGAAGCGGACCAAACAGAATATGAATTTATCATTGACAAACAAAAAGCTATGCTTTATGGCGTGTCACCCCGGCAAATATCTTATACATTAAATTTAGCCCTTTCGGAAAAAGCTATAACTAACTTATATGATGAAGATGCCTCCAACCAGGTAGGCTTGTTACTCGCTCTTGACGAAAAAGAGAAATCCACCATTAATGAGATTTCTCAACTCAAAGTAAAATCAGGAATAGGAACAATGATTACTATAGGTGATTTAACGGAAATTAATAAAACTACAAGTGCAAAAAGCATTTATAGAAAAAATCAAAAAAGAGTGGTTTATGTACTTGCTGATATGGCAGGAGAGCTGGAAAGCCCTGTTTATGCTATCCTGGGAATGACAGATAAATTAAAGGAAATTGATATTCCTGAGGGATATAAGCTTGAAGAGCTTTACAGTAAACAGCCCGATTTTGAAGATGATTACACTATAAAATGGGATGGAGAGTGGCAGATTACTCTGGAAGTATTCCGAGATTTAGGAATTGCATTTCTAGGGGTAATTATCATTATCTATATTTTAATTGTCGGGTGGTTTCAAAACTTTAAGGCACCTATTGTGATGATGGTAGCAATTCCTCTGTCCTTGGTAGGAATTGTATTTGGTCATTGGATATTAGATGCATTCTTTACAGCTACTTCTTTTATTGGAATGATAGCTTTGGCCGGAATAATGGTAAGAAATTCCGTGCTGCTTATAGACTTTATAAACCTTCGTGTTGCAGAAGGTGTTCCCTTAAAACAAGCTGTTATAGATGCTGGGGCAGTTCGAACAACACCTATTCTTTTAACAGCAGGAACGGTTGTCATTGGTGCTTTTGTTATTCTTTTTGATCCGATATTTCAGGGCTTAGCTATTTCACTAATGGGAGGGACAATTGCCTCAACCGTGCTTACTCTGTTAGTGGTACCACTGGTATATTATTTAATAGAACGTAAAAATCACAAAATATGAAACTACTTATTGTCACCGTAGTTGAGCAGTACGAAGAGGCTATTTTGGAACTTTTTAAAAAAGCCAATATTGAAAATTTTAGCGGTTCGGAAATCGACGGATATAAACAACAGGCATCTCTTTTAATGACCTCAAATTGGTTTCCGGGTGTAAAAGGAGGTGTAGAATCCAGTCTGTTTTTCTCCTTCACCGAAGATGAAAAAATAGATTTTCTATTTAGCTTAATTAAGGTATTTAATGAAAATTTGGTAACTAACAATCCCATTAAGGCGATTGTAGTTCCCATAGAAAGATCAATTTAAAAGATTATTAGTATGAAAAACAGAATTGTTAGGGCTGTTGCCGGAATCTTTATTCTGCTCACCTTAGTACTTGCCATTTATGTAAATATTAATTGGTTGTGGTTTACAGCATTTGTTGGAATTAACCTCTTACAGTCATCATTTACAAAATGGTGTTTAATGGAGGATATTTTATCTAAATTCGGAATAAAGGATTAAATAAATCATTTCCGGTCCGATATATTTATAAGTAAGCCGCTAGCCCGTCAACAGGACTAAATACTTCGATTATTATTTAATTATTGATTTGTATGACCTGAGAAAGACAGCATAGATCTGCTTATATAAGTATAATAACTTTTTATAACTTTTAAAGTAAGGTTTATCCTGAAAATCCTACTTTTATGGCATACTAATTATAGTTATATATTTGATCATGTCAGAAAAAACAGAACGTGTTAAGACACTTATATTAGGTTCCGGTCCTGCCGGTTATACAGCTGCGATATACGCAGCCAGAGCAGATCTGAAACCACTTATGTATACTGGGATGGAGCCCGGAGGGCAATTAACCACCACCACGGAAGTCGATAATTTTCCCGGTTACCCTGAAGGTATAGACGGACCTACGATGATGGTCCAGTTGCAGCAACAGGCCGAGAGATTTGGAACAGAAGTGCGCATAGGAATGGCTACTTCGGTTGACTTCAGTAAAGATGTTGGCGGGATTCACAAAGTAACCATAGACAATTCTAAAGTAATTGAGGCGGAAACTGTGATTATTTCTACAGGTGCAACTGCAAAATATTTGAATATTCCCAGTGAACAACGTTTACGCGGAGGTGGAGTTTCTGCTTGTGCAGTGTGCGACGGATTTTTCTACAAGGGACAAGATGTGGCAATAGTAGGAGGAGGCGATACGGCAGCGGAAGAGGCTTCATATCTTGCTAATATTTGCAACAAAGTTACCATGTTGGTTCGGAAGGATTATATGAGGGCCTCCAAAGCCATGCAGCATAGGGTAAACAATCTTCCAAACATCGATCTGCGTTATAATTCGGAAGTGGATGAAATATTGGGGGATCAGGTTGTTGAAGGTTTGCGAATCGTGAATAATAAAACCGGGGAAAAACAAGAAATTCCAATTACCGGATTCTTTGTTGCCATAGGGCATAAGCCCAATACGGAAATATTTAAAGGTCAGTTAGAGATGGATGATATAGGCTATCTTATAACACCTGGCAAATCTACTAAAACAAGTAGGCCAGGAGTTTTTGCCAGCGGAGATGTTCAGGACAAGGAATACAGGCAGGCAGTAACTGCGGCAGGAACCGGTTGTATGGCAGCTCTAGATGCAGAACGATATTTGGCTACTATAGAAACTCCTCAGGAAGTGTCCTGACTTAAAGGAAGATCTAATTATTGTAATCAATAAAAGACCGCTAAATTAAAGCGGTCTTTAAGTATTCCGAGGTAACCAGATCCTAATCTATTTTTTTGTAATTTTCAGAAAAAGTCCTGTTGCCTTCTGCATCAGTACTTATTTGACTATAGGTATCCCCCTCTAATTTTAGTTCAAAAGTAAATTTTCTCAAAGTCTCCAAATCTCTCATCATACCTTTATCACCATATTCTATAGTTTCCATTAACTCGTTTTCTGTTATTATATAGGTGCCATAGCCAAACCTACCTACAACATCATTACCATCTGCGTCCTTAGTTTCACTAGAGGTAGTACGAGACCACATGACCTTGCCGTTGCAATATATTTTAATCTGTCTGTAACCTTCAGCAAGAGGTACTGTATCAATAATATTTTCACCATCGTAATTATAGAAGCTTTGAAGTTCCCATGTACCTTCTATTGTATGCATTGTGTAGGGTTTGGAAGATGTGATCGCAGTAGCCGTGACTAAAAGCACAATCAATAATACTAATCCAAGAAATTTTTTCATGGTTGCGTGTTTTAAATAGTTATTCTTAAATAGATCTTAAAAGTTACAATTTTTTTTATAAAACCAACAGAATATTAGGGATTAAATTATTAATTGTAAAGGGAAGGCCACCAGTTTAATTATTAAACATAAAAAGAATTAATTAGTGAAGTAAGTTTTGTAATGTCTTTCTCAATATGTGAGGCAGTTAGCACTATCCTACTTTTTAAGCTGGTTTCTTCTGAGGTGTAATTAAAATCGGTTACAATAATTGCGTTATTATTCAGAAATTTAGTTAATTCAGGATCGGAATAACCAAATACGGGGAATCCTTCTATAAAACTAAATTTCTTACTATCATTTATTTGATTTAAGAAAAAACTCACATTATAATCCAAAATCTCTTTTTTGGATTTATATATTTCTTCAGCATCAATTAATGTGGCCATACTTGCAGGCGATGGGGGCGAAGCTCCGGCATAAAAATCGGTTTTTAATACTTGTTTTAACCTATTACCGGTGCCTAAGATTGCCCCTGCATCTATCCCCAGCGCTTTCCCCAAAGAGCAACAAATTAGTAGCTCTTTTGGTTTGCAATTCGAGAGAATTTGGTATACACCACTATTTGCGGGGCCTATTTGACCAATACCGTGTGAATCATCTGCCACAAGAATACATTTATTTATAGGTAGTGACGTTAACCCTTGAAATTCTGGGTAATTGTAGCCCGAGAAATCTATGGAATCTAACAGAATTACTGGTATTGCTTCCTTTTTTGAAGACAAATGGTCCCTTAATGCAATATTCAAAGCCGAATAGGTGATATAGGGTTTAATGTTGGATTGGTAAAGGGAAGAATGACTGTTTGGTGTATAGAATAACTGATATTGCTTACCACTGAACAAGCTGCAAATCAATTGACCCGCAAGATATCCTGATGATAAGGTTACACAGTCTTCGCTACCAACCCATTTTGAAAGATAACTTTCTGCTTCTCCATAAACCGATAGCTGAACATTGGACTTTCTGGAAGCACCATAGGCTGTGCCATATTTTTTAATATTTTCGATAAAAATATTTTGGAATTTCTTATCGGTTTGCATGCCTAAATAGGCGGTTCCACCGAAGTAAAGAAATTTCTTTCGATCAATTACAATTTCTCGGCCCGGAAAAGAATCAATATACGAGGTCATTTTAATAATTCTATTCCGCTGCCATTAATCTTTGGAAAAACAATGCGGCCGTTTTCTTTAATTTTAACTCCTTTTGCAATATCCTCAGATAATAACATTGCCCCATCCATATCTACATAATCCAATTTCGGTAATAACTGAGCTATAGCAGAAATCCCAACAGTAGATTCGGTCATACACCCTACCATGACCTTCAACCCTTGTTCCCTGGCTTTATCTATCATTCGTAAAGCCGGTGTAAGTCCCCCACATTTTGTCAATTTAATATTTATACCATTAAAATGGAGCCAGCATTTCTCTACATCCCCCTCTTCGATACAACTTTCGTCTGCAATTACCGGAAGAACACTTTGGTGTACTACTTTTTCCATCCCTTCCCAATCATCGGCCCTAAGGGGCTGTTCTAAAAACTCAACACCCAATTCCTTTAAAAGCGGTGCGTTGTGTATAGTTTCCGCTGCGGTCCAGGCACAATTGGCATCAATCCTGAAAATGGCAGATGTATGTTTGCGTAACTCTTTAATAATTGTCACATCATTATCTGTTCCTAACTTAATTTTGTAAATAGGCCAGGGTGTTTCTTTCATTTTGGAAACCATTTTATCTATGGTATCCAGGCCAATCGTAAAATTAGTAATAGGATAATTCTCTTTAGAAGTACCCCAAATCTCATATAGTGGTTTTCCGATGATTTTACCATAGAGATCATGGGCTGCAAGATCCAAAGCACATATGGCAAAGTTGCTCAATCCCCTGGATGCAATAAAAGAGTAAAAGTCTTCAGTACTATGAAAATTGTAGGCCTCTATTGCCAGGCGAACATCTTCTATTTCAGCGATCATGCTTTCACAGCTAATACCGTAATACTGATTGGCAGTTGCTTCACCATAGCCGGTACAATTTTCAGACGAGAGAGAAACTATTAAAGTATCTTGTGAATCATATGATTCCCTTGAAATACTAAAGGTATGTTTCAAGGTTAAAGTGTACTTTTTTAGATTGAGCTGCATTAACCAACTAGTTTAATACGAATATAAATAAATCCAATGTATGACGAAATAAAACCCCGGTAAGAATACCGGGGTTAAAATAATAAGGCTTTGTAAGATTTATGGTGTTTAATATTAACTAACTGGTCTTAGTTTTTATGAACGCTTCCGGAAACAGATTTCTTCATTTGAACTGTTGCTTCTCCGGAATAGGAAATATCGGCCCCGCTGCTGGCGTCAGCAGTCAAAGATTCAGATACATTTACAGAAATATCTGCTCCACTGCTTGCATCGGCATGGCAGGTTTGTACTTTAAAGTCTCGTGCCTTAATGTCTGAACCACTGCTGGCATTGGCATATAGCATATTGGCTTCACCAGATACTTTAATATCTGCTCCACTGCTTGTATTGGCATCAACCTCATCTGCACTTATTTCTACTTGCAGATCGGACCCACTACTGGCATTCAAAGATATTTTGTCAGATTCAATAACAGTTTTCCCTATTAAATCGGCACCGCTGGAAGATTCCAGTCCGGTAATATCAGGTAAAGAAACATATACTTTTTTTGTTGCTCTGCCAATATTTTCAATAGCATGGATTTTTAGTTTACCATCCCGGATATCTGTTCCAATTAAGTCAATAATATTTTCATCAGCTTCCACGGTGATTTCAAAATCTTTGGCCTGCGTAACATAAACATCCAGGCCTTCTGAGGCAGATACTACGGTAAACTCCTCAGTAACCTCTCTTCGGTCTTCGGCAATGACCCCGTTTCCTTTTTTACCGTCTCCAAAATTTATGTCAAAGGCACAGGAGGAAAGAAATAGTGCCATGATAAATGCGATTGTAATTCTTGCTAGTGTTGTCATGATAGTCGTTTTTAAGAACCCAAATTTTAAGGGTTGGATTAATTGTTTATTGATTTGATTGATAAAATTCTTTGTTTCTATTAGAAATATCGAAAATGAATTACTCAATTGTTGAATTCAAATGATGAATTGTAAGCTTCTAATTATTATCATTGGTTTTGATCTTTACTCCATCCTCATCAATTTTCATTTTAAAGGAATCCCCATCGTCTTTAATGTCAATATCTACTCCATTCTCATTGATAATTATGCGACCATCTTCATCATCTTCCTCTTTCAGATCTTCCGGACAGTCCAGACACTGCAATACACCGTTGTCTTGCATAAGCCATTGGTAATCTATTATATCGCTTCGATAAATATCCTTGTCGTATCGGGTTATTCTCCCAATGTGGCGTTTGGCAGATTCATCAAACCTTATGACGCTTTTTACCGGAACAAAAACCGTTACGCGTACTTCCTGGTCCCTAACCTTATTTTTAACATCTGTTGTGTGAAAATTATCAAGAAACAAGGTATTATCATCAACGGAATAATTGTAATCGATTTGGCTTGCCCTATCTTTTGCATTTGCAAAAGAATTTCCGTCTGCGTCCTTTCTAATTCGAATATGAGCAATGGAGTCCTCAGACTTTTTAATGTCAAAACGCACGTCGTTGGCAAATAACAGTTTGTCCCCATTTTCATCATAGGTAATGGTCATCCCATTAATCCCTACATTTTCCTGATTTTCATAAAGATCACTGGATCTTAGGCTAATGCGTAAGGTGTCAATTCCTTGATCAAAATTCAAATCTTCTTTGACAGTGGTTGTCCCGTTAAAAGCATGAGCAGAGGCTTGTTGAATTCCTAAAACACTCAATCCGATAATAGATAGTAGCCATAATCCCAGCAATGAGAACTTAGCTATGTTGCCGATAGACTTGAGGTTATTCACGAGAATTTTTAACCCCAGGTAAAGTAGAAAGAAAAATGGTATCCCTACGGCGAAAAAGGCGAGAAGTGAAACAAGCCATACTGGTGCAGCTGTGGAATTGACCATATCATAAAAATCAATTCCCGGGATATGTACAATATCCAAAATTCCTACGGTGAATAATCCTATAAATAGTCCAATTAATGTTGCGGCTCCTATTATGATCAATAATATCCCAATAAATTTTCCGAAAACTTTGAAAAAGAACATGATAATGTCTCCAAGAGCATCAAAAAATGTCTTTCCACTGCTTTTTACTTTATCACCTACTTTTTCATAATCTACACTCTTAACCCTATCTGCAACATCATCAAAACCTTCTTTTACTTTTTTTTCAATATTACTTATGTTAACTGGTTCACCTCTCATATCCAATTTCTGAGAAGTGGTTGCAGCTTCCGGCACTAAGATCCATAACAAGATATAGGCAATAAAACCAAATCCTGTGAAAATACCCAGCACAATGAAAATTAGACGTATCCATATAACATCGAACCCGAGATAATGTTCCAGTCCTGCACATACGCCACCAATAAATTTGTTGTCAATATCTCTGTAGAGTTTTTTAATTCTTGGACGAGATTCACCAGTCCTCCTTGGTTCATCTTCAAAAATGTCTTCATCTACCATGTAGTCTTCAGGTTGTCCCATGATGTTGATGACTTCATCTACCTCTTTAAGCGTTATAACCTGCCTGTCATTTTCCATTTTCTCCTGGAAAAGTTCAGCTATCCTGGCTTCAATATCAGCAATGATTTCATCGCTTCCGGCTGTTCCGGAAAATGAACGCTTAATTGATTCCAGGTAGCGCTGTAATTTGTTAAATGCTTTTTCATCTATGTGAAAAAGTATATTTGCGAGATTTATATTTACTGTTTTATTCATTGTTAGTTGTTTTTAGTATTGGTAACCAAATTAACTGCTCCTCTAAGTTCATCCCAGGTAATGTTCAATTCTTTCAGGAACACTTTACCGGTTTCTGTGAGTGCGTAATATTTCCTGGGTGGGCCGGAGGTTGATTCCTCCCAGCGATAATTAAGCAACCCGGCATTCTTTAACCTGGTTAGTAAAGGATAAATAGTGCCTTCAACCACCAGCATCTTTGCGTCCTTAAGGCTTCCAAGAATTTCGGAAGCATACTTATCTTCTCCTCTTAGAATGGAGAGTATGCAATATTCCAAAACTCCTTTTCGCATCTGCGCTTTTGTGTTTTCTATGTTCATAATTTCATAATTCTGTTTTGTGCTGTTCCGTGTACCACGGCTTCATTTCAGCATCTGGTTAACTGTTCGTTTTTTTGCTTTTCATTTGATGATGATTGATAAATAAACTCCTTTTTTTATTGATGAATAACTCCTATTATACAGCTTGATTAATGCTGTTTATTATTTTATAAAATTGATCGTTATGGGATATTTAAAATACTGCCCTTCATTTGTCCTTAAAGCCGCCAAAATGGTATAAACTATATTAATAATAAAGAGCGCAATTTGTAACATTCCTGTAATTCCAAGAGGCCAAAGCCACCATCCAAAATGTAAATTTTCACCTATAAAATGAAAATTGATATTGTTGAACTCGTTGTAATCGCGAATATCTAATAAGCCCCCATCAAAAATGCTTGGTATAAATCCAAGTATGAAAGGAACCGATATCATTCCAAGAATAATAGAGTACAATAAGAGGCTAATTTGAAAATTTAAAGCCTGCTTCCCATTGTAGTCTACAAAGCTGTGTTCCTTCTTGTTTGCAATCCATAATACCAATGGTAAAAGGAAGTTGCCAAAGGGAATAAAGTACTTACTAAGGGTAGAAGCATGAATAACTGCGGATAAACTTCTTTCGTGTTTGGTCAATGTCTCTGTCATGGCATATTAGTTTCTTATGCAAATATATGGCTAAAAGAAGGTATTATGCAAAACATAGTACTAATATTTAACAAATAATTAACATTTCTCAGTTAAAATAGAATACTTACTTTTACCGAATATTTTGTATTCAATGAGCCTAAGTCCCAACAAATTCAATGTCTTTGCCTTTTTAAAGTTACCATCAGCCTGGTGGTGCGGGGTTCGACTAAGATCCTACGATGAAGAGAAAGCTGTAGTTACCGTAAGGCATAAATGGTTTAATCAGAACCCATTTAAATCAATGTTCTGGGCTGTTCAGGGTATGGCAGCTGAACTTAGCACCGGTATTATGGTTAGCACACAGATTAGTGAACGTGGTGAAAGCATTTCCATGCTTGTTGCCAATAATAATGGTAATTTCTCTAAAAAAGCGACTGGTAAAATTACCTTCACATGCGTGGATGGGCGTAAGATAAAAGAAGCATTAGACCAAACTATTGTTACTGGAGAGGGGCAAACCTTTTGGATGAAATCTGTTGGGATAAATGAAGCCGGACTAGTGGTTTCTACGTTTAATTTTGAATGGACGGTGAAATTGCGAAATAGTCAGAAGTAGAATTTGACTTCTTCCCGAACCTTGCAATATTAACCTTAAGTTGTTTAGTTACCCTTATCTTTTAGACTAAACATTTTTGGGAGTCTATCTAAAACAACAAGGTATATTATAGTTATTATATAAGCAAGCCATGCTGAAGTAATCGCTTTTTCATATTCCTTCATATTCGCAATTCTATCTGCAAGATACCTGGCTTTTGTTTTCTGCTCAATGCTGGCACCCAGAGTGTCTATACTGGAGCTTATCATACCACCATAAAAGGCAGAAATCATTAAAAGGGCAGCAGTGAATCCTATGATTAATACAATGTTGAGTTTTGAGAAATTCTTAGGATATTTAAAAGCGAGGTAAGCTAATCCTATGGCTGCGGCAATTGAGATAATTGTAATAATTTTATAATCCATATTGTAAATATAACTTTTTGGTATTATACAACCCTCTTATGGGTTTATTTTAGAGAATAAAAGCTTAAATAGAATAGCCAAATTGTTTAAGGCAGGATTGTGCTTAATCAAAATTCAAAAAATGTAACAATTTGTAATAGCCAGATACTTATATTTATAGTTGACAGTCTAACTTTATAAAAAAAGAAATATATGAGTAATACAAATCACGAAATTGACTACCACATATATGGGGAAGAAATGCAATATGTGGAAATAGAATTGGATCCTCAGGAAGCTGTTGTTGCGGAAGCCGGTAGCTTTATGATGATGGATACCGACATAAAGATGGATACCATTTTTGGCGATGGTTCCAACCAGGATAACAGTATACTTGGCAAATTATTTTCGGCAGGAAAACGAGTTCTTACTGGAGAAAGCCTGTTTATGACTGCTTTTTTAAATGTTGGTCAAAGCAAAAAAGAAGTTAGTTTTGCTTCTCCTTACCCAGGTAAGATTTTGCCCATTGATTTATCTGAAAAGCATGGAAAATTTATATGTCAGAAAGATGCCTTTTTATGTGCTGCGAAAGGAGTATCTATTGGGATAGAATTCTCCAAACGTCTTGGCAGGGGCTTGTTTGGTGGTGAAGGTTTTATAATGCAAAAACTTGAGGGTGATGGGATGGCTTTTGTTCATGCCGGAGGTACCCTTGCCAAGAAAGAGTTAGGACCAGGTGAAATTTTAAAAGTTGATACGGGTTGTATTGTAGGGTTTACAAAGGATATAGACTACGATATTGAATTTGTCGGAGGAATCAAAAATACTGTATTTGGTGGTGAAGGTTTGTTCTTCGCGTCTTTGAGAGGCCCCGGAACGGTCTATATTCAATCCCTGCCTTTTAGCAGGCTGGCAGGTAGAGTTTGGGCCGCAGCGCCAAAAGGTGGAGGAAAAGACAAAGGTGAAGGAAGTATTTTAGGAGGAATAGGGGATCTGTTGGATGGTGATAACCGTTTCTAAATAATCACCTGTAAAACTGTAGTACCAAACTGATGTCTTTATGAATTTTAAAAAGCTATTTGACTTTTTAGGTGAATTGGAGAAGAACAATTCTAAGGTTTGGATGGATATTAACCGAAAACGGTACAAGGAAATTCGTGCAGAATTTATTAGCTGGTTAGATGATCTGGATAATACCCTGGCAGATATTGATAAGTATTATTACCGCACTCCAGGGAAAAAGGGCATAAACAGGATTAACAATAATCTTATGTATCACCCACACAAACCTGTTTATAAGGATCATTTTGGCGCTGGTTTGGATAAGGCACCCGGGACGGGAGACTTCTATATTCAGATTGGAATAAATGAATCCTTGCTTGCAGGGGGAATCTGGCGACCGGAACCAAAATCTCTGCGAAGTATAAGAGATGCAATAGATTATAATGGGGAAGTTCTAATAAAAATTATCAATAAAGATTCATTTAAAGAATCTTTTGGCTCACTATATATTGATGAAAAGTTGAAAGGTGCTCCCAAAGGTTTTACAAAGGAGCATCCTTACATTGATTTGTTGAGAAATAAATCATATGCCGTAGTTCACCAGCTTTCAAGAGATCAGGTATTAAGCAATGACTTTAAAGAAATTGTTATTAAAGTATACAGAGAAATGCTCCCTTTTAGAAGGTATTTAAATAATGCACTTACCGTATAACCAATTATATATGATACTTCAATTAATATAAGTCTCACCGAACATGAACAACAGCAAGATTAAAAATATTAGAAAGGACGTTTTATCAGATAATTGGTACACCTTATACAAGTACACTTATGAATATCAAAAGGAGGATGGAGAATGGGAAACTCAGATTCGCGAGGTGTATGACCGTGGAAATGGAGCTGCTATCTTGTTGTATAACAAACAGAAAGGAACAGTTATTCTTACCAAACAATTCAGAATGCCCACTTACTTAAATGGAAATCCTTCTGGTATAATGATAGAGGTATGTGCAGGGTTGTTGGATGGGGCTCATCCGGAAGATTGCATCAAAAAAGAAGTCGAGGAAGAAACCGGGTATAAAATACATCATGTAAAAAAGGTGTTTGAATCTTATATGTCACCAGGCTCAGTAACTGAAATACTTTACTTTTTTATTGGTGAATTTGACGAGCAAATGAAAGTAGGAGATGGTGGGGGTGCCGAGGATGAGAGTGAAAATATTGAAGTACTGGAAGTTCTATTCCATACGGCTTTAGACATGATCAAAAATGGCGAAATTAAGGATGCAAAAACCATTATGCTCTTACAATACGCAAGCATAAATAACATATTTCAATAATTATCTCGTACCCATTCGAATATATACTGCATTTGCTTTTTTATTTCGGAGGAGGAATTCGTAAAATGATTATTCATAAAACTGAATATCAGGGTTTTCCCGGATTTAGTTATTAAATACCCACTGATATTATGATTGTTACCCAGCGTCCCTGTTTTAGCATAGATATATGGATGGGGATTTCCCGGGTACCAATCAGCTAAAGTACCCGATTCTCCGCCCTCTGCAAAAATATTGAATAGTCGTTCTTTTGGAACCTCCCCATGAATCGCGTTCAAAACATATACCATAGCTTCAGGGCTAAAAAGATTATATCTGGAAAGTCCGGAACCATCTACCCATCTGGGCGGTTGTTTTAGATCTTTAAAGTGATTTTTCAGCATATAGTCTATGGCCGTCCTGGTGTTTAAAGTGTCTGATAGGGTAGAGGAGGCCAGCAGGAGTAATTGCTCAGCTAAAAAGTTATCACTTTCCTGCATCATTCTTTTATTTATACTATCGGTTAGGATTCCTGAGAGTATCATTTTTTCTTCGCAGGGCATTTTTTGAACTCCTGAGATTTCTCTCCCGATTGCTGCTTCCATAAGTGTCTGAATTACATCATTATCTGCTTTAAATGGAATTTCAAGAGTGTCTTTTCTTGTAGGATCGAAATAAAAAATATTAGTGTCGATCTCACGATTAATAGTGTTTTTTATCAGGTTTACATTTGATATAAAATAGTTGGGAATAACAAGTAAGCTATCTACATTAGAGATAGTTACAACATTACCAAATATTGGTAAGGCACTGCGTTCGGCAGAATAATATCTGTCATAGTCTTCCCATGCCCAACCAGGTCCGAATCTGCTATCACTAAAGTTGTTCTGATTTAAGGAGATATTTTTAAAACCCTTTAAAAACCGGATTACAGAACTATCGTTTAAATACGGATGCAATAGAGAGGGATTACCTGTGCCTTCAATAAACAGGGTATCGTTCAAATTACAATATTTCAATGCGGGAATCTGTTTGGGCAGTAGCAATAATGATGTATATAGGGTAAAAATTTTTGTATTACTCGCCGGTGTAAAATATTTATCACTGTTTAGTCGGTACAAAGTATCCATGGATATTGGATCGTATACCATAATCCCGGTAAAGTGATTTTTGAAAGTTTCAAGATTCAATGTGGCAGTGATAGTTTTGTTCAACTTTTTACCAGAAGCACAGGCTCCAATAAGAATTGAGAATAGGATTAAACCGCAAATATTGAGGAAGCTTTTCAATTTAATATCAATCACTTAAGTAGTAGAATTTTGTCTTTAACATGAATTTATCCAATTTTTAACGAAATGTACACAATAATATAAAGCTATTTTTGGTTATTTTTGCCATAACAATCTAATTAAAGCAAACTCTCAATATGGCAAAATCTATGCTGGAGTACTATAAAACCGTACTCCAAAAAGTAAGTTTTGATGTAAAACTCTTTAGTAAAGAACTCAAAAAGGCAATAACTAAACTATTGCCTGACGAAATTGAAGAATTAAAAGCCTGGCTACAAGATTTTATAACAGATAAGCCAGAGTTACGCCCCACATTAATTTATCTTAAAGCATAAATTAAAAGCCACCCAAAAGGGTGGCTTTTAATTTTTATGTATGGGACTAATTATTTTTACATCCTGAAACGTAATTGCTCCACGTACAATCCCCGAAATAACTTCTTTTAATGCTCGTGTAATCTGGATTTTAAGTTCACTTTTGTGATAAATAAGACTTACTTCCCTGGCTGGAGAGGGCTTATGGAAATATTTCAAATTTTTCTTTCTTTTATCATCTAATTCCATGGTGTTCAGGTAAGGTAATAAAGTCATTCCCATATCTTCATCGGCCAGATTTACCAATGTTTCAAAACTGCCGCTTTGCAACTGAAAATGCTCATTTTCATATTTTTTTGATGTCTTACAAAGATTAATTACGCCATCCCTAAAACAATGCCCGTCCTTTAATAATAAAATATCACTAATATCCAAATCTCCTGGATTTAGTTTATCTGCTTCTCTAAGTCTATGGCTCTTGGGTACATATCCAACAAAAGGTTCATAGTATAATGGCCTTTCTATTATATACTCAATTTTCAAAGGTGTTGCGGCAATAGCACCATCTAAATGCCCTTCCTGTATATTCCTTATAAGGGTTTCTGTACTTTGCTCTTTTATTATCAAATTTACCTTTGGGTATTTATTGATAAACGCTTTAAGAAACATCGGTAGTAAAGTGGGCATAACTGTTGGAATAATACCCAGTGTATATTCACCGCCAATAAACCCCTTTTCCTGATCAACAATATCCCTTATTCGTTCTGCTTCATTTACAATGTTTTTCGCCTGGGCAACAATTTTTTGACCCGCTTCTGTAATACGGATCGGTTTCTTACTTCTATCAAAAATAAGTACGTCCAATTCGTCTTCAAGCTTTTGTACCTGCATGCTTAAAGTGGGCTGTGTAACATAACTTTTTTCGGCAGCCAGGGTGAAGTTTTGGTACTCCGCAACAGCCAAAACATATTGCAATTGGGTAATGGTCATTTATCATAAATTTGTGTAATACAAATATAAAAACTATCAATAAAATTTATACTATAAGAGAAAGATATTTAATAATTTTATGATGAATAAAGAACATGATGAAAGCCTGGCTGGCAGCGGAGATATAATACTTTATGCAACAGAATGATAGCTTGGTCATTCAGGATATAATTTATATTTCTTTTAAACAACACCTAAAATAAAAATGCCCGCTTAATGCGGGCATTTTTATGCTTTATACCGATTTAAAAACTAAGCTTAAATTCAAGATCTTCGCTACCCACCTTAAATTTAACATCCTGAAAAGTTGGGGGCCCCATGATCATTTCATTTCCACTCATCACATAGTTTTCTTTTGGCATGCCGTTATCCTCGAAATCCATTCTTTGATTACCATTTGCATCATGTAAAGATGAAATTGCATAAGTACCGGGCTTTACATCTTCAAATGTAAAGGAAATGCTTCCAGATTTTGCCTCAGAGCTAAAACTTTGGATTCCCGGACCTTTCATAAATGTATCCTGGGTATGTAATGCCGCCAGAATTTGACCTTCATCACTTAGAACATTTTCGATAGTGATCTTAAGGGTGATGCCTTTGGTATCCTGCGCATTTGCGATCATCCCGGAAATTAGTAAACCTAAAATAAGTGCCAGTGTTTTCATGTTTCTGTTTTTAATTTATTAATGATGGCTCAAAACTCTTAAAACTGGCAATCATTCAAAATTATTCCGTACCCAACTGTAGAAAATTGGGATTGAATTGTGTTAGTATTTTAGGGCTTCAATTCATCTTAATTTAAAGGACAGTTGGGTAATCTAATTTATTCTATGGAAGGAATGCGACCCAATTTTGCATCAATAACTCATAAGAATTTTTGGTATGAAATGGCTTATCCGCCTAATTTTCTTTTCATTGTTTTCGATATCCCTATACTGGCAAACAACTATTTCCGGGTCGGTGATAGATATGAATAATAATGCCGTTACAGGTGCTAACGTTTATCTGGAAGGAACTAATGACGGTAGTTCCACAGATTCATCCGGGAATTTTAACTTTACCGCTTCCGAGAGCGGACCCCTGTTACTTATTGTATCTATGATGGGTTATGAAACTCAATTGGAGGTTGTTGATGTTACTTTTTTGTCGGATTCTTCTGGACAATTAGTACAGATAAAAAAAGCAACCAATTGGACAATTTGTAATATCCCGGTTGCAGGTTATTAAAACAAACAGTTTTTTGGGATTGTAAGACTTAAACTTGTACTGGAAGATGATTTTAGGTATCTTAATCAACAAACTATTTGATAAGAACCTTAATGAAAAATATGGAGCTACAGCTGATTAAAAAAATGCTTCAGGATCACGGATATATTGGTGAAGATGCAATAGCCATGTCTATATTCCTTTCGATGAAATTGGAAAAGCCTTTACTTGTAGAAGGTCCTGCAGGTGTTGGAAAAACCGAAATAGGGAAAGTAATGGCTAAGGCCTTGAATTCGGAATTGATACGGTTGCAGTGCTACGAAGGCCTGGATAGTACACATGCCCTTTACGAGTGGAATTACCAGTACCAATTACTCTATCTTAAGATGCAGGAGGGGAAGAAAGGGGACCTTAAAAAACTGGAAGAAACTATTTTTTCGGATCAATTTCTTTTAAAAAGACCAATTTTACAGGCAATTACCCAGCAAAATAAATCAGTATTGTTGATTGATGAAATTGATCGTTCTGATGAGGAGTTCGAGAGCTTTTTGTTAGAGGTATTGTCCGATTGGCAAGTCACTATTCCCGAAGTTGGGACTATAAGGGCTACGAACATACCACAAGTAATACTTACCGGCAACCGAACCAGGGAGTTGTCTGAAGCACTGCGCAGAAGGTGTCTCTACCTATGGATTGATTATCCCGACTTTGAAAAAGAATTGGCGATCGTTAAAACAAAGGTTCCTGAAGTAGATAGTAACTTGGGAAAAGAAATTTGTTCTTTCATGAAGGAGCTGAGACTATTACGGTTAGAGAAGACACCGGGAGTTTCCGAAACCATTGACTGGGCCAGAGCTCTGGCATCTATGCATCTTACGCACTTGAATCAACAAATAGTGGAAGACACCTTAGGAGTTGTATTAAAGGATTGGCAAGACATGCGGCAAATAAAAGATTCGCTCTCTGAATTATTGGAGAAGACTGGTGTGGTATCCAGGATCATCTAGTGTTAGCGAAAGCTAGTATAAAAGAAATGCGGATTATCATGCAAGAACAGCTCATTACATACCAAACAGAAATTTCGGGAAATGTTATTTTGTTCTGTCGCTTTTTAAGAACCAAAGGATACGTATTGGGAACAATTGAAGAAACCGATGCACTCAAGGCCATTTCTTTTATGCCTATCAATCAGGAAAAATATTTTAAGGAGGCTCTTAAAGCAGCGGTGACTAAAACCCAATATCAGTTTATAAAATTTGATGAATTCTATCAGGAATTTTGGGATCAACTTTCTAAGGCTGTAAAGGCGAAAACGAAGGATATACCAATAAAAAATGAAAGGAAGGGCAAAACACAAAAAAGAGACGCACAATTTGAGGCACTAAAAAACTGGCTAAAACTAAATCCTTTAGATGATGAAAAAGCTTTTTCTTCTTATAGTTATATGGAAATCCTAACTAAGAAAAACTTTTCGGATTTAAGTCGTGAAGAAATGCAATTCATGATGCGATTGTTGCAAAAGCTGGCGAGAAAGATAATCCATCAAAAAAGTAGGTTAAGAAAAACTACTAAAAGAAAGACTAAACTTGATTTAAAGCGTACCATCAGAGCCAACATGCGGCGGGGCAGTACTATTCATAAAATTATTTTTAGTGAGCGAAAGAATAAAAAGCTGAAATTAGTATTACTCTGTGATGTTAGCAGATCCATGGATTTGTATAGTCGGTTTTTTGTACATCTCATTTACGCCTTTCAAAATACGTATGACAAGATTGAAACTTTTGTTTTCAGTACCGCCTTGCATCGCGTTAGTGAAATTTTGGATAATTATGAATTGGAGGAGGCCTTCAATACTATTTCCGAAAGAGTACCACACTGGTCTGGTGGAACAACAATAGGCAGTTGCTTATCTGATTTTACAAAAGATTATGGGTATCGTCTCCTGGACAAAAAAACAATTGTTTTCGTTTTAAGTGATGGTTGGGATACGGGGAACCCGGCAATTATGAAAGAGGCTATGTCTACCATATATAAAAAGACCAGAAAAGTTATCTGGTTGAATCCTTTAGCAGGCAGCTCTAATTTCTCTCCGGAAGCTATTGGAATGAAAACTGCTCTTCCTTACATAGATGTATTAGCATCAGCACATAATTTAGAAAGTCTCAAATGCGCCCTGCAGCAGGCTCAATCCCGGAGGAATTTATTAAATGGGTAGTATTTTTTATAAAATATTAAATAAACTAAAATTCTTATCCTGAATTTTTAAGTAGAATCAAAAAAAACTACGCAATAGTTAAAATTTTTGCTTCGTAATTTCTATCTTCATAAACCAATCAATTAGAAGTGAAGATAACAGGAAAGTACACTTTAAAAACTACACCGGATATCGTTTGGAATATGGTCATGAACCCTGATATCTTAGTAAAAGTGACTCCCGGTATTAAGAAGTTGAAAGCACAGGGCATTGATAGTTATGAAGCAATTTCTGAGGTAAAGGTAGGTCCGGTAAAAGGAGAATTTAAAGGCATCTTATCTATAAAAGATAAAGTTAAAAAAGAAAGCTGTGTTCTCATATTGGATCAGAAGAGTAAAATGGGCAATGTGGTAGCCGATATTGGAATGAAGCTTATACCGAATGAAGGTGTAAATACGGAAATAATTTACACCGGAAATGCAAGATTATCCGGAATGCTTGCACGTATGGGACAACGGATCATGAGCGGTGTAATCAGTACCCTTACCAAGCAATTTTTTCAAGCTATGGAAAAGGAGTTGGAAGAAGTACATTAGTATTCGGCATTTCGGCAATATGACCCATAAATTGAAAAATAGTAACTAAATCATGTATAAATGAATGTATCAATTACAATCAATGGGACATCGTACACCCATGATATAGAACCAAGATTAAGTTTGACTCAATATTTGAGGGAAATTTTGGACCTTTCCGGTACACATATGGGCTGTGATACAAGTGGTTGTGGTGCTTGTACTGTTACCCTCAACGGTGATGCTGTGAAATCCTGTACCATTTTAGCTGTTCAGGCAGATGGTTGCGAGATTACTACAATAGAAGGCTTAGCTAACGGAGATCAAATGCATCCCATACAGGAGGCTTTTAAAGAACACCATGGTCTGCAATGTGGCTTCTGTACTCCGGGAATTGTGATGACTGCAGTTGATATCATTAAAAATAATTCTAATCCTACCCAACAAGAAATACGGGATGGGTTAAAAGGTAATTTCTGCAGATGTACAGGATATCACAATATTGTTAAATCTATTCAGCATGCTGCTGAGAAAATAAACAGTTAAATCATGGGAAATTTTATAGGGAAATCAGTAAAAAGACGTGAGGATACTCGTTTTTTGAAAGGTGCAGGTAAATACACTGATGATATTAAGTTGCCTAAAATGACCCAGTCTGCGTTTGTAAGAAGTCCTTATGCTCATGCCAAGGTACTAAGTATAAACACATTGGAAGCAGAAAAAGCAGAAGGAGTTGTGGCTATATTTACAGCCAAGGATGGTTGTGGGCAATACGGAGTTCCCTGTGGGTGGCAGGTGAATTTTAAAAATGGGGATATCATGAGAGAACCTGTACATCCTCTGTTGGCAAAGGATAAGATAAGGCATTTAGGGGAAGCAGTGGCCATTGTAATTGCTGAAAGTTTGGAGTTGGCGCGTGATGCCGTGGACCTTGTAGAAGTGGATTATGAAGAACTACCTGCCGTCACTAATCCGAAAAAAGCCATGGAAGAAGGGGCACCTTTGGTACATGAGGAATGGCCGGATAATGCGGCTTTCGATTGGTGTATTGGTAACGACAGATCTGAGGTTGAAGCGGCATTGTCTTCTGCCCATCATGTTACGGAAATGGAATTTAAGAATCAAAGATTGGCGCCTAATGCCATAGAACCAAGAAGTTATATTGCGGATTATGATATAAATAGTGATAAATGGACGCTTTATACCAGTACTCAGAACCCCCACTTAATACGCCTGTTACTCTGTGCTTTTGTTCTTGGCATTCCGGAGCACAAAGTTCGAGTAGTAAGCCATGATGTCGGAGGTGGTTTTGGAAGTAAAATTTTTCACTACACTGAAGAAGCATTGTTAGTTTGGGCGACTAAAGAGATAGGAAGACCGGTTAAATGGACGTCTGACAGGAGCGAGGCATTCCTGACTGATGCGCATGGCAGAGACCATATGGTAAAATCCAAAATGGGATTTGATAAGGATGGTAAAATTGTGGCCTTCCTTTCTGATGAATACTGCGCTATGGGGGCCTATCTTTCAACATTTGCTCCTGCCGTTCCTACGTATTTACACGGAACTTTATTCCAGGGGGTTTATACTACTCCATTAATACATCTTAATGTAATTGCTCCGTTTACCCATACAGTACCAGTGGATGCCTACCGAGGTGCCGGGCGACCAGAAGCGACTTATCTATTGGAACGAATGATATCTAAAGCAGCTCAGGAAATGAGTTTAGACCAGGCCGAAATACGTTTTAAAAATTTCATCCCACCTTTTGATGGGGTTAAACAACCTGGTTATCAGACCCAGGTTGCCCTGCAATATGATAGTGGTAATTATGAAAGTACTTTAAAAAGAGGACTGGAAATGTTGGATTATGACGATTTTCGTAAGGAACAAAAAAAGGCCCGTAAGAATGGAAAATTACTTGGAGTAGGAATATCCACTTATATTGAAGGTTGTGGGATTGCCCCATCGGCAGTAGTTGGTTCGTTAGGTGCCCGGGCCGGTTTATTTGAAGTTGGACATGTGCGGGTTCAACCTACGGGTAAGGTATCAGTATTTACTGGCTCACATTCTCACGGTCAGGGACATGAAACCGTTTTTGCTCAGTTTGTGGCAGATAAATTAGGAATAGACATGGATGATGTGTTAATAGAACACGGTGATACGGATCAAGTAGCATTCGGCATGGGTACTTATGGTTCGCGAAGCTTGGCTGTCGGAGGAAGTGCTATCATAAAAAGCATTGAAAAAATTCTGGAAAAAGGCGCTAAAATTGCGGCTCACAAATTAGAAGCGGCAGAAGAGGATCTTGAGTATATGGCAGGAAAATGGATAGTAAAAGGAACAGATAAGTCCATATCCTTTGGCGACGTTGCCCTGACTGCTTACGTACCCCATGACTATCCTGATGGACTGGAACCGGGGCTAGACTTCTCTAGTTTTTATGATCCCACTAATTTTACCTATCCTTTTGGAACCCATATTGCGGTAGTAGAAGTTTGCCCCGATACTGGTAAGGTAGTCTTGAAACGATTTATTGCTTGCGACGATGTTGGCAACGTGATGAACCCTATGATAGTAGATGGACAGATTCATGGAGGGGTAGCCCAGGGAATAGGGCAGGCATTGCTGGAAGAAGTCGTGTATGACGAAAGCGGACAGATGTTGAGCGGTTCGTATATGGATTATGCCATACCAAGAGCTGATGATTTACCCATGTTCGAAACTGATAGGACAATAACTCCATGCCCACATAATCCACTTGGCGTAAAAGGGGCGGGAGAAGCCGGAGCTATTGGTTCAACACCTGCGGTTGTTAACGCCGTGGTGGATGCATTAGCTCATTTGGGAGTAAAGGATATTCAAATGCCTCTGACTCCACAAAGGGTTTGGAAAGTAATGCAGAATTAATATTTAAATTTAACCAATTATGATACCTACAAAGTTTGATTATATAAAAGCATCGACGGTGAGCGAAGCCGTAAAGCTACTAGACAAACATGGATTTGACGCAAATATAATATCAGGAGGCCACAGTCTTATTCCTGCAATGAAATTAAGATTAAATAGTCCTGAAATTCTCATTGATATCAGTGGTATTCCCGGGTTAAATAAAATAGCGGAAAAAGGTAATGAAATTGTTATCGGAGCCAATTGTACTCATAAAGAAATTTTAACTTCAGTAATGGTCAACAAGCATGTAAACATTTTAGCACAAGCAGCAGAAACCATTGGTGATTTACAAGTCAGAAACAGGGGAACCCTTGGCGGTAGTCTGGCGCATGCAGACCCATCTGCGGATTATCCTGCAGTTGTCCTTGCTACTGAAGCAACAATAGAGGTGGAAGGAAAAAATGGCAGTAGAACCATCGTAGCCTCCGACTTTTTTCAAGGAATTTTCACCACGGCTCTCAGTGAAGATGAAATCATTACTGCGGTTCGGTTTCCAAAGATTACCAATGGCAACTATCAAAAATTTTACCAATCCGCATCCCGATTTGCAGTGGTGGGTGTAGCTGTAGTTAAGGATGGTAATACAGTAAAAGTAGGTATTACTGGAGTAGCAGATACCCCCTATAGGGCAACAGCCGTGGAAGAAGCGTATAATGGGAACAGCGATGCGGCAACACATGCGGTTGATGATGTTGAAGTTATGACCGACCATTTTGCCGATGTTGAATATCGCTCTCATTTGGCAAAAGTCTATGTTAAAAAGGCATTAGAGGCCTAGGATTTTGAATTGAATTTATCCAGAATTGACGGCAATTCGTTCAAATTATTCAAAGTAGCTGTAGGTTGCAGATCCCAAGGGTCAAAAATGGTTTCGGGTAAGCGCCGTACCCAGATTGCATGCATACCATAAGAAGTTGCGCCCATAATATCAAACGGATTACCGGAAATAAGCCAGGAATCAGATTTCAAAGTTTTGGTTTTGTCATTAAAATGTTGATATACTAAAGGGCTCGGTTTAAACATTTGAATATCCTCAACACTTACAATGTCGTCGAAAAAATCCAAGATTCCTGCATTATTCAGTAATGTGGAGACATTATGTTCACTGCCATTGGAAAATGCAAATAAGGGATATCCTGATTTTTGTAGATTCTGTAATGTATTTTCAACATCATCAAATATGGGCAAAATTTTGTAAGCGTTCATTAAATCGTCCTTTTGGCCTGGTTTTAATTTTATTTTAAAGAACAAGCAACAGTAGTCCAATGCTTCTTTGGTGCATACAGAAAAATCCACAAACGTATTCATCAAACCCCGTCTGAATGAATATTCCAACTGTTTGTTTCTCCAAAGATCCATAAAAGGCAAGGCTTTCGCTCCGATTATCGTTTTCAAAGTCAGATATATACCAGAAGTGTCTATAAGGGTACCATAAACATCGAATGCCAACGTGTAATTCATATCTCTTACATAATAAAATTGATATTAAATATTTTCTATTTTAAAATCAACAGCCGCTTCATTGTCCTGAACAATTAAACAGAGGAATCCGGCAATGATCATTGAAACTCCACCTATAATCAGAGCATAAATAGAAATATTGCCAAAAAAAGACTTTAACATAAAGCCCAGGATGCCTGCCGCCACAATTTGAGGAATTACTATAAAGAAATTAAAAACCCCCATATAATAACCCATCTTATTAGCAGGTAAAATACTGGATAACATAGCATAGGGCATTGACAAAATGCTTGCCCAGGCAATACCAACTCCTATCATGGATACCAGCAGTAAATTTGGATCTGAAATAAAATAGATAGAAATCAATCCAATTCCCCCAATAACAAGGGCAATTAAATGTGTCATTTTTCTACTGATTTTTTTAGCCACCACGGGCAATAAAAAGGCTACCAGGGCGGCAATTCCGTTATATACAGCAAAGCAAATTCCTACCCAATCTGCACCCTCATTGTATAACGAAGAAGCAGTATCTGATGTATCGTAAATATGGCTGGTCACAGCTGATGTTGTATAGATCCACATAGCAAATAATGCAAACCAGGAAAAAAATTGTACAAATGCCAGTTGCACCATGGTTTTGGGCATTTTAAAAATTCCCATAAAAGATTCTTTGAGTCCGGTGAATACTCCTTTCTCTGCATTCTCATTTTTAAGCTTTTCAATATCATCGGGTGGATATTCTTCGGTGTTAAAAACCGTCCAC
>Ga0209456_10000152_pt1 | contig 37786 bp, 35 predicted proteins | sample COG_11_FD_184755 | JGI IMG/M metagenome (GOLD analysis project Ga0209456, IMG submission 184755) | Pelagic marine sediment microbial communities from the LTER site Helgoland, North Sea, for post-phytoplankton bloom and carbon turnover... | ecosystem: Environmental > Aquatic > Marine > Neritic...
GGCACGCTATCCCTCGCAGCCATTCCAGCGTAGCTCAGTTGGTAGAGCGGGCGACTGTTAATCGCTTGGTCATAGGTTCGAGTCCTATCGCTGGAGCCACTAACCGTTCGCGTTCACTCGGGTTTTCCACCTCGACCTCTTCGTTGTCCGTGCGTTTGTCCGTACCGTCACCGACGGCCACGGGCAATGTCAGCACGTTGTCTTCGCTCGGCCACTGCGGCTTCATGCACAGCACCGCTTCACACAGGGCCGGCCAAATTCCTTCGGCGTCTGTGTAGACGTCAATAATCGTCCCCGTCGGGTTGTGTGTGACGCGCTCGAGCACGTCACAGCGCGCCCCACCTTTGCGGGCGTAGGTTATGAAGTAGCGCCGCAAGCCGTGGTTGCCTTTGTTGGGAATGCCGACGGCGGGGCAGTCTTTCTCACGTGCATGCTTCGTGGGCGCGCCTCCCGTAACCAAGAACGGCGGCCGTCGCGCAACGTCTGCGTCTGCGAAAGAGGTAAAGAATTACGTATAGCGACGGGTTTGGTGGCGACCCAAGTTGCCTTGTGTGACGGGCCTGAAATCGGGTCGGTCCGACCGGCGAGCATTCAGCTCAGCCACAAAGGAGGATGAAACCATGCCGAAGCTAAACAACAGTATCAACATCAGCGCACCGGTCGAGAAGGTCTTCGCATACGTCACCGACCCACTGACCACCCCCGAGTGGTTGGTAGGCGCAACGGAGGTGACGGATGTGACCGGGTCTGGCGTCGGTCAGCATTATCACTGGAAATACAACATGCTTGGGGTTCCGCTTCGGGGTGAGACCACGGTCAGCGAGCATGTTCCCAACGAGCGCCGGGTCACAGAGAGCAAAGGAGGTATCACCAGCACGTGGACGTTCACGTACGCACCACATGAAGGCGGGACAAAGCTGGATCTGGAAATCGACTACACCATCCCCGTTCCCGTACTGGGGAAGCTGGCCGAACAGCTTGTCCTCAAGCGGAATCAAAGGGAGGCCCACCTGTCGATGGAGAACATCAAGCAACGACTGGAGGTCTAAAGGCCCCCACATGACCGTGACAGCAGCGGACCAATAGAAGAACTCGCACGTACCGCGCGGCGCGTGGGCTGCGAAGCTGACGCTCACTCTGCCGATTGCGGCTTTGCATGTGGTTAGAAAGGAGCCAGAGGACGAACATTCGCAGGATGCGCTCGCCCTATTCGCTTCACGTGAGCAAGCCCCACCCTCGGGTACCGTGGGCGGGTCGCAGGCGGTTGCTGAGGTGTATCTACATGACCGCGAAACTGGCACCACTTCGCTGATTAGCCGTGACGCCGATTCAGGTGAGCCGTCCGGCACCCACGACTGGACCACCGACTGGTCGAGCAGGACTCACGTCATCACGACCGACCGGCAATTCGTTGTCTACGAGAGCGACGCCGAGAACATCGTGCCAGTCGAAGGCCAGGCTGGCGTAACCGCCAACAACCTGTATCGGCATGACGCCGAAACGGACCGCACCACTCGTGTCAGCATCAACTCGTTGGACGAACCGGCAGATGGCTGGAGCACGCACCCGTCCGTCTCAGACGATGGGCGATTCATTGCGTTCACAACGACCTCCAACAATCTCGACTCACATGACGTGGACTCCGACCGGGACGTCTATCTCCACGACGTCAGTTCGGGGGAAACGAGGTGGGTGAGCCGGCATTGACCGAAGGGAGGCATGCCATGATGTCGACAGCCCGTACGTTGCTTGTTTTTGCGGTCGTGAGCACCGTTCCAGCATATGCGGGGGCACAGTCCGCCGCTGGGGCAGACGCGACCTCCGAGCCGCATCTACAAGAGCCCGCACCCTCGTCTGGGGCTGCGTATTGGCGTTGGAATCCGAGAGCTGCACGGACTTCGTCCGTTCCGCCATCTCGTATTCCAACGCCACGCAAGTCCTATCGCCTGCTGTCTGCGGAGGTGGTTTCGATGCTTTTCAGTGTCTGCTCGGCTATCTCTAACTCTTCATTTGTTGGGACTACCAGGACCGCAATCGGGGATCCTTGGCGATTGATTGCTCGGGCTTGCTCCCCGCTCGCCCGGTTGCGCGCGTGGTCGAGCTGCACGCCCAGCGTCTCCAGCCCTGTGCAAGCTCGCGCGCGGATCTCCGGTGAGTTCTCACCCACGCCTGCCGTGAAGACGATTCCGTCGACGTGGCCGAGCGCCGCCATGTACGCGCCGATGTACTTGCGCATGCGATAGACGTAGACCTCGAGGGCGAGCCGCGCCCGTGCGTCGCCCGCTGCTTCCCGTCGCAGAACGTCCCGCATGTCGCCGACTCCGCAAAGACCAGCGAGCCCGCTCTCCTGGTTGAGCTCCGCGTCGATGTCTTCCGCGCTCATTCCTACCTGACGTGCGAGGTAGACGATCACCCCGGGATCCAGGTCGCCACCGCGCGTCCCCATGACCAGGCCCTCGAGGGGCGTCAGACCCATGGACGTGTCCACGCTCTTGCCGTTCGCGATCGCGGCCGCGCTTGCCCCGTTTCCGAGGTGGAGCACGATCAGATTCAGCTCGCGCAGAGGCCGGCCGAGCTGAGTGGCCGCCTGCCTCGCGACGTATGCGTACGAGGTGCCGTGAAAACCATAGCGGCGCACGCCATGGGATGCGTACCAGTCCTCGGGGACCGCGTATCGAAAGGCGGGGGGCGGAATGCTTTGGTGGAAGGCGGTGTCGAAGACTGCGACCTGAGGCACATCCGGCCGGCGGGCTATGGCGACCTCGATGCACAGGAGGTTGGCCGGATTGTGCAACGGCGCGAGGGGCGAAAGCTTTCGAATCGTCTCGATCACGTCATCGTCAATCAGACAGGGTTCGCGAAACGCCTCACCGCCGTGAACGACCCGGTGTCCGATCCCGACGAGCTCACTTCCACGCTTCCCCACTTCTGCATCGGCGAGCAAGCTATGGATTCCGTCGAGAGCTGCGGCGTGATCGCAAAGGTCATAGGCCGTGGTTTCCTCGTGAAGCATTCCGGACGCATCCCGCTGGCCGTGCACCAATCGGCTGCCCGACTCGCCGATGCGCTCGGCGGCGCCCTTTGCAAGCAGGGTCCGTTCGCGCATGTCGAAGAGCTGGTATTTGATTGAGGAGCTTCCGGAGTTGAGAACCAGAACCCTCACGACTTGCCCTTGTTCGACTGGGCCTGAATGGCGGTCACCGCTACCGTATTCACGACGTCGGGCACGGTGCAACCCCGGCTCAGGTCGTTGACCGGTTTGTTGAGGCCCTGGAGAACGGGCCCGATGGCCACCGCGCCCGCCGAGCGTTGCACGGCCTTGTAGGTATTGTTCCCCGTGTTGAGGTCGGGAAAGATGAACACCGTTGCCCGCCCAGCCACCTCGCTGTTCGGCAGCTTCTTGCGCGCCACGCTCGCGTCCACAGCGGCGTCGTACTGGATGGGCCCGTCGACCATCAGGTCGGGTCGACGAGAGCGGACGATCTCGGTGGCCTCGCGGACGTGGGCCACGTCTTCGCCCGACCCGGAGGCTCCAGTCGAATACGAGAGCATTGCGATTCGCGGTTCGATCCCAAAGGTTGCCGCAGTCTCCGCGGAGCTGATGGCAATGTCGGCGAGCTGTGCGGCATTTGGGTTCGGGTTCACCGCGCAGTCCCCGTAGACCAGCACCCGGTCACGCAGGCACATGAGAAAGACGCTCGACACCACCGAGACCCCTTCCCGCGCCCGGATGAACTCCAATGCTGGACGAATCGTGTGCGCAGTCGTGTGCGCCGCGCCAGAGACCATCCCATCGGCCTTGCCCTGGTACACCATCATGGAGCCGAAGTAACTCACATCGCCCATGGCGTCGTGGGCCCTGTCCTCGGTCACGCCTTTGTGCTTTCGCAGCTGGAGGTAGGCGTCCGCGAACCCCGAGCGCCACTCCGACCTGAGCGGATCCACGATCCGCGCACCATCGAGGTGGACACCCAGCGTGGAAGCCAATTCTCGGATCTCCGCTGGGTCGCCGAGCAACGTGAGATCCGCAACCCGCCGCCGCAGCAAGATCTCCGCGGCGCGCAGAATCCGCTCGTCGGTGCCCTCGGGGAGCACGATGTGTTGACGATTGACCTTTGCCCGCTCGATGAGCTCGTACTCGAACCGCAGCGGCGTCACCTGCGGGGAATGGCTCACCTGGATGCGCTCGACTAGCTCGGGCAAGCTCACGTGCTCCTCGAACAGACCCAGGGCCGTCGCGATCTTCCGATCGTCCCCCGCACGAATGGCACCTCCCACCGCGTTGACCTTGGTGGCGGTGGTGAACGTGTCGTCACCCACGCCAATGACTGGAACCGCTGTGCGCCTTAGGCCTCGGATGAGCCGGACCACGGGTTCTGAAGGTTCGAGCCCTCCGGTCAGCACGATGCCGGCGATGTTTGGAAATGATTCGGAACGCACCGATGCCAGACAAGCGAGCACCACGTCGGCGCGGTCGCCACCGGTGATCACCACCGTGCCCGGCCGCAATCGGGTAAGGACATTAGGCAGCTCCATCGCCGCAACCGCAAACTCGCGAGCGAGACCCTGCAGACGATGTTCATTACCGAACATCAGCTTCCCATCTAGTGCGTTCGCGACCTCGGCTAAGGTGGGCTGACCCAGGGATTCGTCCTCAGGCACCAAGTAGACCGGTTCCTGGCCCCGCCCCTCTCCGGAAAAGCACGCCTTGACTTGATCGAGCCGTTCGGGATCCACGCGGTTCACCAATGTAGCCACGATCGCGCAGCCCTCGCGCTCGAACGCTCGCCTGGCTCCCCTGACGTCCTCGACGATTCCCTCCGGATCCCGGCCTTGGCCATTTGCAACGAAAAACACCGGCGTCCCGAGGTGCGCAGCCACCCGCGCGTTGAACTCGAACTCGAATGCTGCTCCAACTCCGGTGTAGTCGGTCCCTTCGCAGACCACGAAATCGCACTCGGACTCCAGGGCTTTGTAGCGCTCGAGAATCCGCGCGAGCAGCTCATCGGACTGATCGGCCCCTGCCATGGCGCGGGCCTCGTCATAGGGACCGCCACTCGAGGCCTCGGCATCGTGCCGCAGCGCGTATCGGGATCGCATGAGGCCGATTTCACGATCGGCGTCCGCGCGGCCATTGACCACCGGCCGAAAAAAACCGAGATGCTCCACCCGCCGAGAGGCCAGCTCCATCAAACCGAGCGCCGCCAATGACTTGCCCGCACGCGGTTGTATCGATGCAATGTAAACGCCTTTTGCCACCTGACGACTCTCCGGCGCCGGAGGATGCCACCGCGTCGACGGTTGTTCAATCGCCGTCCAGGCAATCGCCGTGTCAGTCAGTGACCAATTGCCGAAGTTGGGTTAGTTTCGGGGTCCAAATGCGCCGCGGCAACGCCAGGACGATCGCTTTTCTCTTCTCATGCCTCCTCGTCTCCGCTTGCAACAAGAGCAAGACCGGACGAGGGCCCGAAATCGGCGGCGCCGACAAAGGGTGCTTCGTCTACAAGGCGAAAGACACGGAGTTCAAGTACGTCTCGCAGCAAGCCACCGTCGAAACCAAATGGCATGACGAATGGACTTCACGCTACGGGCAAACACTCCCGGAGCCCTTGACCGCTCCCGACGTATGGGAACATCCGAAGCTCTCCGAGCGATATGCATCGACGATGCACGAGAACAGCTCGGCCACGGACGTGAGCGTAGAGCCGGGCCCGACCCCCGCCAACCCACGCGTTGAGTACTTCCACGTTCTCGAAAAAGGAACGCGACTTTCGGGGATGTCGCCCTTCTACACCTTCCTCGATGACCACACGATCGTCACCATTTCGTTTGGTCGTGACGCGGCAACCCTCCTCGTGGTCGACATCACAGGCGAGGCGCGCGTGCTGGACCACGTGGCGATCCCTGGGCGCGGCAGCAAGGCGATTGAGCTGATGAGCAAGAGAGCCCGGCTGGAAATCTTCCGAGACACGTCGGGCGGCGCGTATTCCTACTTGGACGCGCAGGGCAACGTGTACGTGCCCGGTGCGGACAACACCTTGATCGGCATCCCCATCCGGAACCGAAGGATCGAGCGCGACAAGATGATCCTCGTAGACCTCGGCAAGGAGGTGCATCAGGGCACCTGGGTCAGCGACACGATGGAACGCAGTGACAATGTGCTGACCGCCCTAATGCCGGATGCACAGGGGAAGGTCTGGTTCACGTCGAAGTATGGGGTCGTGGGGGTCATCGATGTGGACGGCTCGGGGAACTGTCCTCACGTCTACACCACCGCTGTGGCCTATTTCGCGTTGCGCCAAAAGCTGGAGGAGCACCTTGGCGGGGTTCCCAAGGGAATCGAGGATATTCTCCAGCGCGTCGAGGAGGCAAAGGAATCAGGCGACGCGGAGGACCTCGCGGCACTTCGCACCGAAGGTCGGAGGCGGGTCAAGCTCGAAGGGCACTCCTTCGAGCAGATTCAAAACTCGTTCTCAGTCGGCCCCGACGGGGTTTACATCGTCAGCAGCTTGGCGCTCTACAAGTTTCGGTTCAACGAAGAGGAGAAGCGCATCGAGCTCGACCCAGCTTGGGAGGCCCGGTACCCAGAGGGTGACCTCGTCTACGACAACGATCGCAAAGTCAAGCCCGGCCACCTCAACAACGGAAGCGGCACGACGCCAACTTTGGTCGGCGATGACTTTGTGGCGATCGTTGATAATGCGCCGAGCCAGGTGAACCTGCTCGTGTTCCGTCAGGACAATGGCACGTTGGTGAGCCGCCTTCCGCTGTTCGAGCCGGGAGCGGCCGCGGTCGAGAACTCGGTCGTGTCGTACGGCGACCATCTGATCGTAGGCAACACGTTCGGCTACACCGACCCATTTAGTGAGAACCCGACTGCCGGCGGACTCATGCGGTTCGATTTCGATGAGGCAACTGGCGGCTTTGTACACGTCGAAGGCTGGCCAGCCGTAGGGCACTTCGACGGCAAGACCGCAACCCCCAAGCTATCCACCGCCAACGGGCTATTGTACGTCTATCACCGAGACCTGAACAGTGAGGGCCACCACGACTGGCAGCTGACGGCGCTCGATTTTCGATCGGGCTGGCCTGTCTTCAGCATCAAGGGCTACTTTGCAGGCAGGGACTTCGACGACAACACCTTGCGCATCGTGAGACGCATGACGCTCGGCAAGGGTCACTACGGCAGGAAGGTGTTCAACAACATCTGGGGCACGTTCTCTTTTGGTCCCGACAACAGCATCTTCATTGGCACGTTCCGCGGGTACGTGAGGTTCTCGTCGGACCAGGAGCTCGACTCAGAGGATGCAGCGACGGCCAACGGGGTTCTCGGATCCCGGCCATCTTCGCCCTTCTGAGGAGTTTTCTAGTTCGCGACGCGGGTAAATTCTGCGACTATCGCGACCGCCGATGGAACATCTCGAATCAATCCCAGACCTTCTCCGCAACTGGCTGCCGACGCTGATCACCCTGTTGATCGGCATCCTCGCGCTCACCGTGGCCCATCGACTGCTCATCAAGCGCGCGCCAACAACGTCGGGCAGCATGACCACGCGACAGCTCCTGATGGCTGCATTGACCGGAATCCTCATCGTCGTGGTCATCCTCGAGCTACCGATCGGAGACGCCCCCCGTGGACAGCTGTTGAGCCTTCTCGGGATCCTCGTCGCTGCTGCTGTCACACTCTCCTCGACGACTCTCCTCGGCAACGCGATGGCAGGGCTGATGCTGCGATCGATTCGAAACTTCAAGCCTGGCGACTTCATCATCGTGGACAGGCATCGGGGACGCGTATCGGAGCTCGGCTTGCTCCGGACCGAGATTCAAACCGAGCGACGAAACCTCACGACGCTCCCCAACCTGTTTCTCGTCAACAACCCCGTGACCGTGGTGCGTCCCTCGGGCACCTTCATCGCTGCAACGGTTTCGCTTGGGTACGACGTGCCCCGGGAGAAGATCGAGAAGTGCTTGGTCGAAGCCGCCGAGCACGCGGGCCTCACCGATCCCTTCGTCTTCGTTCTCGAGCTCGGCGACTTCTCGATCACCTATCAGGCAGCAGGTTTCCTGGAGGAAGTGAAATATCTGATCAGCGCCGAATCCGAGCTCCGGGAGCAAATGCTGGACTCGCTTCACCGAGCTGGCATCGAGATCGTGTCGCCGACGTTCATGAATCAGCGCCAGCTCGCCGGTGACAAGCTGTTCGTTCCGAAGGTCGGCCGCGTGACCAGGCCTCCCGCCGCCGCCGATGAATCTCGCCCCGAGGAGCGCATGTTCGACAAAGCAGACCTGGCGGAAAAAGAAGGCAAGGCCGGCCAGCAGCTCAAAGAAGTCCTCGATGAGCTCGAGAAACTCGAGAAGGAAGAGCTCGGGGAGGCAGACGCGGAAACCGCCCAGGCGCGGATCCTTAAGCTCCAAGCCCGACGCACTCAGCTCGAAGCCGAGATCGCGCAGCACAAGGAACAGAAGAACGAAGAGCCTGACGCCGAAGAGAGCTAGCCAAGCTCGAGGCTGATGCCGAAGACGAGCTGGTAGTCGTTCTTCTTGATCGCCGGGGCGAGCGGATCGGGCGGTGGCGCCGGCTCCTCGGTTCGCAGGTAGAGGAATGCGATGTCGAGATCGAGCACCTTGGTGAGCTCGATCGCCAGGTCGGCCCGACCGGTGTGGTTGGTATTGCCGATGGTCGTGAACACCAAGTTGGTGAGCCAACTCAGCGTCAGATCGATGTCCCCGGTGATGTCGAAGTCCGCGTACGTGTACAGCGGAATGAAGCCATCGTTTTGCGGGTTGGTCACACCCGGGGTCGCGGAGACGTCCTTGTACTTCAAGAACTGGTAACCGATGCCGGTCATGAAATCCCAGGTGACCTTGGGTGCGTCGATGATGTGGACGCCGGCACCGGCGGCGGGCGTGGCGCGGAACTTGATGTTCTGGAAGCGGTCGTTGAAGAACTGGCCAAAGGCGGGGGTGACCCACCAACGGCTTCCGAGAAAGACGTTGAAGAGGAACTCGCCCAGATGGCGATTCACGTTTTGGACGCCGTTCGTGCGTCCAAAGGTCGAGTTGTAGTTCAGGTCGAGAAGGGTCATCTCGTCTTCTCGGCGGGTGTTGAACATGATGTCGTAGGTGAGCTGGTCGGTATTGCCCTTGTTGAGCGTCAGGCCGAACCGGAGCTTCATCGACCACCAGTCCTTTTCTTTTTCGCCTTCGATGATCGACTCGAGCTCGCTTCGAGGAAAGGTTTTGGTGCCCTGGTCGGTCTCGACGATGACGGTGTCCCCGGTGATGACCGCGCGGCCGGTCGCCGAAACCCGGTCATCGAAGACGTAGGTATTGACCTGAGGCGAGTGCACGAGCGCCACATCCGCGAAGTCGAGCTTCAACATGTCGAGCTTATCGCTGTCGAACTCCATCTGGTCGTCGCGCATCCGATCGATGTTGCCTTTGATCCATTCGCCCGAGACCATCTGGACCCAATCGAAGGTGTCGCCGAACTCGATGACGTAGGTGTCTCCGACGCCAGATGCGGCCTGTAGCTGGACCCTCGCCATAGCTTCCTTGACGGAATCGATTGCAGCGTTCGCCTCCATCGGCTCCGCGGGGACGCCGCCAGGCGCTGTGACCATGTCCGCGACGGCCCCTTCGCCCGGAGCATCCGCGATCACCTCTTCGCTGGACGCTGCAGCCACGTCCGCTGCTTCTGCGGCGGCGGTCGCTTCCGCTGGCGGCTCTTCAGCCGTCGCCTGGTTTGGAGCAACATGGAGCAGCGCCATCGCCAGCAAGCTGGCCGAGAAGACGCTGCGACTGAAATTACCCGACATTTTCGCCATAGCTGGGCTGGTTTATAAGCTGGGTTCGAGAAACGGTAAAGGGCTGGCCTTGATTTTTTGGCTCCGATCGCGGCGGGTGACGCTGGCGCAGCTTTGCGCTAGAAGCGGTTGCTCCCGGGAGGCAACGTGACGAGCAGCAAACTAAGCAAGGACGATACCCCGGTCGTGGCGATCCTGACCGGCAGCCCGAGCGACCTTCCTGTCGTCCTCAAGGGACGTGATGTCCTCGACGGGCTCGACATCCCAAGCGACGTCCGAGTCCTTTCCGCACATCGGACGCCCCATGAAACCGCCGAGTACATTGCCGCCGCCGAAGAGCTCGGCGTCGAGGTCTTCATTGCTTGCGCGGGCATGGCCGCCCACCTGGCTGGGGTCGTCGCTGCCCACACGATTCGCCCCGTCATCGGAGTGCCGATCGCCTCGGGCGCGCTCCAAGGCGTCGATGCTCTGCTGGCAACCGTCCAGATGCCTCCGGGCGTGCCGGTTGCCACCGTCGGCATCGACGGCGCAAAGAATGCGGCGTTCCTGGCCGCGCGGATTGTCGCCCTGACGCACCCCGAGGTCCGACAGCGGCTCGTCAAGCACCTCGAGCAGAGCAAGAAGCGCTACGATTCGCCCGACCCTTCGACTCCAGGCCAAGCGGCAACTTGACGCCGTTGGGCGTGATCCTTATGGGCTCCTAATCAGCGTTCCATGTCGCTCGGCCGCATCCTCATTTTTCTCGGCGTCATCTCTGGCCTGACGATCGGGACCCACTACTACCTATGGGCTCGCCTCATCCGCGACCCGATGTGGCCCTCGCCATGGCGCCAAATCACGACGGTTGCGCTCATCCTGCTCGCCCTTTCGATACCCGCGTCGATGATGGCCTGGCGCACCCTGCCCCGTAACCTCGCGATCCCGTTGTCCTGGGTCGGTTACGTCTGGATGGGCTCGATGTTCCTATTGCTGGTGCTGCTCTGGGGCGGCGAGCTCGCGCGTTGGAGCTGGGTCAAGTACGCGAGCATCGCCTCGGTTAATGGCGGTCGGCGCGAGTTCCTCGCACAACTTCTTGCCGGTGGCGCCGGGGCGTTTGGGCTCGCCTTGTCGGGCTGGGGCGTTTGGTCGGCGGTCCGGCCTGTAGAGGTGAAGCGTATCGCGGTACGGCTCAAGAAGCTGCCGCCCTCGCTCAGTGGGCTGCGGCTCGTCCAGCTGACCGATATGCATGTTGGCCTCACAATTGGACGCGATTTCGTCGAAGACGTCGTCCGCAAGGTCAATGCGTTAGAGCCGGACATCGTGGCGATCACCGGCGACCTGATCGACGGTTCGGTCGAAGACCTGGGCAACGCCGTGGCGCCGCTCGCAGAGATCCAGGCAAGGCTCGGCATCTATTTCGTCACCGGCAACCACGAGTACTACTCGGGCGCAGACTCCTGGCTGGAGTTCCTTGGTGGCCTTGGAATTCGAGCGCTACGCAACGAGCATGTAGAGCTCACCAAGAACGGCGAGGCGATCCACCTCGCCGGGGTTGATGACTGGACAGCGCATCAGTTTGGCAACGGACACGGTTCGGACATGGCCCGCGCCATGCAAGGGCGCGATGCGAGCAAGCCCGTCGTCCTTCTCGCCCACCAGCCCATCCATTTCGACGAAGCCCGCGCACACGGCGTCGACCTTCAGATTTCGGGCCACACCCACGGGGGCCAGATTTTTCCATTCGGTCTTCTCACGCGTCTCGCGCAACCGTTCTTGTCGGGCCTGCACCAGAGAGGCGACTCGCAGATCTACGTCAGCTCAGGCACCGGCTACTGGGGGCCACCGATGCGCATCGCAGCGCCCTCCGAGATCACCCTGATCGAGCTGGACCAGGACGCGGTTGCCTAGGGCGCCGGGCGGCGTTACAAGAGCGAGCGAAGCGCTGGCTCGAGGCTCGTGTGCTCCCAGCGAAAGCCGTGGAGATGAAGTGAGGCGGGAACGACACGTGAGCTGCCGAGCAGCATCTCGTTTGCCATGTCCGCGCCGACACCAAGCCGGAGCGCAAACTTCGGCACCGGAAGCGCGGTCGGACGTTTGAGAACGCGGCCCAAGGTGGCGGTGAAATCCGCGTTGGTCACCGGTGTGGGCGAGACGAAGTTCACCGGGCCTTCGAGCTCTTCGCATTCCAACGCAAAGACCAGGGCCGACACCAGGTCCTCCAGGGTGATCCAACTCATGTACTGACTTCCATCGCCGATGCGTCCGCCGACGCCGAAGAGGAACGGCACTTTCATCTTGGCAAGCGCCCCTCCGTTTGACGCAAGCACGACGCCGATGCGCGGATGAACGACTCGAATCCCGGCATCCCGAGCAGGTGCTGCAGCGGCTTCCCAGTCGCGACAGACGGAGGCGAGAAATCCGGATCCCAAGGAAGCACTCTCATCGAGGACCTCGTTGCCCCGTGCTCCGTAGTACCCAATCGCCGAGGCCGAAACCAGCACGCGCGGTTTGGGCGAGAGCGCTGCGAGCGCGCTGGCGAGAAGCGCTGTGCCGCGAACTCGGCTGTTGCGGATCTTGGCCTTCTTCGCCTCTGTCCAGCGAGCGGACGCGACGTTATCGCCGGCGAGGTGAATGGCCCCGGTAATACCCCGCAAGCCTTCACGGTCGATCGTCCCGGCGTCCGGATCCCAATGAACCTCGTCGCCGGCGGTTGGGGCGCGCCTCACTAGATGAACAACGTCGAAGCCATTACGCAAGAGCGTCGGCACGAGCTCGCTGCCCACGAGCCCCGAAGCCCCCGTAACGGCGATTTTCTCGCGCTCCCTCATGGAAGAGAAGCCTGGACCAGCCCGGCTGCGGTGCAAGCTGGTTTTCCACATGGCCGTCAGGGCCAACAGTCGCTATGGTCCAGCACCTTGCGAATTCTTTTCATCGCCCCTCAAGCATTCACTCCGACTCGAGACGCCCAAGACGTGGCCACCTTGGCCAAGGTGATGCGTCGCGCGGATCACACGGTCGACCTGGTGTCTCCGCTCTACGGCCACATCGACACCGCAAAGCTCGCACTCGCACGCCGTCTCACCAAGCTGGAGATCGAGCTAGGCGGCAGAGCATGGTCCTGCGAGCTCTACACAGGGCGGAACCCGGACGGCGTGGGCCTGACTTTCATCGGGAACGAAGAGGTTCTCCTCTCTGCGGATTCTCTCACCGGCCAAGGAGAGCAGCTCGATGCGTCGAGGGTCGGTGTCTTTGCCGCAGCAGTCACCGAGCTGATTCGACAGAACGCGAGCAACTACGACATCGTGCACGCACATGGCTGGGCGGCGGGAGCGGTGATCGCACGCTTGCGCTCCGAGCTTCCCGACTTGCCCAGCGTGCTGACCGTATATGACGCCTCCGAACAGGGCCGCTTCGACGCCGCCGATGCCGACTCACTCGGGCTCGGCGATGAAGCCCGCGACGAGTCGGGGATCGCGGTCTTGAAGGCTGGGCTCCTGAGCGCCGACCAGGTCACGACCCTGTCGCCCAACTACGCGCATCGATTGCAGCGTCCGGACAGCGACAACGCATTGAGCCAGGTCTTCCGAGAGATCGGTCCGAAGCTCAACGGTGTACGCCACGGAATAGACCCAGCGATTTGGAATCCCGCAACCGACGGTCACCTCCCGGCCCGCTTCGACCCGTTCGACATGGACGGCAAAGACAAGTGCAAGGCCGAGCTACAGCACGACCTGACCTTGCCGGTGCGGAGCGATGTGCCCCTTCTTGGAGCCATCGGGCATGTGGACGACGAGGGCATGGCCTTGCTCGCAAAAATCGGACCCGACTTCTTGCGGAACGATGTGCAACTCGTGGTGCAACTCGAAGGCGGTGGCGAGCTCATCGCGATCTACGAGGAGCTTTGGGATCAATGGCCGGACCGCATTCAGATCAAAACCGGCAACGACCACGCATTTCGGCATGCATTGATAGCGGCGAGCGACTTCGTCGTGGTGCCCGGCAGCGAAGCGCCGTCCGACAACATCCAAATGCGAGCCCAGCGCTACGGCGCGCTACCGATCGTTCACCGTGACGGCGGCCTGGCCGACGAGGTGATCGACTGTGAAGCCTCCCTGAAGTCCGGCTCGGGGCTTCTCTACGACGAGCCGACTCCGCGGTCTCTGCTCGCAGCCCTGCAGCGGGCGGCGGCAGCGTTCGCAAATAACAAAGCCTTCCGCGAGGTTCAGAGCCGAGTGATGCGCTTGGACCACTCCTGGGAGCGGACGACACGTTTGTACGAGCGTGCATATCGCGACGCGATCGCTGCGCACCGCGGCTAACGCGACGGACCAACGTTCAGCGGTTCGTTCGGCAGCTTCGCATCGCTCGGGCGAAGGTACTGCGGCTCCAGCGAGTCCAGGTCCGAAGGCCCGCTGTTACGGAAGGCGTGCTGCACCTCGGCGGCAATCGCATCCGGCGTCGGCGCTTCTACGATCCCTTGTGACTCGTCGAGCTTCACCCCGAGCACCGATTCGAGCAGGTCGCCATGAGCGCGCACACCCTCTCCGGCAACTGCGACGGAACGGCCGCCGAGCGCGTTTCGGATTTGGCCAAACACCAGCTCCGGCGGGCCGAAGAGGGGAGGCACAAGCTCCTCTGTGCCATCCACGCCAATCATGTATGCCGCCGAGAACACGTCTCCGCGATACGCATTCATCACCGGCACGCGCACTAGCTCCGCATGCCCTTCGATCGCCCTTGCGAGGACCCGAAGCGAGCTGACGCCGACGATGGGCACACCGAGACCGAGGGCGAGCCCTTTGGCGGTCCCAAGCCCCACCCGGACGCTCGTGAATCGGCCGGGCCCGACATCGACTCCGATCAGGGAAAGTTCTTTGCGAGAGGCACCGGCTTCTGCCAGGGCCGAATCGATGTAGCCGAAGAGATTCTCGCCATGCCGGCCTGCCGAGCGCCAACACGCGGACGCGGTCGAGCCGTCTTCGCGAACGACCACGACGGTGCCGTGTTCGGTTGCAGTGTCGATGCAGAGGGTCGCCATGGGGTCGCTTGACGCATGCCTACCCGCAGACTAGCGTCCGCGCCAGCAAAGTGCCCCGCACGCGCTGGTTGCTGGTAGTCCCGCACGAATGAGCAAACAACAAGACACAGCTGCTTCGAAGGGGGCACGCAAAGCGAAGAAGGGCGACGGTTGGAAGTCGAATTTGCTGACGATCGGCGGCGCGCTCTTGTTGGCTCTGTTCATTCGGGTGACCTTATTCGAAGCCTTTGCCATCGACGGCCCGTCGATGGAGCCCACCCTCCTCGACGGAGACCGGGTCGTCGTTGCGAAGCACAGCTTCGGGCTCTTTCTCCCGTTCACGCACGAAGCGGCATGGAACTGGGGCGGCCCCGACCCGGGCGACGTGATCATTCTTCACAGCCCCGCTGACAACGAAGACATCGTGAAGCGTGTGATCGGTGTTGGAGGAGACGAAATCCTCATCCGAGACGGGAAGATCTCCCGAAACGGCGAGGTGCTGAACACGGTCGACTCCGGCCCCTGCTCGACCGAGGAGCAAAAGAACCTCGACCCGACTTGTAGGGTCTATCAAGAGACGCTCGACGAGGGGCCTCACCGAATCAGCCACTCGAAGCACGATTTCCCGCTCGACCGCCTGCCCTTGAAGGTGCCCGAAGGCCACGTTTACGTGCTCGGCGACCACCGCGACAGCTCTAATGACAGCCGTAACCCCTTGATCGGCGCGGTTCCGAACTCGCGCATCAAGGGCAAAGCCTTGTTCATCTATATGTCCTGGAAGAACACCCGCGCGTCCCTCTTGGAACGAATCCGCTGGTCCCGCGTTGGCAGCTCCGTCGACTAAGCGCGTCCTCCCCCGTAGGCTAACCAGATGAGCGACCTGAAGGGCGAGATCGTGGCACGGATGCGCGACGAGATCGGAGCGATCGATAAGGACGCTCCGGAGGCAGTAGCGCTCCTATATCCGAGCCCGTACCGCGTTGGAATGTCGTCGCTCGGCTATCAGACCATCTATCGCTCGATCAATGGGACCGAAGGCCGGGCCGCCCACCGCGCGTTTCTGCCCGATGATCCCGCAGCCTGGCGGCAGTCGCGCACGCCGCTCGTGACCTACGAGAAGCTGCGACCGATCTCCGACTACCCGGTGATCGCGCTGTCTGTCGCCTATGAGGCCGAGCTCGCAGGGCTGATTCAGTGCTTGGAGCTGGCAGGCATTCCTCCCCTGGCGGAGGACCGCAGTGAGAAGCATCCCTTCATTCTCGCTGGCGGGCCGCTGACGTTCAGCAATCCCCTCCCGCTCGCTCCGTTCGTCGACGCGATCGTCATGGGCGAAGCGGACCAATCTGTTCACGCCGCACTTGGCCAGATTTTCGGCTCGGATTCCAAAGACAGCGCCTTGCGCAGCCTGGCCGCCCATCCGCACGTGTTTGTGCCGAGCGCACACGGCGACATCCTGCCACCGATCGACAAAGCGGATAGCGCCAGTCTCCCGGCGTTTTCGCAAATCATCACGCCGCACACCGAGCTGCGCAACATGTTCCTCATCGAGCCGGAGCGCGGCTGTCACCGCGGCTGCACCTATTGTGTGATGCGACGCTCGACGAACGACGGCATGCGTATCGTGAGCAAGGAACGGATTCTGTCGTTGATCCCCGGAGAGGCAAAACGCGTCGGCCTGGTCGGCGCAGCTACCACCGATCATCCGCAGATCGCGGATGTGGTCAACGCCCTTGCAGACTCCGGACGAGAGGTCGGCCTCTCGTCGCTTCGTGCGGATCGTCTGACCGATGAGCTCGTCGGCGCCCTTCGCAGAGGCGGCCACAGAATCCTCACGACCGCAAGCGACGGTGCGAGTCAGCGCATGCGCGACATCATCCAGCGCCGAACCAGCGAGGAGCAGCTTCGGCAGGCAGCCAAGCTCGCGCGGCGTCACGGCATGAAGCGGATGAAGCTCTACATCATGGTCGGTCTTCCCGAAGAGACCGACGAGGACATCGATGAGCTGATCGAGTTTGGAAAAGAGCTCTCGTCACTGGTCCCGCTCTCGCTCGGCGTGGCACCTTTCGTGGCCAAGCGGAACACCCCGCTCGACGGCATTCCCTTTGCCGGCATGCCACTGGTCGAGAGGCGGCTTCGTCGGCTACGCCGCGGAGTCCGAGGCCGCGTGGATGTCCGGGCGACGAGTGCCCGCTGGGCCTGGGTAGAGTACGTGCTCGCGCAGGGCGGACGTGCCGAAGGCCGGGCCGTGCTCGACGCGGTTCACGCAGGCGGCCGTTTTTCCGATTGGAAACGGGCGTTTCATGCGCTCCCCGAGGATCGCCCGCGTCGCCTGCTCGTTCGCCCGGGCGACCGCCTGGGCCGAGCCAGTGCCAGCTAGCTGATGAAGCTCGATGCCGCCGAAACGGCCCAGTCGAGATAGCGGCTCGGGGTGATGCCCATCTTCACCACGTAGTAGCCGGCCACGACCAGAGCGGCAGTGACGTAGAGCGACTGCATCGGAACCGCGATGGGCTGATCCTCTTCGGGCTCGCGCATATAGAGGTACACGATGACCTTGAGGTAATAATAGGCACCGACCGCGCTCGCAAGGACGCCGAGGACCGCGAGCCAGATCATCGGCCCGCCTGCCTGCACTGCCGCGCTGAAGACGTAGTACTTGCCGAAGAAGCCTGCGGTGGGTGGCATTCCGAGCAAGGACAGGACGCCAATGACGAACGGGAACGCGGCCATCGGATGGCGTCGGCCGGCACCTGCAAGGTCGTCGTAGCTGACTGCTTCCTTGCCCTTTGAGCCCATCAGGATCAGCGAACCGAACGCAAGCACGTTCGAAACCGTGTACGCGGCGACATAGTAGAGCACCGAGCTCACCGCGAATGAACCAACCGCGTGGGCTGCCGCGAGACCTACCAAGATGTACCCCGCGTGCGCGACCGAGGAATAGGCGAGCATGCGCTTGACGCTCGTCTGCGCAAGCGCGGCCAAGTTGCCGTAGACCATCGTGGCGACGGCGAGAAGCACGATGACCGGTGTCCAACCGGTGTAGAGGCCCATGCTGGCCGGATCGCCAAAGGCCCCCACCAGGACGCGCACGAGCACGGCGACCGCGGCTGCTTTGACGCCGACCGACATGAAGGTCGTGACCGGCGTCGCAGCGCCTTCGTAGGAATCGGGCACCCACATGTGGAACGGAACCGCACCGACTTTGAATGCCATGCCGACGATCAGCATGACCAAGGCGAGCACGGTGAGCGTCGCATCGGCCTCCCCAGCGGAGACGACCTCCCGGATGCCAGCCAGATCGGTGTGGCCGGTCGCGCCGTAGAGCAACGCGCTGCCGAAAAGCAGAATCGCAGCGGCAAACGAGCCCAGCAGGAAGTACTTCACAGCGCCTTCGACCGCGCGTGCGCTGGTGCGACGGTAGGCGACGAGTGCATAGGCGCCGAGAGACATCGTCTCGAGGCCCAGGAAGATGCTCAGCAGGTCGACCGCGCGTGCGAGCACCATAGCGCCAAAGGCCGTGAAGATGATGAGGACGTAGAACTCGCCTCGCTCGAAGCCGTGCTCGCGCAGGTATCCGCCCGCGAGCAACGCGGAGAGCCCGGCGCCAACACAAATGACGACGTCGAAGAACAAGCCGAGCTCGTCGATTGCGAGGTAGCGGGTAACGAGCTCCGGCGCAGGCGGAACGTCGCCGCCAACGAGCATGGCGCCCGCGAGGGCGGCCCCTGCGAAGAGTGAAGCCGCCGTGACCAGAGCGAGCTCGGAGCGTTCGGTGCTGAACGCGTCGACCATCATGATGGCGAGCCCCGCCCCGACGAGCAGCAGCAGTGGAGACACGCCAATGAGGGCACTCACCGCTGCACCTCGTCGTCGATCGGCGGGGCCATCGCAAGACTGCGCTCAGCGTCCTGCCGTGCCTTCAGCTCGTCGAGTTCGATCAGGTGGGGATCCGTGGTTCGGCGGCCTTCGTAGTACCGGACGGTGAAGTCCTGCACGAACGAGTCGACTGCGGGGTTCATCTTATCGAGGAAGAACTTCGGGTAGAGGCCGATCCAGAACACCAATACTAGGAGTGGAACGAGCGACATGATCTCACGTCGATTGAGATCGCTGAGCGACTCGTTTTCCACGTGCACCAGCTTGCCCCAGAAGATGCGAAGCACCGCGTGAAGCATGTACACGGCGGCGAAGATGACCCCGGTCGCGGCGAGGAGCGTCATCACGAACCAAGCCGAGCCGAAACCGATCGATGAGCGAGAGAAGTACGAGCCGGCCAAAATCATGAACTCCCCGACGAAGCCATTCGTGCTGGGGAGCCCAATCGAGCTCATCGTGATGATGACGAAGAAGAGCGCATACCAGGGCATCACCTTCGCGAGCCCGCCAAAATCGTCGAGCATGCGGCTGTGCCGGCGGTCGTAGATCGCGCCCACCAAAAGGAAGAGCGCGCCGGTCGAAATGCCGTGGTTGATCATCTGTAGCATCGCGCCCGAGATGCCATTTCGGTTCATCGCGAACAGGCCGAGCAGGATGAAGCCCATGTGACTGACGGAGCTGTACGCAACGAGCTTCTTCAAGTCGCGCTGCACCCAGGCCGCGTATGCGCCGTAGATGATGCCGAACACACCAAGCCCTGCCAGCACCGGGCCGATTACCTGGCTAGCCACTGGAAACAGCGGCATCGCGAATCGGATGAAACCATAGATGCCGAGCTTCAGAAGAACGGCGGCCAGGATGACCGAGCCTCCGGTGGGCGCCTGGACGTGGGCGTCCGGCAACCAGGTGTGGAACGGGAACATCGGGACTTTGATCGCGAACGCCAACGCGAACGCTGCAAACAAGAGGTATTGAGGCAGGGCTGGCAAGAAGAGGCTCGAGAGCTCTTGCAGGTCGAACGTGTAGTGGCCGGCGAGCTTCTCGTAGCTTGCGACCAGGTACAGAATGGCCACGAGCATCAACAAGCTCCCAACCATCGTGTACAGGAAGAACTTCACGGCCGCGTAGACGCGGTCCTTTCCGCCCCAGACACCGATGATTAGGTACATCGGCACGAGCATCAGCTCCCAAAAGACGTAGAACAGGAATAGATCGAGCGCGACGAACGCGCCGAGCATGCCCAGCTCGAGGAGCAGGAACGAGAAGGCGTATTCTTTGATGCGGTTGGTGATGCTCCCCCAGGACGCGTACAGGGCGATGGGCGAGAGCAAGGTGGTCAAAATGACGAGCCAGAGCGAAAGCCCGTCGACTCCTACCTTGTACGAAATCCCGAAGGACTCGACCCAGGTCATCTGCTCGATGAAGCGGTACCCCGGGGCGGAGTAATCGGCGAAGATCAAGCGAAGGCTGAGGATGAGCTCGACCAACATCGCGCCGATCGCGAAGCGCTTTGTCGTGCCCTCCCAACTGCGAGGGAGCAGCAGCACGACCAGGGCGCTGATCGCAGGAATTGCGAGGAGCCAGCTGAGCACGTGGGTCGTCATCGGACCACCTCACGAGGCGCTGGCGTCAACGAAGCGTGTGAAGGCGCCTCCTCCAGCCAGAATGGCAAGGTGATTTCCTTCGTGGCGCGACGGGTGTTTCCGAATGCGTTGCGAACCTCGACAGTCGCTTCGACGATCGGGCGGGCAAAGACGCGCGTGGGGCCGAGCCGGCCGTCCTTGCCCATCGGCAAACGCCGCTCCCTACTGCCGGTGAGCAGGGTCGGAGGATGCGGCCTGCGGAATACCAAATCCTGGCCGTCGACACGCATCTCGAAGCCCATGTCGTTGCGCGTCAAAGTTTCGGCCGGGGCCACGGACTCGATGGGAAGCGGTGCCCAATCTTCGGTAGCCTTTATCCTTCGCTCGACGCCGGAGCGAACGTGAGTGAGGAAGACGGCAACGCCGCGGACGTCGTCTTGCTCGTACTCAAAGCTCGTCCCGGAGGCCTGGGTCCAGGGCGTTTCGAAGTCGCCATCGGAGTTGGCGTCCCATCGGTACTCGTAGCCCAGGCCTAGTGCGGTGGTGAGCTCGACGTTGGTGCCCTCGAAAGCGACCTCGATGTGCGAGTGCGGGGTCCAGAACCAGGCCAACACCGCAACGAAACCGACGACCATCACCGTGCCGTACATCTGGACGACGCCGTTTTGCAGCCGTGCGAAGATGCGGCCGGTCTCGCGGACCTTGAAGCTCGGCCACTTGGTCATGAGCGCGTCGACGAAAGTCATATCCGCGAGGCCTGCAACCGTGGCGATCTTCTTAATCGGATTGACGATCGTCGCCGCGTAGAGCTCGTCCACGCGCCACTTGTCGAAGGCAAGCTGGTAAAGACGGGCTGGGATCTTCTCGGCAAGCACATCTGCGCTCTTGTTGCGGTAGAGCAGCCAGGCAGCGCTGATTCCGACCGCCATCGCCCCGAAAGCGAGACCCGAAGCGAGGTTCACGACCTGCATCTCTTCGGGCACCGGCTGGCCGACGACCGAACTGTGCATCCAGTGACCCCACCAGCTGTAAAGATGCGTGCCCGTGATCGGCATCACGTGCGGAAGCCCGAGGAAGCCGACGACGAGCGCACCGATGCCGAGCACGATCAACGGAATCGACATGCTGGGCGGAGACTCGTGCGGATGCGCGTCGTACGGATGGTCGCCCGACTGATCAGCGCTCCGGTATTCGCCGGTGAACGTGAGGAAGTACAGCCGGAACATGTAGAACGCGGTCATCACGGCTGCTAGCGTGAGGCCGATCAAGGTGAACCAGCCGACCGAGGTCATGAGCCAGTCGCTGTCCCGGTAGACCTGCGCTGCGGCGCCGAGCAGGATTTCGTCTTTCGAGAAGAAGCCGCTGGTGAGCGGGAAGCCGGCGATCGCCAAGCAGCTCGCCAAGAATGTCCAACGCGTGATCGGCAGGCTCTTCTTGAGACCGCCGAGCTTGAAAATATCGGCATCCCCGTGCGCGTGAACCGCATGCATCACCGAGCCGGCCCCGAGGAAGAGGCAGGCCTTGAAGAAGGCGTGCGTGAAGACGTGGAAGAAGCCCGCCGCGAAGAAGCCGACGCCGACGGCCGCGAACATGAAGCCGAGCTGGCTCACCGTGGAGTACGCGAGGATCTTCTTCATCTCCTTTTGGACCACGGCGATGGATGCTGCGAGGAGCGCGGTGAGCGTTCCGGTGACCGCGATGATCGACATCGCCACGTCCGAAGTGATGAAGAGCGGGGAAAGGCGGCAGCAAAGGTACACGCCCGCCGTGACCATGGTGGCGGCGTGAATGAGCGCGGAGACCGGAGTCGGTCCGGCCATGGCGTCCGGTAGCCAAACGTACAATGGGATCTGCGCGCTCTTGCCGGTGCAGCCGAGGAAAAGGAACAGACAGGCGACCGTGGCAAGGCTCGGAACCACGCCCAAGATCCCAAACGGGAAGTTGGGTCGGAACTGGCCGGCCATCGCCGCGCCGTTGATGTCCGCGAACTCGAAGGAGCCCGCCACGCCGACGAGGATGAACATGCCGATCAGCACGCCGAAGTCGCCGATGCGGTTCATGACGAACGCCTTGCGCCCGGCGGCGGCGTAGACGCGGTTCTCGTACCAGAAGCCGATCAACAGGTACGAGCAGAGGCCAACGCCTTCCCAACCGACGAACATGACCGGCAAGCTGCTGCCGAGAACCAGGATCAGCATCGAGGCCATGAACAGGTTCAGGAAGCTCATGAACCTCGGGTAGCCCTCGTCCTCGCCCATGTAGCCGATGCTGTAGAGGTGGATGAGGCCGCCGACGCCGGTGACGATCAGCGTCATGACACCGCTGAGCGAGTCCATCAGGAAGCGGACGTTGACCGGGACGACGCTACGGCCGGGCAACTTCACTGAAAACCACTCGTAGAAGTGATAGGTCAGCGCGGCATGCTCGGAGTCGTGACCGAGGCCGTAGAGCTCGACGAACGCGGTCACGGCAAGCGCGAACGACACCGCCACCGACCCGACACCGACGAAGGTGACCAGCCCCTTAGGCATGTAGCGCCCAATCAGCCCGTTGATGATCGCTCCGCCCAGAGGGAATAGGATGATCAAGAGGAGCAGAATCTGCTGACTGGCTTCGTCGTGCATGGGTTCAATACTTCAGCAGAGTCGCGTCGTCGGTGTCGATCGTCTTCTTGATGCGGTAGTACGCGATGAGAATCGCCAAGCCGACCGCCGCCTCCGCAGCCGCGACGGCGATGACGAAAAAGGCAAAGACCTGCCCGTCGTGGTTCGCCGGGTACACGCGGTTGAACGCCAGCAAGACGACGTTAACCGAGTTGAGCATCAGCTCGATCGACATGAGCTGGATCAGCATGTTGCGGCGGGTCAGGAACCCGGCGGCGCCGATACCGAACAGGACCGAGGCAAGTGCCAAATATGTACCGATGCCCATCGCGTCCTACTCCGTGCGGCTCCGAGCGATGGCGATCGCACCGATGATGGCAACCAAGAGGGTGATCGAGATCACCTCGAACGGCACCAGCGCTTGCTTGTAGATCGCCATTCCGAGGGCTTCGACCGTACCGAAATCGTCGGCCACCTGTCCCCAGGGCGCATCGAAATAGGCCACCGTGGTGGCAACGGCAAGAACGATGGCGATCGTCATGGCGATACTCAGAGTTCGGGAGGCCAGGCGCCCCTCGATCGGGCCGACTTCGGAGGCCGGACCAATGAGCATGATCACGAACACGAACAAGACGACGATCGCGCCCGCGTACACAAGGAGCTGTAGCGCCGCCAAGAGGTGGGCGTTGAGGGTGAGGAACATCCCCGCGAGCGAAATGATGTGAATCAGCAAGCCGATGGCGGCGCGAAGCGGGCGCCGCGACGAAATCGTCATCAGCGCGCCAGCAATGGCTAGGATTGACGTGCTCACGAAAAGAACTGTGCCGGGGCTGATCACGCGCCCCCTCCAACCATGGCGCGAACGCTGTCGTCGTGGCGGACGCCATCGGGAACACCGTTGATCGCCGCTTCCATGAATTCCTCACGGAACTTCTGCACCATACCGAGCATCGGCATCGCGGTGCCATCGGCAAAGGCGCAAATGGTGTTGCCCATCATGTTGTTCGAGATGTTGACCAAGAGGTCCACGTCTTCGATCGCACCGCGCCCTGCACAGAGGTTGTCGAGCACGTCGACGAGCCAGCCAGTTCCCTCTCGGCAGGGCGTGCATTGGCCGCAGGATTCGTGCTTGTAGAAACGCATCAGGTTGCGACAGGCCTCGACCATGTTGACCGTCTCGTCCATCACGATCGCGCAGCAGGTACCGAGCATCGTGCCCAAGGCGCGGTAGGTGTCGACGCCCATCGGCACGTCGATTTCGCTCTTGCCGTGCCACTTGTGGAGCGGATACGTCTCATTCGGCGCATCGACCTTGCGACGCGGATCGAGCACGGGCGTCGAGGAGCCACCGGGGATCACCGCCTTGAGCGGGCGATCGCCGAGCATGCCACCCGCGTAGTCGTCAATGAGCTCGCGCATGGTGATCCCGACGGGCGCTTCGAATAGGCCAGGGTTGTTCACGTGACCGCTCACGCCGTAGAGCCGCACGCCGCCGTCGCCGGGAAGTCGACTGAGCGCCGACCAGGCTTCTCCTCCCATCTCGACGATGTCGGGAACCGAAGCGATCGTCTCGACGTTGTTGACGATGGTGGGCATACCGAACGCGCCTTTGACTGCTGGGAACGGTGGCTTGAGCCGGGGTTCGCCGCGACGGCCTTCGAGCGAGTTGAGGAGCGCCGTCTCTTCACCGCAAATGTAGGCCCCGGCGCCCGAGTGGACGTGAACGTCGATCGCATGGTCGATACCAAACGGCCGCTCGCCCAGGTAACCCGCTTGCCGCGCCTCGGCGATCGCTTGCTCGAGCCGACCGATCGAGAATGCGAGCTCTCCGCGCACGTAGATGTAGGCCACGTGTGCGTCGATCGCGAAACAGGAAATGATCGCCCCTTCGATCAGCCGATGAGGGTCCAAATCCATGATGCTGCGGTCTTTGAAGGTGCCGGGCTCGCTCTCGTCCGCGTTGATGACGAGATAGATTTCCTCGCCCTCCTGCTTGTTGAGGAAGCCCCACTTCACGCCCGCGGGGAAACCAGCGCCGCCGCGACCTCGAATGTTGGCCTTCTTGACCTCGTCCTTCAGCTCGGCGGGCTTGCGAGTCGTGAGGGACTGCCGGGCGATTTGGTACGCGCCGGCGCGCTCCGCATTGGCAAGCTTCCAGCTCTCCTCGATGCCGTACCGAGAGCTCAGCAGTGGCTTGACGAGCCCGCTCACGATTCCTCGCCGGTCGTATTGCCCGGTGGCGGCGGGTTTGATGCTGATGGCGCATTGGAGGCAGGCGGAGGTTGTGACGCGAGTCGGACCGCCTCCTCGGTTGGTGGAGGCGGTACCGAGGTTGCGCTGCGGCTGGCGCTGCCGCTCGGTGCCCCGTAGCTCGCGAAGGTCGAGAACTCTGCGGCAGCTGCTTGGCCACCCTTGGCTGCATGCGTGTCGATGATGCGGTCCAAGAGCGGTAGATCGAGATTCTCGTAGTAGTAGTCGTTGATCTGGACCATCGGAGCCTGCCCGCAGGCGGCCAAACACTCGGCCTTGAGCAGGGTGAACTTGCCGTCCGCGCTGGTGTGGCCAGCGGAGCAACCGAGCTTGCTCTCGAGGTGCTCCTGGACCGCTTTGCCCCCGCGAAGGTCACACGAGAGCGTCCGGCAGACCCAGACGACGTTCTCGCCAACCGGCTCGTCGAAGAACATCGTATAGAAAGTCACGACCCCTTTGACGATCGACGTCGAGAGCTCGAGGCGCTCCGCGACGTATTCGACGACTTCGGGGGTAATCCATCCGTTCTGTCGCTGGCAAAGCCACAGGACCGGCAAGAGCGCCGCTCGACGCGCGGGATAGCGGGTCAAAATGTCGTCGACCTCTTGTTCGCGTTCCGGCGTAAGCGCAAAAGCCATGGCAGGGCGCCCGGACGCTAGGCCCGCCGGGCTTCCCTGTCAAGCTCGACAGAACAGTGGTAACTCCCGCCCCAGATGACGGAAGACGCACCACAGCCACCCGCGCGAAATATCGGCCTCTGGGTAGGCCTTGGATGCCTTGGAGTCCTCGTCTTGTCGTGCTGCCTCCTGACATTCTGGATGCAGTCCTACGGCGTACGCTTCATCCTCGGGCAGAGCGATGGAACCAAGATCTGGTTCTCGCGGATCATCGTCGTTGGCGCCCTCGAAGGGACCCGCAAGACTTGCACCGACGGGGTGATCAGCGAAGACACCCTGCCCTGGTTTCATCCGAGCATGCCCTCGGAGGCCCGAAACCTGGCGTGCTCGCTCGACGAGGAGATGCTTCTGTCGCTCGGCACACCGGAGCGGGATTCCGCGGCTCCAATCGGCCAAACCAACCGTGCCGAGCTTGCATCCGAGCTCGGCATCGACCCGTCTTTGTGTTTCCAGCACACGACGGATGACCTGAGCGTAGTGGGATGCTTCCATCCCGAAGGCGACATGGGCGCGATCCCATATCAGATCATCGATCTGAGTCTGCGTCGTCGTTGACTTCGAGAGGAGTCCCGCGGTAGGCAACCGTTAGTCCTGCGCTGCCTGGATACTCGCGTGGCCGAAGCTGCAGAAGCACGCAGGGCTCCGAGGCTACGTCGGTCACGCAGCTGGTCAGCCCGGCGAAGGTTCGGCTCTGACGTAGCCCGTGCCACTTCACGCCGGCCGGAAGCTCGCTCTCTCGAGGATGGCGAAGCGAGGTTATGGAATCGTCCTTCTCGATGAAGATGATCTCCGCCTGGAGGATGTTCGGATTCTCGGTGAAGGTATAGTCGAACATTCGCCAAAATACAGCTTCGCCGCGCTCGATTTGCTTGTCGTCGAGCTCGACGCCCTCGGACCGCATCCGCTCGAGGACTGGCCTCAGGTTGCTAGGAAGCGAGTCCTCGTCCCCCTTCATGGCTGCCGCGAGCAGGCGCTTTTGTTCGACGTCGGAGCGTAACTCGAGGAGCTTCAGCGCCCTCAAACGCAGGTCGCCGAAGTTCGACACGTAGGGCTGCGCTGCCCGCACCGTCTCGGCCCTGCCCGTACAGCCCCCCAACAGTACCGTAAGTACTAAGAGTACCCATCCAAAGCGGCGGCGCATGCCACGTACAGTAGTCGACGAGCCCCGCAAGCCCAACTAAAGTTGGCCCGATGGCGCTCATCGAATTCCGAGGGGTCAAGAAGGCTTTCGGGCAAAAGGTCGTGTACCGCGATCTGAACCTCGATATCAACGAGGGCGAGGTGATCACGATCATCGGCGGCTCCGGTCAGGGCAAGAGCGTCATGCTGAAGATGCTGATCGGTTTGCTCGACATCGATGGCGGCACCATCTTCTTCGACGACCAGCAGATCTCGGGGTTCACCGAAGCGCAGTACGCCCCGGTCCGTCGTCGGGTCGCGATGCTGTTCCAAGCCAGCGCCCTTTTCGACTCGCTCAGCACTAAAGAGAACGTCGCGTACGGGCTGCGCGAGCAACTCGACATGAGCGAAACGCAGATTTCGGAGCGGGTCCGCGAGTCACTCACCTACGTGGGGCTTCCGGGCACCGAGGAGACCTGGCCCGCGGACTTGTCCGCCGGGATGAAGAAGCGGATCTCGCTGGCAAGGGCGCTTGCGATTCGGCCGGAGGTCCTGCTCTACGACGAGCCAACGACCGGGCTCGACCCGATCAATGTCACCCGCATCGCGGACTTGATCCAACATCTGAACGAAACCCTGGACGTGACCTCGGTCGTGGTGACGCACGACATGGACACGGCGCTGGCGATTAGCGGCCGCATCGCCATGATCCACGAGGGCTTCGTAATTTTCTCCGGAACGCCGGACGAGCTCAGGGCCTCGGACAACCCGCAGGTCCGCGACTTCCTAGAGGGCAACGCTCCGGTCGACGAGGACACCGAAACTCTGCTAAGGAGTGCGGGGTAAGGGGCTCTGTTGGGCAACAAATGAAGACGACCGCCGGTACTCGCCTTCGTGTTGGCATTTTCGTATTGGTCGCCTTGGTGATCGGCGCGAGTGTTGCATTTGCGATTGGCGCACAGGAAAACGTCTTCTCACCGAAGACGACCTATTACGCCATATTCGATGATGTTGGCGGCCTCCAAAAGGGCAACACGGTCCGCGTAGCTGGCGTGAACGTCGGCGCGGTCACCGAGGTCAACATCGGCGAGTCGGGCAGCATCGAGGTCTACTTTCGAGTGATCGACGACGCAGCTCACTTGATCCGGGGCGAGCTAGACAAGGTCCCAGCCGAGATCGAACCGAAGCCCAGCTTCGCGGCGATTGGCAGCAAGGGGCTTCTTGGCGATCGCATCATCGAGATTACCGTCGGCTCCGACGTATATCCCGAGTGGGATCCCGACGAAGCGATTCCCGTTTCTGTAGGCGGCGGCATCATGGCCTTGGCGGAGCGAACCCTGATAGAAGCCGAAGGAACGGCGCACAACCTCCGCCTCGCGACGGACCCTTTCTCCGACCAGGAGTTCTCGAATGACCTCAAGGAGACGGCACGCAACCTCGCAAAGGCCAGCGGCACGATCGCGAGCGGAGACGGAACCATTGGGCGCTTGATGAACGACGTGGAGCTCGGGCGCGACGTGAAGGGCGCCGTGAAGGAGCTCCGGGCAGCGGGCAAGCAAGTCGCCGCGCTCAGCAAGAACCTCAACAAGATCACCGCGGACATCCAAACCAACGAAGGCACCGCGCACGCCCTGATCTATGGGACCGAAGGCGCCGACGCGATTCGGAACATCCGCGACACCTTTGGCCAGCTGAACACCATTCTGACGGACGTCCGAGAGGGTGACGGCGCGGTCAATCAGCTGATCTATGGCGAGCTCGGAGATTCGTTCATGGACAACCTGCAGAACGCCAGCGACGACATCGCCTTCCTCACCAAAGAGGCGCGCGAGGGCAAGGGCACCATCGGCGCCTTGTTGACCGACCCTTCGGTCTACGAAGACATCAAGCGATTGGTCGGAGACCTCGAGCGCAACGACATTCTTCGGGCGCTGGTGCGCTACTCGATCCGGCGCGACGAAGCACGCGAGCCGGTCGAAGTGACCGAAGAATAGAACCATGCGGGCATATCTCGATCTGCTGCGGAAGGTGCTGGACGAAGGCGTCGAGCGGGAGGACCGCACAGGCACCGGCACGCGAAGCCTGTTCGGCTATCAGATGCGAGTCGACCTTCAGGAGGGCTTTCCTCTTCTCACCACCAAGAAGGTCCATCTGAAGTCGATCATCCACGAGCTCTTGTGGTTCGTGAGCGGAAAAACCCACGTGAGCCATCTGCAAGAGCTGGGCGTTTCGATTTGGGACGAATGGGCTACCGCCGAGCAGACCGCCCGCTTCGGACGCAAAGAGGGCGACCTCGGGCCCGTGTACGGGCATCAGTGGCGCAACTTCGGCGCTACCGAACGCGAGGACGGTTCCTACGAGCGCGACGGCTTCGACCAACTCAGCTACGTGCTCGATCAGATCGGCGACAACCCGGAGAGCCGGCGGCTCATCATCTCCGGCTGGAATCCGTCGGAAGCCGAGCGAGTCGCCCTACCCCCTTGTCACACGCTTTTTCAGTTTTACGTTAGCGACGGCCGGTTGAGCTGCCAGTTGTACCAGCGCAGCGCCGATGTCTTTTTGGGAGTCCCTTTCAACATAGCCAGCTACGCGCTCCTCACCATGATGATCGCCTCGGTTTCCGATTTGGAGCCCGGCGACTTTATTCATACCTTCGGGGACGTGCACCTCTATAGCAATCACGTCGAACAGGCGCGTCTACAGCTTTCGCGCAAGCCTCGCCCGCTGCCGACGATGAAGATCGACCCTTCCGTCCGGGACCTATTCGACTTCCGGCACGAGCACTTTCAGCTCAAGGACTATCTGCCGCACGCCCGCATCAAAGCCCCGGTGGCGGTGTGACCGACGCGCTCGCGGCCCTCGCCCCGCTCGCGCTGATCGCAGCGGTGGCTCGCAACGGCGTGATCGGCAAACGCGGCGAGCTGCCCTGGCACGTCTCGGAAGATCTCAAGCACTTCAAGAAGATCACCAGCGGCCATGCGGTCATCATGGGCCGCAAGACCTACGAGTCGATAGGCCGTCCACTACCGAAGCGCCGCAACATCGTCGTCACGCGGCAAGCCGACACGGAGTTTCCAGGTTGCGAAGCCGCACTGAGCGTCGACGCAGCCATCGCCTTAGCGCGCTCGACCGACCCCTGCCCATTCATCATCGGCGGCGCAAGCCTCTATGAAGAGGCCCTACCGCTAGCCACCGAGCTGCATCTGACGACGATCGATGAAGAGGTCGAAGGGGACACCTTTTTCCCGGAGGACCTGTCAGCGTTTGAAGAGGTGGAGAGTCGAAAGGGGGAGACCCCCGGAGTCAACTTCCGCGTACTTCGACGACGACCGTTCGATCACTGACACTGGCGCTGACGCTGACGCTGGCACCGGCACTGGCACTGCCGCTTCGGCTGACACCGACTCTCGCACTGGCGCTCCTCCGTACATCGACGAGTACGCAGGAGAACGGCTCGGGATGGGCAGCACAGCGATTGGGGGGGAGGCTAGACGTGTGGTGCCTTACGGAGGCCGCCGAGCGGGTCCCAATCGCGAGCACGCCCGTCCCGTGCCGTTTTCCGGTGACTCAGTCGCGCAACACAGTTGCTCGCGCTGCGGCTGACACCGCTACCTCCCGATCCTCCCCTTCAACACCGCATACCCGCGCTGTCCTTGAGGGTCCTCTTTGAAGATCGCGGGCACCGGTCCTGCAGCCTGCGGCGCCGGCCTACTCGCCGGCCTCTTCCCACCGGTGTCCCCAACCCCCTTTGATTGCGCCGCAAGATGCCCGTCGAGCTCCTCCTCGCGAAGCGGTTCGGGTTCGTCTTCTGTGCGAGGTTGCTCGGCCACGAGGTCGGGGCTGACGCCTTCGGCTTGAATCGAGCGGCCCGAAGGCGCGTAGTAGAGGTAGGTCGTCAGCTTGAGCGCGCTTCCTCCCGGAAGCTCGAACACGTTCTGCACGCTCCCTTTGCCGAACGACCGAACCCCGACCAGCACCCCCCGCTGGTGATCGCGGAGCGCGCCGGCGACGATTTCCGAAGCGCTGGCCGTGTTCTCGTTGATCAGAACGGCGATAGGCCATTTCGGGCGGGTGCCGGCGCGACGCGCCGAGTACTCGCTGATCGTCTTGCCCCCGCGCCCGCGCGTGCTGACGATCACCCCCGACGCGAGGAACTCATCGGTCACCCAGACCGCCTCGTGCAGCAAGCCTCCACCGTTGTCGCGCAGGTCCAGCAAGAGGCCCCGTACGCCACCTCGCTTGCGCAGCGTCATCACGGCCTGGTCGAGCGCGTTGCTCAATTGGCGCGCTGTTCCGTCCTGAAACGCCTTGATCCGAACATAGACTACGCCGTCGCCAAGAACCTGCATCTCGATGGGGTCGATGTCGATGAAGGCGCGTGTCAGCGTCCGCTCGATTGCTTCGTCCCGTCCTTCTCGCCGAATGCTGACCGTCACCCTGGTCCCCGGCTCTCCACGAATTCTGCGGACAGCGTCATACAACCGAACGTCTCGGGCGTCCTCGCCTTCGATGCTCAGAAATCGGTCGCCGGGCCGCAGACCCGCCTTCGCTGCGGGCCCGCCCTCGAATACCGAGAGTATCGTCAGCCAACCATCTCGGGTCGAGACCTCCACCCCGACACCTGCAAAGCGTCCTTCGGCGTCACTCTTGAGAATCTGGTACTCCTTCGGGTCGAGGAACACGCTATGCGGATCCAGTGAATCGGCCAGCCCTCGAATCGCGCCGTAAACGAGGCTTTCCTGATCGATCGGCTCGACGTAGCTCAACTCGATGTATGCGAGCGCGCGCGCGAAGATCGAAAGCGGCTCAAACGGACTGCGCCGAGCGGGAGCCTTCGATGCCATGATTGCAACGAGCGCCACAGCCAGCGTGCCGACGGCAAGCAAGCGGAGTGATTTGCGGCCGGATTTGTGACGGAACATGAACCTCAGACCTTTGTCATTGACACTGCATCTATCCCTGGGTAGGACCAGCAAATACTTGAGCGGGGCGCGTTCGCCAGATGGTACCGCGTCCGCATGGAGGATTCCTCACGATGTCCACGACTGATAAGCGCAAGCAAAGCCTTTACTTCCCAGAGTCGATGCTACACGACATCAAGCATGAATCGGCAAGGTTGGATCGCTCGCTCTCGTGGATCGTCCAACGCTGCGTGAAGATCGCCCTTCCAGAGATCCGCAAGCTGCCCTCCGTGAATGACATCCCGGACAATTCGGACGAAGCGCCCAAGAAGTAAGCTCCCGGGGCGTGGAGTACGACCGCGAAGGCTTTGTAGAAGCGGCGGATGGCACTCGGCTGTTCTACGAGGTCCTTGGCGCGGGTGAGCCTGCCGTCGTTCTCACGGACGGAATCGGCTGCGATGGCTTTGCGTGGCGATACCTCGCGCCGCGCCTCGGCCGACGCCACCGCGTGGTGCACTGGCATTTTCGCGGACACGGCCGCAGCGGCCCTTCTCTCGACCCCGAGCGACTGTCGATCGAAGATCTTGCTGGCGACCTGCGTCGCATCTGTGACCATCTCGATGTCGAGCGTCCCGTCATCGCTGGGCACTCGATGGGCGTTCAGGTCGCACTCGAGTACTACCGGCAAAATGCCGACGACGTTGCCGCCTTGATCCTGATGTGCGGAACCTTCGGCCGCATCACGACGACTTTTCACGGGACCGACGTCCTCGACCAGGTTCTGCCCGGCCTGGTGCGGGGGATGCGGATGTTCCCGAGCGTGGCCCGCGCAGTCTGGGGACGAGTCCCGGCGGCCATGGCATTTCGCGTCGCTTGTGCCGGCCGGGAGCTCGATGGCACGCGCATCCAAGAAGAAGACTTCCAACGCTATTGGGAGCACGCCTCCCTCATGGACCCGGAGGTGTTTCTGCCGATGCTCCAGCACGCGGGTCGGCACGATGCGCGCGGCTTCCTTGCCGAGGTTGAGGTTCCGACCCTCGTCGTCGCCGCGGAGCACGACACCTTCACACCGATGGCGCTCGCCGAAGAGATGGCCGGCGCGATTCCCGATGCCGAGCTCGTGGTGATTGAAGACGCCAGCCACGCGGCACCCGTGGAGCAGCCGGAGCTCATCGCCGAGTGCGTCGAGGACTTCCTGTCTTCGCGGCTTGGTCTCAGCCGCGCCCGAGCTTAGTATTCGGCTCGGAACAGTTGCTGCCCCATCAAGACGAACGTGCCTTGGGGCACATACGACTCGTTCGACACTCGAACGAAGGTGCCGTTCGAGCTGCCGATGTCGGTGAGAAACACATGCCCGACCTCCGAGTGGACGCGGCAGTGAAGCCCTGACACGTAGCCGTCTTCGAGGAACACCACATCGCCGCGCTCGCGGCCCAGATGGATGCCATGAGGCGGGATCGGATAGCTGTTGCCAGTGGTCTCCCTGCCGATCAGCAGCGAGATGCGGCCCACATAACCGCGGTGCGGGCTCCCCATGTGCTGCGTGCCGTCGGCGGCCGAATCCAGTGCGATCGGCGCATCAAACCTCAGGATCTCCTGTCCGACACGAAAGATGCTTCCGTCGAAGAGCTCGATGGGGACGTCTGGCTCAATACGGATGTATACGCCGTTGAGGCTTTCCAGATCTTTGACGACGAGCTGATCGCCCTCGAATCGAAACTCGGCGTGTTCAGGCGACAGGTAGGCATCGTTGGCGAAAATGCCACCCGTGCTCCGGCCGATCAGGGTCGGACTTGCGGACAAGGGGAATGATTCACCTTCGGAACCGTCTGGCTGAATCAACAAGAGCCTGGCGCGAACGGTCGCCGGCTGGGGAGCATCGGCAACAGCTGGCGCCGAAACACGCTCCTCTGGCGCGTCGGCCGGTGCTTTGCCCGACGCCTGCTCGTGAAGGTCATGCCCGCAGACGTGACAGAATCGGAAATTCTCGGGAACGTCTGCACCACAATGTGCGCATGGCCAGGTCTGATCGCCGAGCGGTGCAAGCTCTGGCGGCAACGGGTCTGCCATTTCGATGGGCTCGGAGCGCGCGGACTGGAATGATGCCGGATCCATTTCGAGCTGGGGCGCGGACGCAAGGGCCCCTGACTGCGCGGCACGTGCCTGTGGTGCGTTGGTGGTTCGGCCCGGCGAGGATGGGGTGCCCGACGGCGTATCCGCTGAGAAGGTTCGCGGCTTGCCCGACTGGCGCGGAAGCTCGGCCCCGCAGCCCAGACAGAATTTGTAGTGATCCTGGTTTTCCTTGCTACATCGGGAACAGACGATCACGCCGTCACCTCCACTCGGAGCAGGTTCCTACCCAAGAACAGGTAGTCGCCATGCCTCAGCTCCTGTTCGCCCCGAATGCGAACGTAAGTCCCATTTTGGGAGTTTTCGTCGATGAGCTCTAGGGAGTCCCCCGACATTTCGACTCGGGCATGCTTGGGCGACAAGTACACGTCGTCCGGGAAATTGATGTCGCATTCCTCACGACCGATCTGAACCGATTGCTCATGGGCACAGCAAACGATCCCGTCCATGCCACCTTCGAGAACCTGCGTCACCCGAAACGCGCTTGGGCGCCTGGGCGATGAATAGAAGTACGTCTGGTCGGCCTCCGGGCCCGAGGTGTCCTTCGGCGTCGCATCGACGCGAAACAGTTGCTGGCCACACATGAAGTGGTCGCCAACCTGAATCGGGCAAGTCGCTCGGATTCGCAGGTAAACGCCGTTTAGGCTGCCCTCATCCCGGACGACGAGCTTCTCGCCGCGGTAGAGGAAATTTGCGTGCCTCGGGCTGAGCCAGGTGTCGCTCGGGAAGGGAATCTGCTCGGCCTCCCGGCCAGCGAGGTGCTCAGTCGCTTGCAGCAAGTAGCTGAGCCCTTCGCCCATCGCTTCGTCTCCGCGGACGACGATGAGGCGCGCCTTGCCCGGCATCTGTAGCGCTCCAAAGAACCTGGTCTCCAGCGTTTGTGCTTCTTGTGGCACGCCTGCCCCACAGGCCCCGCAGAATTTGTGTCCGGACGGAACCGCGCTTGCGCACTCCGTGCAGACGTAATTGCGAGCTTGCTCCATGCCCTCATTCCCCTCTTGGCCCAACCCGATAGGCGCCAAACCTATCGGGAGTTGTAGGCCATGCAATCGCCTCTAGTCAATCAGGGGTCCGCCCAGCAATTCCCTAGGGCAACGCGCCTTTGCTTGTCCCAGCGCTGAGACTACCCTCTCGCCGATGCAGCTCCTCGCAGGCGCCTTGTTGGAACGGCCCCCAGGGCCAAAGTACTCGTCCGAGCTTCGTTTTGCGGAGCTCGCACCCCAGGCCCCGCTCCCTAGACCTGGTACGCTTGCCAAGTGGCGACAGAAGCTCCCGGACGGGTTCGAGCTGGCCCTGCGCGCCCCGGAGGCCTGCTGGCAGTCGCCGGAAGGGCCCCTGCGACCAAGCAAGGAGCTCGATTCCGGTCTGGCCTGGCTTTCAGAGGCCGCCGATGCGCTCCAGGCAACAGTGGTCGTCATCGCCACGAGCGCTGCGGTGACCACGGGAGCGCGGGACCGGCAGCGGCTCCGTGAGTACTTCGCTCGCGTTTCTCGAGGCGAGGGTCGGTTCATCGTCTGGAAGCCGACGGGACTTTGGGAACCGGAGGCGGTGCAAGCGATGGCGGGCTCACTATCGGTGCTCGGCGGCTTTGACGCGGTCGATGAGCCAGCGCCCGAAGCGGATGTCGTTTATGGCTCCTTGCTTGCGGAAGGGCTGCGCCGATCGTTTTCCCACGCGCAGCTCCTCGAGGTTCTCGACAAGCTCCAGAGCTCCGGCGCGATGCGCGCGTTCGTCACGATCGAATCGGGGCAGTCCTTTCGAGAAGCGCGCTTGCTCCAAGCATTGTCCGAAGGTCGAGAGTGAACGCCTGGAATGCGAAAATCAGCCGCGTTGACCAACCCGAGCCCGGGCTCCTGAGTTTTTCGTTCCGAGCGGAAGGCCGCAACGAAGTCCTGCTTCTCGTCATGCTCCCAGGCGCGCTCCGGCTCGGCGTGCTCGACGAGCGGCCGCGCGGCGCAAGTGCGAGCCCCGCGGTGTCCCAGCTCCGCCGCCACATCGAAGGCGCGCGGATCGTCGCCGTAGAAACGAGCCAGAGAGCGGCTAGACTCTCACTCACTCGGGCGGACAAAACACGCTTCTTGATCGCCGCACCGCGCAAGCCCTACGGCGCATGGTGGCTCTGTGAGCTTGACGGCTCGGTCGTGCTGCGCTCACCCGGCGCGCCGCAAACCGTGCCAGCCGAAGAGGGGCATCTCAACCCGATCAGCCCAGAGGAATTGCGGGCCAACGGATCGACGGCGCTCGACGCCCACCGATCGGTGCGCCGAAACCAGCTGGAACGCTTGCTGCTGAGGCACATCAAGCGAGTTTCAAAGAAACGTGATGCGATCGTCGGCGACCTCGAACGGGCCGCCACGGCCGCGGATCTCCACGAAAAGGCGAGCCTCATCCTCGCGCATGCCGCAGAAATTCCCGCTGATGCGCTCTATTTCGAGGCTGCGAGCTGGGATGAGGAGCCCCGGCTGGTTCGAGTCGAGCTCGACCCGCGCCGGAGCCCCGCCGAGCTTGCTCAGGACCTCTTCAAGAAGTCCAAGCGCCTCAAGCGCGGCTTGGACGTTGCGCCCGGTCGCCTCGAGGCAGTGGAGGCACAGTTGGCCGAGCTCAGTCGCGTCCGCGATGAGCTCGGAGATCGCTCTCCGGACGAGCTCAAAGCCAAGCTCGAGGCCCTCGGGGTACCGGTTACGGCCCCAAAGGAACAAGCACGCAAGCGTCGACAGGCAGGCACACGACTTCCCTACAGGGAGTTTCTCACAGCCGACGCGTCGGCAGTTCTGGTCGGGCGAGACGCGGCCGACAACGATCGCCTCACGCTTCGCGTCGCGCGACCGCACGATCTCTGGCTGCACGCCCGTGGCGTCACAGGTGCCCATGTCGTGGTTCCGCTGACCAAGGGGAAGTCCTGCTCGGCGGAGACACTCGTCGACGCTGCGACGCTAGCTGCATACTTCAGCGACCTTCGTGGCGAGCCGGTTGTCGACGTGCTCTACACGCCGCGGCGCTTCGTGCACAAACGCAAAGGAAGCCCGGTCGGCTCCGTCACGCTCGGAAGCGAAAAAGTAATCGCGGTGCGCGTCGAACCTGCACGCCTGCAAAGGCTCCTCGAGAACGAAAAGAAGGCGCCCCTTAAATAGCCAACGCCCCAGCCGTTGAGCTGGGGCGTCAGCAGACGAACACCCCCCACTAAGAAAGAGGGATCGCCACGACAGACTGCGCGAAGGCCCCGAAAAACAGGGGCCTTAGGCCAGGGGCCACCAATTGTGACCCCCCGGTCGACCCGAAGGTCCACCGCCTAGAAGGTTATTTCTTCTTGCGAGCCGTGCGCTTCTTGGTTGCGCGCCGCTTCGTCGCGCGCTTCTTCGTTGCACGCTTCTTCGTTGCGCGCTTCTTCGTTGTGCGCCGCTTCTTCGTTGCGCGCTTCTTCGTTGTGCGCCGCTTCTTCGTTGCACGCTTCTTCGTTGCACGCTTCTTCGTTGTGCGCCGCTTCTTCGTTGCGCGCTTCTTCGTTGCGCGCTTCTTCGTTGCACGCTTCTTCGTTGTGCGCCGCTTTTTGGTTGCGCGCTTCTTCGTTGCGCGCTTCTTCGTTGCGCGCCGCTTCTTCGTTGCGCGCTTCTTCGTTGCGCGCTTCTTCGTTGCGCGCTTCTTCGTTGTGCGCCGCTTCTTCGTTGCGCGCTTCTTCGTTGCGCGCCGCTTTGTCGTGCGCTTCTTAGCGGTGCGCTTCTTCGCAGGCCGCCGCTTCTTTGTTGTTCGTCGTTTCTTTGCAGTCGCCATTTCGACCTCCTCCAAGGTGGGTCAATATTGCAGGTGCACGTACCGTATTGTCACGTCACTTCACGTGTCAAGCGGAA
>Ga0209456_10000154_pt1 | contig 37596 bp, 32 predicted proteins | sample COG_11_FD_184755 | JGI IMG/M metagenome (GOLD analysis project Ga0209456, IMG submission 184755) | Pelagic marine sediment microbial communities from the LTER site Helgoland, North Sea, for post-phytoplankton bloom and carbon turnover... | ecosystem: Environmental > Aquatic > Marine > Neritic...
CGCGTAGTTTCCGGTCAGATCGGCTTCGGTGACATCCAGTGTCGAGTTTTCGAATCGATACAGCATGTCATCAAAGCCAATATCAGCGCTTCCCAGCGATCCATACTCCAGATGGACCTGTGAGCCGATCAGCCGGGCAAGCTGTTCGACCAGGTTCACCGCGGCATCCCCCTGCATCTTCACGGATAGCGGCTGCGGTATCCGGTCATCCGAATACGACCCCGCCAGGTCGAGGCGGTTGATCTCGGCGCTGGATCGGGCGAGGTCATAGCGCAGCGTTTCGAATCGGGCATCGGCGCTCGCAGCCGAGCCGTAGTTCGCGCTCACCCGGGCGTCGTCGAGTTCTATGGTTTGCCCGGCAAGATCCGCCGCAAAGCGTGTGAGCACCTCAGCGGTTACGGGCTGCCCAAGCGCCTGGTCCACATAACTTCCGCTCAGAGACAGGGTGTCCGTCCGCACCGACGCCTGGTTCAAATCGTAATTCATGGACTCAAACCCCCCGGTCATCTTGCCGGCGTCGCCGTAGACGAATCGCACCGCGGTTTTCCCTACCTCGACTTGCCCGTTTTCGATATCGGCGGTCAGATCCGTTTCCATACCGGCGGAAAGCGCCCCGTACCCGGACTCCATTCGAGCTTGTGATAGCGTCAGCGTCCCGTCTTCCAGCGCCAGCGTGATCTGGGAATCCAGCTTCAGATCGACCGGTTGTTCCAGTTCATCTGAATCGAACGATAAAACGAGGGCCAGGTCGACCGGCTTCTGACTCAGCACTTCGCCCACATCCAGGTCGATGTTCTCGACAGCAAACCTGGAACCGGACTGTCGGTCGTCCCAGATCAGCTTGCCGCCCTTGAGGTCGATTCCCTGCACCGCGAGCGCGGCCATCGCGGCGGCCGGATCGGACGGCTCCTTGACCGTCGCGTCGCCCTCCGCAGGTTTGACAAGATCCTGCCAGTTGGTGGTTCCCTCGCTGTCGACGATCAGGTGGACAGAGGGGTCCCTCAGAACGATAGTGTCTGCCTCGAACTGTTTTCTCAGCAGCGGCATCAATCTGGCCCGGATTTCCACCTGCGCAATGGTCAACATGCTCTCATCATCGAACCCGGGCGGATTGGACAGCGCGACATTTTCCGTGCGCACCCCGAGCCACGGAAAGAATGTCAGCTCCAGGTCTCCCTCAATGCTCAGTTTGCGGCCGACCTGCTGTTCGACAATCGATGCAATTTGAGGCTTGTATTCATTGGGATCCACCACCAGGGTGATGAATATGGCCAGCCCGATCGCGAGCAATGCCAGGCCGCCGATGAACCAGGCGAGTACTTTCAAGACCGTCTTCATGTCAATTCCACCTCAGCTGCACCGGACCGGGGAAAGGGCTTGGCCCTGCGCAGCGACTGCACACCGCCTTCGCTTCCTCGGCCGTGTTCGTTCAGGCTCCGGCGCCATCTTCTGGCGCCGGGCTGACCCTGGTACAAACCGACGAGATGTCGGGAAAGATTACCCAGGCGGCTCCCGCGTTCGAGTTGACGACCACAATACTGCAGATATTCCTCCAGTACCTCGTCCCGATCCCGCGGCTGTTCAGCGCATCCGAAAAAACGGCTATCGACCTGCGCCAGCAGGTAGGGATTACTGTATGCCTCTCTTCCGATCATTACGCCGTCGACGTATCGCAGGTGTGCCGCTGCGGCATCCAGGGTCTTGATGCCGCCGTTGATTACGATGGTCAAATGCGGTTGGTGCCGCTTCAGTTCGTACACCCTCTCGTAGTTCAAGGGCGGTATCTCCCGGTTCTGTTTCGGGCTGAGGCCTTTCAGCCAGGCCCTGCGCGCATGCACAATGAACGTACCGCAACCTGCGCCCGCCACGGTTTCGACGAACTTGCCCAGTTGATCCCAGGATTCGTCGCGGTCGATGCCTATCCGGGTCTTGACCGTAACCGGAATACTCACGGCCGCAGCCATCGCGCTTACGCAGCTCGCGACCACGCCGGGTTCGGCCATCAGGCACGCGCCGAAACGCCCGGAACGCACCCGGTCACTCGGGCAGCCGACGTTCATGTTGATTTCATCGTAGCCGAATGATTCGGCGAGGCGTGCGCACTCGGCCATTTGCCGCGGTTCGCTGCCACCGATCTGCAGAGCCACGGGGTGCTCGAACGCGTCGAATCCGAGCAATCGTTGACGGTCCCCATGACAAAGTGCGTGCGATGTCATCATCTCGGTGTACAGCAGCGCACGCCGCGTGATGAGCCGCAGCAGATATCGATCATGCCGGTCCGTACAATCCATCATGGGCGCCACACAAAAACGCCGGCTCTCTTCCAATTCGCTGCTGTTTCGCAGGGTGCGGGCAGTCATCTGCAAAGTACGTGCCGTTGCCGCTACTTCAGCAGCAGATCCAGATCCTGGCGGATCCGGTCGATATTCGAATTGTCACCGTAGCGCATGACTTCCATCCCGTTTTTGTCGAAAAGGAGCGTGGTCGGCACGCCCGCGACGCCGACACCTGCCGCGGCCAACCCCGACGTATCGGTGAGCCGCAGTCCGGAAAAATCGCCGAGTCCCTCTGCGTCCAGATAGGTTCTGGCCGCTTGCGGTGTCTCGCCGAGATTGACATTCGCGACGATCAGCTCGAATGGCTGGTAGTCAATCGAAACCTGGGCCATCTCCCGCAGCCGTTGTCCACACGAATCACATGCGCTGGACCAGTAATTCACCAGTACGACTTTTTGCGGGAACTGTGACAAATAAACTTGCCCGCCGTTGGCGATGTCGCCCAGCAGAACGTCGGCCGCGGATCCGAGGCTAGACCCCTGGATTACCGGTTCCGCGGTCAACGCTTCGGCATCTCCGATATTCGGCTCCTCTATCGCATAGGGTTGCGCTACGGTAAGGGAGCCCTCCACCTGCACTTCCTTGACGGGGGACTTCCTCGGGGCGCTCGAACAGGCCGCTGACAATGCGATTGTCGCGATCAATACCGGGCCCGTGAACAACCGCGCTTGCATAATATCTTTATTTGACACGCAGTCGCGCTTTTGGTCAATCTATACGCTGGCTGACATAAGTGCCGGGTGCATCTTCGATGACGGGAAGCGCTCCGCTCCCTGGGATACGCGCCGCAATCCGCCGTCGGGAAATTTTCCCGATCCACTCGATCCAGTCCGGCCACCACGAGCCCTCGTATTGAGTCGCGCCCTCCAGCCACTTATCGGGGTCGGAGGGTAAATGGTCCGTGGCGCCCTCGTTTACACGGAAACCATACTTGTTGTTTTGAGGAGGATTGATCACACCGGCAATGTGGCCGGAACCGCCCACGACGAATCGCACGGGGCCCGAGAAGAGCCGCGCACCCAGGTAGGTAGCCGTCCAGGGCGCAATGTGGTCATCGTGCGTCGACAAGAAATAAACGGGTATGTCGATGCTGCCGATATCCAGCGCCACGCCGTCGAGCTCAATTCCGCCCGGCTCGCACAAAAGATTGTCCAGGTACATATTGCGAAGATAGAAACTGTGCATCGTCTTGGGCATGCGGGTGGAATCGCCGTTCCAGTGCAGCAGGTCGAACGCAATGGTTTCCTTGCCCATCAGGTAATAGTGGACTACCGCGTTCCAGATCAGATCATCGGCACGAAGCATACTGAATGCCGAGGCCATTTCCGTCCCCTCGAGATAGCCTTTTTTCTCCATGCGCGATTCCATATTCCGGACCTGCTGTTCATCGATGAACGCGCGAATCTCTCCCGGATCGCTGAAATCAATTAATGTGGTCAGAAACGTCGCCGATCTGACCCGCTTGTCGCCCCTGGCCTTCATGTGCGCAAGCGTTGCCGCCAGCAGCGTCCCGCCGATGCAGTAGCCTACCGCATTGATCCGCTTCTCTCCGGTCGCCTGTTCGACCGCCTCGCACGCGGCATACGCACCTTCGAACATGTAGTCCTCGAATGACTTATCGGCGTGGCTCTCGTCCGGATTGATCCATGAAACGATGAAGACGCTATGGCCCTGGTCCACCCAGTACTTGATGATGGAGTTATCGGGTCTCAAGTCCATGATGTAGTATTTGTTAATCCACGGGGGGATCACCAGCAGCGGATCCTTGAAAGCTTTGTCGGTGGCGGGCAGGTACTGGATAAGCTGAATCAGATCGTTCTGGAAAATCACTTTTCCCGGGGTCGTCGCGATGTTTTTGCCCAGCTGGAACGCGTCCGGATCAGACAGAAGGATCTTGAACTGGCCGCCGCTTTGCTCCCAGTCTCGAAGAAAGTTCTTGTAGCCGTTGACCAGACTGGCACCGTCCGTTGCCACCGCTTCCTTGATGACCACCGGATTAGTGGCCGGGTAATTGCTCGGCGCAATTGCCTTCAGCCATTGATGGGTGAAAAAATGAATCTTCTCGCGATCCCGATCACCGAGTCCCGTGTCCATATCGAAGCAATCGTTGACGAGATCGGAAAAGAGCAGGTAGGACTGCTTGATATAGTCGAACCAGGGGTTTTCCGACCAGGAATCATCCAGAAAGCGGCGGTCGTCTTCATCCGGTTGCGCGACCGGTTCTTTGTCCACTCCCCACAGGCCCAGGAATACGTTCTGGTTGAGCCGGGCGGTTTTCTGCAAATGATTGCCAACCACGCCGGCCATCTGAAAGGCTTCCCGTGACCAGTTCAAAACGAGAGAAGTCAGCGGCCTGCCCAAATCCAGAGGGTCCAGCGTGTGAGGCGGCCCCTCCTCGATCAGGCTGGAAACCTGCCCCAGGGCCAGCTTCTGGGTCCTGAAGACAAGATCCAGATATTCGCCGGGGGTGATCGGTGAGTATTTTCTTTCGCTCGTATTCTCGGAGGCCATATGCAGGGTTATGGAACTTGTTGCACCGCAGCATGATAAGTCAACCCGAAAAAACGGGCAAGCCGGCCCTCACCCGGGTTCCCGGTGCAACATGCAGGCTACTCGCTCTGAATGGTCACTGTAAGGGTGCGCGTGTGCGGTTCGAGGCGGTGTTCCCACAAATAGATGCCCTGCCAGGTACCCAGCGCGAGCCGGCCGTCGATTATCGGCACCGTCAGCGAAGTCTGGGTAAGGACGCTTCGCACATGAGCGGGCATGTCGTCCGGCCCTTCCTGGCTGTGCCGGTAGAGGGAATCCCCGTCCGGAACGGTTCGAGTCATGTACGCTTCGAGGTCGGAGCGTACCGCGGGATCCGCGTTCTCGCAGATAATCAGGGATGCGCTGGTGTGGTGAATGAACACATGGGCCAGGCCGGAATTTACTCCGGCAGCGCTGACACAGGCGTTCAGATCGCGGGTAATATCGTAAGTGCCGCGGCCCGGATTGGATGACTTGATCCTTGATTGGGTAATCATGGCTGAAATCTGCAGGCTCGATGTTGTCTAAAGTGACGCCGCATTTTGCCATCTATCCGGCAACGACGTTCATCCACGTTGGCCACGGAAATGCTTTGGTAAGCATCGATCATACTCTGTAACAACTCCGCCAGGAAATCGCACCGGGCGTCGCCATCGACAAAATGGCATAATAGCGGTCCATCATTTCCAACACTACGGGAATTCTTAGGGGCTTTTCGACACCATGAGTGACCCGGGCAACACGACTCCGACCAACTTCATTCGCCAGACCATTGACCGGGACCTGGCAAACGGCAAGAACGACGGCAGAGTCGCGACTCGGTTTCCGCCCGAGCCCAACGGATACCTGCATATCGGCCACGCCCGAGCGATCTGTCTCAATTTCGGAATCGCCGAAGATTACGATGGTACCTGCAATCTGCGTTTCGATGACACCAACCCGGAGAAAGAGGAAACGGAGTATGCTGAGTCCATTACACGCGATGTAGAGTGGCTCGGCTACACTTGGACCGAACTCCGCTACGCATCCGATTACTTCGAACGGCTCTTTCAGTACGCTATCGAACTCATCAATCGGGGCAAGGCCTACGTCGACAGCCAGACCGGGGACACCATTCGCGAAACGCGGGGGACTCTCACGGAACCCGGTATCGACAGCCCCTGGCGCGGCAGACCCGTGGACGAAAACCTCGACCTCTTTCGCCGCATGCGGGCCGGCGAGTTCGAGGATGGCGCTCTGGTACTGCGCGCCAAAATCGACATGGCCTCTCCCAACATCAATATGCGCGACCCCATCCTCTACCGTATCAGGCACGCCACGCACTGGAGGACGGGGGATGACTGGTGCATCTATCCGATGTACGACTATACGCAATGCATCTCGGATGCCATCGAGGGCGTAACGCATTCACTGTGCACGCTGGAGTTCGAGGATCACCGGCCACTCTACGACTGGGTGCTCGACAATATCGATATACCCTGCCATCCGCAACAGATCGAATTCGGCCGATTGAATCTGGACTACACCCTGATGAGCAAGCGTTTGCTCAACCGGCTGGTCAAGGAAAAGCATGTCAACGGATGGGATGATCCCCGGCTGCCGACCCTGTCCGGTTTACGCCGACGCGGCTACACCCCGGCTGCCATCAGGGATTTCTGTGAGCGCGCCGGGATCACCAAGAGCCAGGGCGTCGTGGAAATGAGCATGCTGGAGAACAGCATCCGGGAGGATCTCGACCATACGGCACCGAGGGCGATGGCCGTGCTGCGACCGATCAAACTGGTAATCAATAACTATCCCCAGGACGCGAGTGAACTCCTGACCGCGCAAAACCACCCCAAGCGACCCGACATGGGAACCCGAGAAATCCCGTTTTCGAACACTCTCTACATCGATCGCGAGGATTTCCTGGAAGACCCGCCGAAGAAGTTCTATCGGCTAAGTCCCGGGCGGGAGGTCCGATTGCGCTACGCTTACTACGTCACCTGCACCGAGGTAATCAAGGATGACGATGGTGAAATAGTCGAAATTCACTGTGATTACGACCCTGAAACACGAGGCGGATCATCCCCGGATGGACGCAAGGTGCGGGGCACCATACACTGGGTGTCGGCGGCGCATGCCGTCGATGCGGAGGTACGTTTGTACGACCGTTTGTTCACGGTTCCCGCTCCCACTCAGAACGAGCTGTCGAGCCAGATCAATAGCCTCTCCCTGCTGGTCCTGCAGGGTTGCAAACTCGAGCCGGATCTCGGCCAGCCGGCGGCGCAACCCTATCAGTTCGAGCGTCAAGGTTATTTTTGTACGGACCCCGACTCCTCGAAAGGCTCCCTTGTATTCAACAGGACCGTCACTCTGAGGGATTCGTGGAGCAAGAAAAACTAGTGCACGAATCAGCCGGTCTGATATTGGCGGAACATTAACCCCGGCCAACTGTCTCCTGATTCCATGAGCATATTTTGCAATCCTCTTCGGCTGATCCTGACTGCGGCTTCGTTTCTGGTTCCATTCACCGGCGCCGCACGGGCGGAAATCTACGAATTCGACAAGCTGCACACCCAGATCCTGTTTTTCGTCGACCACTTCGGGTTTTCAAAATCCCAGGGGGAGTTCCTGGATTTCGAGGGTCGGTTTACATTCGATCGGAACAATATCGAAAAATCGGAAGTCGAGATCACCATATACACCGACAGCATCGATATGGATGACGACAAATGGAACCGGAAGATGAGAGGAAAGACCTACTTCAACACCAAGGCCCATCCAAACATCAATTTTCGGAGCAACAGAATCGAGAGCGTCGATGACAAGAACGTATCGGTCTACGGAAACCTCACGATCCTGGGTTCCACCCGACCGATAAAGCTGGAGATGAGGCTGAACAAGGCAGGCCTGAACCTCGCCACGGGAAAGAAGACGGCAGGGTTCTCCGGAAGCGCGGTGCTGCACCGATCTGATTTCGGCATGACTTCCCACACGAAATACATCGGTGATGAGGTGGAAATTCGACTTGAAGTCGAAGGGGCGGTCGAACCCGTTCGAAAGAATGATTCGTGATACTCGCGAGGCGTGGGGCTCGGTCACCAGGGCGCTGCATTGGCTCATGGCGTTGTTGATACTGGCCATGTTCCTACTCGGTTGGGTTGCCGTGAACTACCCCATGTCTCCGACCAAGCTCAAACTGTTTATATGGCACAAGTCGATCGGATTGACACTGCTCGGCCTGGTTGTCGTACGAATCGCGTGGCGAATCGCAAACGCAACTCCCTCCCCGCCATTGGAGACGTCCACAACCGAATGCCGCCTGGCCCGGACCGGACACGCCTTCCTGTACCTGCTGATGATAGCGATGCCGGTAAGCGGCTACGTCATCAACTCGACCGCAAATTTTCCGTTTCGCTATTTCGGCGGGATGAAAGTTCCCAACCTCATCCCCACCAATGAGCTATGGCAGGATGCCGCAGAAGCTGCACATCTCGCCGCATTCTGGATCTTTCTGCTCATAATTTCCATCCACGTTTTGGCAGCCGTCAGACACCACGTGATCAAAAAAAATAACGTCCTGATCAGGATGTTACCCGGCAGCGGCCGGAGGCAGCGGTGATGAAATCCAATGCCGAAATCCTGGCTATCCTGGCCGGAATGCTTCTTTTTCAAGGCGTCTGGGCGAACGAATGGAACGTGGACGCGGAAACCAGCCGCATCGGATTCGTGGCTACCTACGACGAGATCCCATTCGAGGGGCGCTTCGATGAATTTACCGCCCTGATCCGTTTCGATCCGGAGAATCCATCTGATGGGTCATTCCTGATTACCATTGGCGTCGCGTCGGTGGACACCGACAGTCCCGATCGTGACGAGGGGATGCTGGAAGCGGACTGGTTCGACGTGGAAAGCCATCCGCAGGCAGCCTTTACTTCACTTCGGTTCGAACGCCTGTCTGGTGAAAACGAATATGCGGTTACCGGAGATCTGACCATCAAAGGCATTACGAACTCCGTAACCGCGACGTTTTCCTGGACGCAGGCGGATTCTTCCGTCCGCTTGAAAGGATCGGCGGACGTCGAACGCGGCGATTTCGACATCGGAACCGGAGACTGGGAGGACGACGACACCATTGGCTTCGATGTCAGAATAGTCTTCGATCTGACCCTCACCCAATGACCATGCCGCCAATTACGGTTGACACGTTCTGATCGGCGCGAGGCGCGCCTCCTACAAAGCCTCCAACTGGTGCCGGTGGTGCCGCTGCATGGTTTCCCATTCGAGCTTGATCCAGGGTGAAAAGCGCTGGGGGCTGTGCTTGAGCTGGTCATCCAGCTTCGACGGGCTGACGTATTTCCACTCGGAGATTTCGTTGGGGTTGGCGCGCACCGGGTCCGAACTCCTGCCGATGTAGACCCAGCACAATTCGTGCTCGGCGCCCTGATCCTCGAACTGGACCTGATAGATGAATTTGTACAGGAACACCGGATCAGTGTGCATCCCCAGTTCCTGATACAGGCGCCTGCGCACAGCTTCCTCCATGTCCTCTCCCCACCGAGGATGGCTGCAACAACTATTTGCCCAGTAGAGCGGCCAAAGCCTTTTCTGCGCGCTTCGCCGCTGGATCAGGACCTCGCCTTCATCGTTGAAGATGAACAGGGAAAACGCGCGGTGCAGCAGTCCGTCGCCGTTGTGGCACTTGTCCTTGTGAAGGTGGCCGATCTCGACGTCGTTGACATCGACCAAGATCAGCTCTTCGGAATCGAAGGAAACGATTTCGTCATTGAGGGGCTGACACGTGACGTTATTCAATGACCACCTCCATCGCCTGGTAGCCGGCACCCTCCAGGGCGATGCTCACATCGCCGGCGTTTTCCGGGCACAGCGCAATGATGGAACCGCCGCCACCGCCGCCGGTCAGCTTCGCGCCAAGCGCTCCGTTTCTTCTGGCGAGCTGGATCATCTCCTCGATCTCCCAGCTGGACACCTGGAGAGAATTCAGCTGCCCCTGGCAGATGTTCATCAGGTCTCCCAGATGCTCCATATCGTTGTTGTGGATCGCCTTGACGGCCTCCAGCGTCAGTCTGTCTATGCTGTCGAAGATCTGCTCATACAACCGATTGTTGCGCTGCCATGCCTTGCGGACATTCGCCACCATGCGGGCAGTCAGGCTTTCGATGCCGCTCATGCCAATCACCAGCCTGATTGGAACGCTGGGCTTTATGGGTTCGACCAGCGGCGGCTGGCCCCGGCGGTACAACAGTGGACGACCATAGGTCGCCATGGTGTTATCGATGCCCGATGGTGTTCCGTGTGCGACCTTCTCACACTCGAAAGCCAGGCCGTTGACCGCCTCGTCCGACAGATTGAGCCTGAAATGATCGTCCATCGCCCGGATGATAGCTACCGCCACGGCTGCCGATCCACCGAGGCCCATGGCACGGGGAACATTGGCAAATACGGTGATCCGCATCGCACGATCACTTAGGTCCAGCTTCTCCAGTATCGTCGCCAGGGGTTGATCGAATGACTGCGGATCCTTTGCCTCGGGGTGGAGCGACTGTTCGACGCCCCAGCGCGGGATCATCAGCTCGATGCCGGTTTCTATGTCTTCGATCTGAGCCTGTATGGCCAACGGCACCGGGGCCGCAATGGCATGGCGCCCGTATACCACGGCATGCTCGCCAAGCAGTATGATCTTGCCGTGGCCGGCGGATAGCGTTCGGGTCGTTGCCGGGCTCTTGACCTTCTTCGCAGCCGACAGTTGTCTCACTTCCCCGATGATCTCATGTGCTTTCCATATCTTGATGTCACCACTGTCGATCAGCCTCTCGACCACGGTATCAAAGATGTCAGCCGGTGCGCCTGCTGCTGTCGTTACGCTGCGCGCGTGCAGCGTCATGTGGCCGTGCTGTATGCCTTCGGTGGCCAGCGCCCGCAGCGCAGCGAAATTTTGCGCCAGTCCGACCGCCCCCATGACCTCCGCCAACTCGCGCGCGGACTTGGCGTCGAGTATGCGATGGTTCAGCGCAACCGTCGGATTGGATTGTAAAGGCCCCCCCACGGTTCCGACTTTCATCGGAATCTCCATCCAGCCCACGAGATCACCGCGGTCGTTTTTCGACCAGCGGCTCAACGAAGAGTAGTGTCCGCCGCGCGCTGCGTGCGCATGAGCGGCCGCCTCTATGGCTCGCCAATCGTTGCCGGTAGCAAGCGCCACGGCATCCACCCCGTTCATGATGCCCTTGTTGTGGGTTGCCGCCCGATATGGATCCACCACGGCAAATTCCGACGCCACGATGATGCCGTCTCTGACCTGCTCGCCGTCGAATCCTTTTCCGGCAAGATACTCCACCGGTATGACGCACTCGGTCGTGACCAGCGCGCGATCGGTAAGATTGGAGAGGATCCTCAAAAACACCTTCCCGCCGGTAATGGTTTCGATCAGCGCCGCCACCCCTTCACACATGGTGTTGACCAAATTGGCCCCCATGGCATCACAGGTATCCACCAGGAGATGAATGACCAGCATATCCCCGCCACCCGTGGGCGACGGGTGCGTGTGCACCTCGGTGTCCTTGGCGCCGCCGCCACGGGCAACCATGTTGGGATGCAGGCTGTTAGCCAAGTTGAGAATTTCCTGTTTTCTTCGCTCGAGTTCAGAGCGTGCTTTGGCCATGTGACTGACACCAACAACCTGAACCTGCCCGATCAGAATGGATTCAGTGCTGGATGCGTCAAATCCCCCGCTATTGCGGACGATCTTTGCAGCCGCACTCAGCGCCGCCACAATCGAGGGCTCCTCGACGACCAGAGGTACCACGTACTCCTTGTCATTGATCAGGAAATTCAAGCCAAGGCCGACCGGCAATCCCATGACGCCGATCACGTTCTCGATCATCTTGTCTGCGGTTTTTACCGTCAGCGTATGGTCGCCGCGCACCAGGGTGAGATAGTCGGTCTCGTTGATAAGGCCTCGCGCATGCACTTCCCGTACTCTTTGCGAAACGCTCAACTTGTAAAAATCTGGAATGCGAGACATCCTGGATAACATTCAAATACTCCTAATCGTCCGTACCCCTTCAGGGTCGATGAATATGTCTAATGCGGGGTATCCCGACTTTTCCGCTAGATCAACGAAACGATTGAAACCGTTCCCGCCGGTGCCCATCGCAACGCCAAGATCGCCGCCTCCGGCGCCGCAGGGTTTATAAACCAATCCGGTTTCGATTGCCAGTGCAGACAATTCACGATGGGGCCGGCTGAACAAATCGAGTTCCGCCCGTTGGCCAAGGGCATCCAGAATGCGCGCATATCGCTTCACTGCATCGAGAAACCGTTCACTATCATCATCCCTGACCGCCAGCAATGCCTCCGCGGAGATTTGGCCCATTTTATCCATTAAGTTATTGTAAGATATACTGTTTTTTCCACGCCAGGAGTTGAGTTTGCGCAGCAGACCCGGCGTGGACGCGGATTGACCCGACCAGATAATCCGATAGTTCAGACCGGAGGGGAGTACCGCGGGTCGAACCGCCGGCTGCGCATCTCGAATTTGGTACTCGATGGCGCCCCCATAGAGGCTCGCGGCGATATCGACGCCGCTCCCCAGGCCTGCCTGAAAGACGCGGTGAGCATATACGAGGATCGACAGCCACTGTTTAGCGGTCAATTGCGCCTGCCCCGCATACTCCCTCAAACCGTGGGCCAGGGCTACCGTCAAAGCCGCGCTCGAACCCAGGCCCAGTTTCCGGGAATTAGGGCTGTCCCCGTCGTGATAGAGATTCGTGCTGTCCATACGGAGCGAGAATCCTTGACCGTGTAAATCGGGGATGATTTCTTTTTCCGACAGAAAGTCGACGATCGACTTCAATAGCCCGAAACTATCGACTCTGCTCCGTTCGTCGAGCCATTGCAGGCCGCCATCGCGGGTAATCTCGAAATTGCCCGCGTGCGATGACAACGGATGTGACCAGACCCGGCATTTCCCGCCGTCGGTCTGGCTGATTTCCACGTTGACTGTACGATTCGCCGCGATCGCCAGCGCCGGCGCGCCTTCCAACACCGCGTATTCCCCCAGCAGAACTATTTTTCCCGGCGCAGTGGAAGATACCTTCATCGGTGCCCAACCTACCTGTGCCGCGCCGTCACTCGGGGGCCTGGTGAGAAATGCGGGTTAGAAGCCGACTGCCTGGCCATCCTTCCTGTGGTCCGATCCTGCGCAGTATGAACCGTCGTCGAGGCGGTAAATCAACTGGGCGCCGCCGAAAGAAAATTCCGGTTGGCTATCGGACAAGGTGTGTCCCCTGTTTTCAATCAGATCGCGGATCACGGTTTCGTCGAATCCCTCCTCGAACACAAGGTCACCATGCGCACCGATATACCAGCGCGGCGCATCGGATGCGGCCTGCGGATTCTGGTTATAGGTAAAGACCCGAACCATCATCTGTACGTGGCCCTGGGCCTGCATGTTCCCGCCCATGACGCCGAAGCTCATCAGCGGTGCGCCATTTTGCATTACAAACCCCGGTATTATGGTGTGGAAGGGCCGCTTGTTACCTGCTACGGCATTTGGGTGATCCGGATCCATGCTGAATCCGGAAGCCCGGTTCTGCAGATTGATTCCCGTACCGGGAACAACGATTCCGGAGCCAAAGTTCGAAAAGTTCGACTGGATGAGCGATACCATCATTCCGTTCTCATCCGCGGTGGTGAGGTACACCGTGCCGCCGCCTCGGGGAAGGTCGCTCAAAGAAACGGCGCTGTCCGGCTTGATCCGCTCCGCGTACCCTGCCAGCGAAGACTTGTCCAGAAGTTCCTCGACGCTTATCCGCATGTAGTCGGGGTCGGCTACATGCGTGTGCGCAAGGTGCAATCCGATCTTGGTCGCCTCGACCTGGAAGTGGACGCTATCCGCACTGTCAAGTGCATAATCCTCCAATTTGAAATATTCGAGGATACCCAGGGCGGCAAGTGCAGCGACGCCCTGGCCGTTCGGCGGGATCTCCAGCAAGGTCGCGTCACCGTATGCCATGCCGACCGGATCGACCCACTCGGATGCGTGACCGGCCAGATCCTCGAGCGAAATTGCACAACCGTTCGGATTCAGGTAGTCCACCATGCGTTGCGCCAGATCACCACGATAGAACGCCTGCCCGTCGCTTTCCGCGATTTGACGCAATGTATTCGCCTGATCGGGAAGGGCGAACCGTTCACCAATGCCGGGGGCTCGCCCATGCGGTGCGAATGCTGAGCGGAATCCGGAATACCGGGAAAAAGTCACCACCGCTTCTTTCCAAGATTGATGGATGGTCGGACTGACCACGAATCCCCCGGACGCGTAGCGGATGGCCCGCGCGAACAGATCCTTGAAGGGCAACTTGCCAAAACGTTTGGACAGACTCACCCAGGTGTCAACGGCGCCGGGCACGGTGATCGAATCCCAACCGGACTCGAAACCGGCACTACCGCTGAAGCGGTCGGTCGTCCAACTCGAGGGCGACCGGCCTGAACCGTTCAAACCATGAATCCGCTCGCCGTCCCACACGATAGCGAAGGCATCCGAACCGATGCCGTTGCTGCACGGTTCCACCACGGTGAGGGTGATCGCGGTTGCCAGGGCGGCGTCGACCGCATTGCCTCCGCGGCGCAGAGTCTCCAGCCCGGCCTGCGCGGCGAGGGGCTGCGAGGTGGCAACCACGTTTCGAGCAAATACGGGGACTCGGCGCGATCGGTACGGCAGGGACCAGTCGATTTCCATGGGCAATTACGGCTATTCGTCTACGGGGGCCGTGGAATCTCACACCGCGACCGGATTGTCAAGCCAGGATACCGGTCACATCCAGGTTTTGTTCGCTCGGATCGATCACCCGGGTGATCAGTCGCGTCGCGCCATCGCCACCACCCTGGTTCGCCAGGTCGATGACCGGCGGATCGGCGATGCGCTCGCCATCGGCGTCGACAACGAGCCTGACCGTGGGTTTGAGCTGTTTTCCGGGGTGACGGTTGACCACGACAGCAACCTCTTTGGTATTGAGCTCCACGAAACTTCCCACAGGGAAAATCCCGATGCACTGAATGAACTGCTCGACGACACCTTTTTCGAAGTTGTTTCCACGGTCACCATACAATTCCGTCAACGCCTGAAACGAAGTCTTTCCCTTGCGGTGGGGGCGATCCTTGGTCGCTGACTGGTAGGAATCGGAAACACCGCTGATCGCCGCGAGCGCAGATATGTCGTCTCCGGCGGCTCCACGCGGGTAGCCCGACCCATCCCGCCGTTCATGGTGCTGTTGAATAATTTGAATAACCGTGCTTGGAAAATCACCCGCCTGGCCCAGCATCTTGACCGACGCATCGACGTGGCCCTTCAGTATGTCCTTCTCCTCCCTGGTTAGCGGCTCTTTCTTGTTGACGATTTCAGCAGGCATGCGCAGCATGCCGATATCCTGGAACAAGGTTGCCGTAGCCAGAGATTCCATGACATCAATCGACAACCGCATTGCTCGCCCTACGGTGAGGGCAAGCGCGGTAATCGAAACGGGGCTGACGTAGCCAAGCGAGTCGTTACCCTGTTGCCCGGTCAGCCAGGTCAGAGCCGAGGGATTTCTATTTATACTGCTGACCAGCCCCGAGACCGATTGCTCGAGGTCCCCCCCGCTGATCCGATTCCCCCGCTGGATGTCGATTACCACCTGGTTATACATGTCGTTGGCGCTCTCGAGCACCTTGCGCGCCATTGGTATTTCTTGTTCCAACGGGGTTTCGTCGGAAAAAGCTCCCGAATTGGCCGAAGACGACAGTGATACGAACACCTGGGTGATGTCCTTCAATCCATAGCTGTCCGGAAGATAGTTCTTCGCTTCCTTGCCGAATTTTGGGTCGATGTAGACGTACTCACACAGCTTTCTAACCCTTGTCAGCTCGTCATCGTTGGAGACCTTGAATCCCTGGAACTCGAACGGCGGCTCGAACGGCGCCTGGTTCCACGGCCTGTCCAGGTCCGTGACATACATGTTGATCTCCAGGTCGTTTGTGGAAATTTTTCGCCTCATCGTCCCTCCTTCCTCAGTTACATCACACCCAAATGCCAGTATATTCCCCATGTCATTATAATCCAATTGACGACCCCCCCAAACGATCGCGATCGTCATAGAGATCAAGGCGACACACAGCCGGTCCGACCTCCTTGGTGCAATATGCGGGTCAAATCTCCACCAGGATATCTGATACGGGTTTTCGGGCGGTCACCGGGACTTCCGCTGCAAATCCGTACCAGACGAGCCCGACGACCTGCTCGACCTTCGGATCCGTCCATATTGCCTCGTAGAATCGCTCGTCACGCGTAACTTCACCCGTGGTCCACTTGGTTCCCACGCCACGGGACCAGAGATACAGCGAAAGTGCATAGATCGCGCAACACGTCGCGGCATAGTCCTCCCGGGCACGCAGCTCATCGGACGATTTCAAGCAGGTCACCACGAGCCAACCCGGTATGGAAGACCAGCGCGCTCTCTTCGCTGCCGCGGCCTCTTCGCCTTTCTTCACGGCCACCAGATTTGCATTCAGCTCCACGATGGTGGATTTCACGTTTTCCGACGGCAAATAAAATCGCCACGGCTCCGTCAAATGGTGATTGGGAACCCACCTGGCCAGATCTATGGCTTCAAGTATGAGTTCTCTGGGAGGCGGCTCTTGTTCGAAAAAATTTATCGATCGCCTGCCACGCATGAGCTCCTCTAGCGACAACGAATCGTGTTCACCTGCGGCTGTACTGGTCATAGTGGTGTAATATCTAAGTAAGCACAGCCCCAACACTAACGCGGTATAGTCACACCATCAACTACTACGTTAGGTCATGCTGATGAACAAAAAAAGCCGATCCCGTGTACAGCGATATCCGTTCGCTGGCGTTCTCACCGTAATTCCCCTGTGGATCACGTGGATCGTATTGTCAATCCTGTTCAGGCAACTCTCCCCTCTCGGCGGTCCCTGGGTCAGGGCACTGGCCGGCACGGACGGTCCCGACCAGATACTGTTCGAACGAACCTCGGCCTGATGGAAGGGATCGCGCAGGCGCAGCCCAATATTGCGCTGGTGAAGTACTGGGGCAAGCAGCGGGGAGGGAACAACGTACCGTCAACGCCTTCGTTGTCCATCACCCTGGACGCATTGTGGACGCGCACCCGGGTCGAGTTCAGCGGCGCGCACGCGCGGGACCTGTTTGTCATCAACGACAAGTCGGACGAAGCACAGCGGCAGCGGGTTGCTCGATGCCTGGATCATATCAGGCAGGCTACGGGCCGAGATCTGTATGCTTTGGTCGAGTCGAAAAACAATTTTCCCACGGGCGCGGGGCTCGCCTCGTCCGCATCGGGATTCTCGGCGCTGGTGACCGCGGCCTGCGCCGCATTGGACGCGGACCTCGACCGCGATCAGCAGAGCCGCCTGGCACGGATGAGTTCGGCCTCAGCCGCACGTTCCATGCTTGGCGGATTCGTAGAGTTGGATGTCACCGAAACCGACCCGGCAGCCCGCCCATTGCTCGATCAGCGGGATTGGCCGCTCGAGGTGCTGGTGGCGGTGACCTCGACAAACGCTAAAAGCGTGGGATCTACGCAGGGTATGCTGCAAAGCGCAGCTACATCCGCTTTTTACGCCGCGTGGACGAATTCGGCAGGTGATGATTTTACGGCAGCCCGCAAGGCGGTGCTGAGACGGGATTTTCAGTCTCTGGCAGAGGTTAGCGAGGCCAGTTGTCTCAAAATGCACGGCGTCATGCTGACTACAAAACCTGCTCTCGTATACTGGAACGGTGCCACGGTTGAAATCATACACCGTGTGAGGGCGCTCCGTTCGCAGGGTACACCGGCATTCTTCACCATTGACGCCGGCCCGCAGGTGAAGGTCGTGACCGAGGCCGAATTCGTCGACAACGTGAGGCAAGCCATCGAAGACATACCGGGTGTTGTCGATATCGTACCGAGTGCGCTGGGTGCCGGTGCGCGTGTTGTCGACGAGTTTTAACCCGGCAACACGGACACCGGCGGCCTGGCTCAACCCATCGCGGCGGGGCGCCGCTCCCACGCGCTCTGACCCATTTCGCGGGCGAACGTAACGCTGCTCCCGATGCCGTCCTGTTGTAGGAGGCCCGCCTCGCGCCGATTGATCGCGGCGGGGCGCCGCTCCTACAAGGAACGTGCCTTCATCTCGCGACGCCGGGCGTGGAGAACCGGCTCGGTATACCCGTTCGGGACTTCACGGCCTTTGAACACCAGATCAACCGCCGCCTGGAATTCGACACTGTCATCAAATCCGGGCGCCATGTCTGTATACGCAGGATCGCCGGCGTTCTGCTGGTCTACGACATGGGCCATCCCTTTCATCGTTTCCATGACCTGCTCTTCACTGACGACACCGTGGCGAAGCCAGTTCGCGATATGCTGACTCGAGATCCTTAGCGTCGCGCGGTCCTCCATCAAACCAACGTCGTTGATGTCAGGCACCTTTGAGCAGCCCACACCCTGGCCTACCCAGCGAACGACATACCCGAGTATGCCCTGGACATTGTTGTCCAGTTCTTTCTGGATGCCGCGTGCATCGAGTTTGCGATCACCCAGTAGTGGTATCGTCAAGATGTCGTCCAGACGCGCGCGCGTCCGCGAAGCAAGTTCCCGCTGCCGGTTCGAGACGTTGACCTCGTGATAATGCAGCGCGTGCAGTGTTGCGGCGGTCGGAGAGGGAACCCAGGCCGTGTTTGCTCCCGCGCGCGGCTGATTGACCTTGGCTTCGACCATGGCCGCCATCCTGTCAGGCGCCGGCCACATGCCCTTGCCAATCTGCGCAACGCCGGGCAATCCGCATTCGAGGCCGACATCCACATTCCAGTCCTCGTATGCCATCAGCCAGGGTGCCATTTTCATGCCTTCCTTCGGCATCATGGCCCCTGCTTCCATATCGGTGTGGATCTCGTCCCCGGTGCGGTCGAGGAATCCGGTATTGATAAAAATCACCCGCTCGCGCGCGGCGCGGATACATTCCTTGAGGTTCACCGTGGTGCGCCTCTCCTCGTCCATGATGCCGATTTTTATCGAATTTGGCTGCATCCCCAGGGCGTCTTCGACACGGCCGAAGAGCTCCACGGTTGCCGCCACCTCTTCCGGACCGTGCAGTTTCGGTTTGACCACGTACATCTGACCGCTACGGCTGTTGCTGAATTTCCCGTGGCCAAGCATGTCGTGCCTGGCCGCCAATGCGGTCACCATGATATCGAGGAACCCCTCGGGTATGGGCTCCCCATCCAAACTAACGGCGTCCGTGTACATGTGAAGCCCCACGTTTCGCACCAGCATCAGGCTGCGTCCGGGGAGAGACAGCGTGCCGCCGGCAGGATCGATATATTCCCGGTTAGGCTCCAGAACCCGGTCGACGACCTGGCCGTCCTTTTCGAAGCTGCTGCTGAGCGTACCCAACATCAACCCCAGCCAGTTGCGGTAAACACGAACCTTGTCTTCGGCATCCACTGCGGAGACCGAATCTTCACAATCCATAATCGTGGTAATAGCCGATTCGAGCTGGATATCGTAGACACTCGCCAGATCAGCCTTTCCAATATAATCGCGTTCGCCGACGCCGATCTCTATGTGCAGGTGATTGTTCCGCAGCAGGACCTTATCCGGGTTCTCCGGGTCGCCGGTGTATCCGACGAACTGCTCGGCCCGGCCGAGCCCGCTTCTGGTGCCGTCGCCCATGACGACCGCGAGCCTTCCGTTTTCGATGCTGTACTTCACGGCGAAGTGATGGCTTCCGATGGCAAGCGGAGCCGCACGATCCAGGAAATCCCGTCCAAATGCGATCACCTTCGCACCGCGTACGGGGTTGTACTGGCTGGTTCGCCGGCAACCGCGCTCTTCGGTGATGACGTCGGTTCCGTACGTGGCATCATACAAACTGCCCCAGCGCGCGTTGGCGGCATTCAGCGCGTAGCGGGAATTGTCCACGGGAACGACGAGTTGCGGACCGGCTATTGTCGCGATTTCATCGTCCACGCCCTCTACCGCGACGCTGAAGTCGTCGCCTTCTCGGATCAGGTATCCGATGTCCTCGAGGAACTTCTTCTGCTCCGCCGTCGACCGGGTCTGCCCCTCGCCGGACCATTCGTCGATGCGGCGCTGTAGGTCATCCCGCTTGTCCAGCAGTTCCGCGTTCTTCGGCCCGAGTTCCCGCACCAGGGTTTCCAGCGTTTGCCAGAATTCGGCCGGATCCACGCCGGTTTCCGGTGCGATCTCTTCATTTATGAGGACATAGAGCGACCGCTCAACATCGAGCGATCCGATTTTCACGGTGTTGTAAGTCATTTTCGGCAGCTATACATGAATTTCCAGGACGGGGGATACTATCAAATTATGCATCATTTGTAGCGGCGCCCCCGCCGAGATGAATCGGCGCGAGGCGCGCCTCCTACATTCTTTCGGAGAGAGCCGCGTCGATGATGCCTATCGCACGCTGCAGCTCCGACTCCTCGATATTGAGCGGCGGGGCAAGCGTCAACACGTTGCCCATCGACAGCTTGAAACTCAGTCCCATCGTCAGGCAGTGATACATCACCTGCTCGGCCAGCTCGAAATCTCTCTGCCCCGTGGCGGGGTCGATCAGCTCGACTCCGAGCAACAGCCCCTTGCCCCTGACATCGCTTACCGAAGGATGTCTGGACTTGATCTCATCGAGCATCGACAGTGCCCGGGTACCCAGTTCGTGCGATCTTTCCACCAGGCGTTCATCCCGGATGACCTCCAGGGTGGCGAGCCCGGCCGCGCAGGCGACCGGATTCTTTTCATGGGTGTAGTGCCCCAGCGCGCGGTCCGGAGCGCAATCGAGATCCTCCCTCGCCAGCAGCGCGGCCAGGGGAAAGACTCCTCCTCCCAGCCCCTTGCCGATTACGACCATGTCCGGCACGACGTCGTAATGTTCGAAAGTGAACATCCGGCCCGTCCTTCCGAGGCAGTGCGGAATCTCGTCCAGAATCAGAAGCGCGCCGTGTCGGTCGCAGGCCTCCCGCACGATGCGCCAGTAATCTTTCGGTGGAAAATAGGGGATGCTGCGTACGGTCTCCGCAATAACCGCGCACACATCTCCTTCTTTTTCGAGGACATAGTTTATGTATTCGGCGCACTTCAGTTTGCACGAGCCCGCGCAATCCCAGGGGCAATGACGGGAATCGGGCGGCGGCACGTGCTCGGTCCCGGGCAACAGGGGCCCGGCGTCCTTGCGAAAGATGGCCTCGCCACCGACTGAGATGGCATCCAGGGAGGCGCCGTGAAACGCATCCCACATCGACAGGGTCTTGAATCGTCCCGTTGCCATCCTGGCAAGTTTCAGGGCTATCCCGATCGCGCTGCTCCCGCCGGGAGCGAACAGGATCTTGTTGAGAGGATCCGGTGCAAGTGTCGTCAGTTCCCTGGCGAGCTCGATGGCCGGCCTGTTGGTGTACCGCCGGGTACAAAACGGCAGGTCATCCAGCTGCCGTTTTATCGCCGAGATGACCCGCGGATGGCCGAAGCCGACCTGGTGCACGCTGTTGCCGTGGAAATCCAGGATGCGATTTCCCTGTAGATCCTCGAGAAACGGACCATCGCACCCCTGCAGTACATTGAGGCACGGCGTGGATAACGACTGATGCAGGAAATACCGTGCGTCTTCATCCAGCACGGAACGTGTCGATTCATCGATATATTCCGCCTGCCAGCTGGATCTTGCAGGTGAAATGTTGAGGTCGCCTTCGGAGCGGAGATGATGGAGCTCTTTCATATCACTAGAAGTCGCTTTCTACTTCAGTGCGCCAGGTTTATCTCCGACTGCTGCAACATTCCCCGATAAATTTCGTCGTCGCCGATCACTCCCACAAATTTGTTATCTTCAATCAACGCAACAGGATAGCCGGTGGCATGACGAATTTCGATCGCGGTCTTCATAAGGATATCCGACGAAGCCGAAAGCATTACATCATTGGATTCACTTACAGTCTTGAGATTCGTATCAGCGCTGTAATGCACAATTTTTACCGGTTGGCCATCGACAAGCGCACCGATAATCTGATTTGATCCATCAACTTGCAGGACATATCGACCGCTCCGGTCGAGATTCAGGCCTTGCTCCTTTCGCTCGATTTTGTCCGCGGCGGTCATTAGTGTCGATCCGCGGAGAACATTCAGCGGATTCATATGAGCGACAAAATCAGCGACGTATTGATTCGCTGGAGCAAGAACGATTTCCTCTGCTGAACCATACTGGACGATGCGACCGCTTTCCATAATTGCAATGCGGTTACCAATTTTTAGCGCTTCATCCAGGTCGTGGCTAACGAATAGGATAGTCTTGTGGAGGGAATTTTGCAGGTCCAGTAATTCGTCTTGAAGCCGGTTACGAATAAGCGGGTCGAGCGCCGAAAACGGTTCATCCATTAGCAGGATATTGGCGTCGGTTGCAAATGCACGGGCCAGGCCCACTCGCTGCTGCATGCCTCCGGACAATTCATGCGCGTATTTATTCTGCCATTGTTCAAGTCCAACCATCTTTAGTTTTTCGCTGACCGTCTCGTGGCGCTTTTTTGCAGGCACCCCGCTGAGTTCCAGTCCTAATCCGACGTTTTCACGCACCGTACGCCATGGCAACAGTGCAAATTGCTGGAAAACCATCGCAATGCTGTTCATTCGCAATTTTCGGAGTGTCGCCGGGTCGCAGTTGGCAACGTCGGTAATCTCGGCTCCATCATCGACCATGACGTTTCCGCGTGTAACTTTATTCAATCCGTTTACCGCGCGCAGTAATGTCGATTTGCCTGAGCCCGACAATCCCATCAACACACAGATTTCGCCCGTTTCGACGCTTATCGAGGCATCTGCGACGCCCAATACTTGACCCGTACGCTCGAGGATCTGTTCGCGGGATTTTCCATCATCGAGCATCTCGAGAGCGTCACGCCAGTGGGTACCAAATATAATATCGACTTTTTTGAATTCGACAGCAGGCATTAGTTTCGATTGTGGTTGTTTTTGTCGGTCCCCTCGGGCTGCTTGCACACGCGGTCAAGCAGGATTGCAACAACAACGATAGCGAGTCCCGCTTCAAAGCCCTTGGCAATGTTTACGGTATTGAGAGCCCGTAAAACCGGAATACCCAACCCGGGGGCGCCAACCATGGCCGCTATCACGACCATTGACAGTGAAAGCATGATGCACTGCGTGACGCCCGCCATAATAGTTGGCATGGCGTGAGGTAACTCGATTTTCCACAACAATTGCCGTTTGGTGGCGCCGAACGATTCCCCCGCCTCCTGCAAAGCGGTCGGCACCCCGGACACACCCAGGTAAGTCAGGCGAATTGGCGCAGGTATGGCGAATATGACCGTTGAGATCAAACCCGGTACTACGCCGAGGCCGAACATGATCATTGTCGGAATTAAATACACGAACGTCGGGATGGTCTGCATCAAGTCCAGAATCGGTCGCAAAGCCGTATAAAGCCATGGTCGATGTGCCGCCGCGATACCGGTTGGCACCCCAACCAATATGCATACCAGGGTTGAAAAAATAACCAGCCCTAGTGTTTGAAGCGTTGCCTCCCAATAACCAAGATTTATGACCAACAGCAGCGACAGAACGATCAGTACAACCAGTTTCAAAGAGCGGTGAAGCATCCATGCAATGGCCGCGAAAATCCCGATCATGGCCAGTGGGTGCAACAACAGCATACCGTCAACGAATCCTTCGATCAGGAATTGCAGCCCCTCCGAAAACTTGTCAAAAAACCAGGCAAGATTGTCTAGTAAAAAATCGACAAAGGATTTGATCCAGTTACCTAACGGAATTTTATTGTCTGTCAGCCAGTCAAGCATATTCGTGTTCCGGAAGGTAACCGGCGACCCGGCATTTTCTGTTGCCGCAGCCGCCGATGTTCCGACAAATTACATTCCGAGGTGAGCGTTTACCGCCGCAATACCGTCACCGCCATCCAATGTCGTCACTCCATCCAGCCACTTCTTGTAGGTATCCGGGTTCTTTTTCAGCCACGCCGCGGCCGCTTTATTTGGATCCTGCCCATCATCGAGGATCGCCCCCATGATTTCGTTTTCCATAGCCAACGTGAACTCAAGATTTTGCAGCAATTTCCCAACGTTCGGGCATTCTTTGCTATATCCGGCACGGGTGTTGGTAAAAACTTCAGCACCGCCAAAATTCGGGCCGAAATAATCATCACCTCCGGACAAGTACACGAGTTCAAAATTCGCGTTCATCGGATGAGGCTCCCAACCGAGAAATACAACGGGTTCCTTTTTTCTGTCTGCGCGCGACACCTGGGCCAGCATGCCTTGTTCGCTGGATTCCACCACTTCGAACCCTTTTAAACCGAACGCATCCTTGGCTATCATGTCCTGTATCAAGCGGTTTCCATCATTGCCGGGCTCAATGCCGTAGATCTTGCCATCGACCTTGTCGCGTATCTTGTTGATATCGGCAAAATCGGAGACGCCCATATCGGCCGCCGTCTTGTTGACGGCAAGGGTATATTTCGCGCCGACCAGGTTGCGTTGCACGGATTCCACCGACCCATCCTCCCGGTAGGGGTTGATGTCGGCTTCCATCGTCGGCATCCAGTTACCCAGAAAAATATCCATGTCTTTATTTTTTAGGCTGGTATAAGTAACCGGAACCGAGAGAACGGTCGCTGAAGGCTCATACCCAAGCCCTTCCAGCACTACCGATGTCGCCGCTGTCGTTGCCGTGATATCGGTCCAGCCCACGTCGGAAAATCTTACAGCCTTACAACTATCGGGATCGTTTGCCAAAGCGGATGCCGAGAAAGCCAGCGCTGCCGAAATTGCGACAAATTTAATGTAATTCTTCTGAATCATTATTATCGTCCTCCATCATAGTGGATTGAGCTTCGGTGGCAAACAACAAGCAGCCGAGGCTGATTCGATCGATTATCGTCTCCCCGGTAAACAAGGAATAGATGCCACAGTCGTCAATAGCGTAACAAAAAATGTATTCTGTTTCCTCAAATCCTTTATCCATGAGGAAACACCGACGTACCGTTCCCAGTCCCCGACGTTCACGCGCCTCGTTCATCACGGCCACGATGCACGAATGCGCCAATCCTGCGCAGCGCCCTGCTTGCCTGGGGCAGGTACGGCGCAAACATCTGAAATACGTGCGGCAAATCCGGCCAGGTATCGAAGTACACGTCAATACCCGCCGCCTCCGCCTTTTCCGCGAACCGTCGGGAATCGTCATAGAGGATCTCCGCTCCCCCGGCCTGCAGCATCAGCGGCGGCAGGCCGGAAAGTTCTCCGAACAACGGAGAAACATAGGGATCGTCAACCGCGGCAGCGTTCTGCAGATAGGCGTGGACGACGGTGCCGATCCGCTCGGCGCGAAGAATCGGATCGACTGCCGCGCGCTGCTGGATCGACGGGCTCGACCAGGTGAGATCGGTGGCGGGCGACAGCGCCACCGCGGCTTTCGGCAATGCCTTGTTCTGGTCGCGGCGCTTGAGTAGCAGGGCGAGAACGAGGTTGCCGCCCGCGGAGTCCCCGGCGACGAATGTCGATCGGGCGCGACCGGGTCCGTCGGGACCATTTTCCAGCATCCAGTCGAATGCCCGATCGCAGTCTTCGAGACCCGCCGGAAACGGGTGTTCCGGTGCCAGGCGATAATCGATGTTCAGCACGGCGCAGTCCGTCTCTGCGGCAAGGCGTCCTGCGTGGGCCCGGTAACCTTCGAGGGAGCCGGACATCCAGGAGCCGCCGTGGACATAGAGCAGTCTGTCCGCCGGGGATGAAGAATCGGTCGTCAGCCATTCGCCTGGCACGTGCCCTGCGTTGACTTTCCGCCACGTCGCACTATGTGCAGAGGTTGATGCATCGATGGCCGCGTATTCGTCTATAAGCGCCCGGATTTTGCCGAGGTCGGGGACGACCTCGGCCACCTTGTCGGCGAGCGCCCTGAGGTAGCTGTTGACCGCTTCCAGGCGGGTGGTTTCAAGTTGGGGATTTGATGCATTTTCCATAGGCTCGTCATCTTGTCGATATAGCGGCTTGGGAGGGCGCCAAGCCCGGAGATCTTCTTAAAATCGCGGCGAGGGCGCCGCTCCTACATGTAGGAGGCGCGCCCCGCGCCGATTCGGCGTCGGAACAATCGCAAGTCGGATAATCATAACAAGTTTAGCGGTAATGTTGAGACCGGGATCTGAAACAGCCCTAAGCTCTGTGCTGAATTTGGCTGACGCATGTGAACACCCTGAGACCACGCATCCACCCCAATGGCACCATCACGGCATTGATGCGATACTAACCCGCGCGATCACTCGGATTTCTGGCGCAATATGCTGGCTGGGCCGACGCTAAGGAGAAACACGTGCTCATATTTCTGATTCACATACGGGACCCGCAGTTTTATGCCCTGCCGGCGAAGGAAAGGTCCAGCAATGGACGCCTGCGAGTCATGGGTTTCCCACCGATTGGCATCATGTCACTGTCCGCCGTCCTGAAAAGAGAGGGACATGAATGCGTCATGTTCGACCAGGCCCATCCGGAAACCCCCAATGAGGTCATCATCGCCCAAATCCGGAAGCGCAAACCGGCGTTGGTCGGACTGAGCTTCCTGAGTACGACCAGCTACCCGTATGCCAAGATCATGGCTCGCCAGATCCGGGCCGCCGACTCGACGGTCAAACTGGCCGTCGGTGGCGTATTCGCCTCGCTCAATTCACAGCTGGTCAAACTGCAGTGCCCCGAAGTGGATTTTGTTTGCCGCGGCGACGGAGAACAGCTCATTCTCGATCTTATCGAACGCCTCGACGATCCGGAAGAGATTCCCGGTGTGAGCTGGATGAAAGACGGCAAACTCGTTCAGAATTCGAGCCGGCCGATCGAACGCGACCTCGACCAGTGGCCGTTCCCCGACCGGGAGAGCCTACCGCTGGATTTCATCGAATCCATGCCACTCGATGTACCGGCGGTGCTGTCCATGGAACGGTTCACCACCATGCAGACATCGCGCGGCTGTCCGTGGCCCTGCATATTCTGCGACATACCGGTTTTCAACGAGGGCAAGTGGCGGTCCAGAAGCGCCGGGCACGTCGTCAAAGAGTTCGAACACCTGCAGGAGAACGGCTACGGCGCGGTCTATTTCGTCGACGATCATTTTCTGCTCAAGCCGAAGCGCATCGAGACCATCTGCGAGGGCATCAATGAAGCCGGGGTAACCATCCAGTGGGGGTGCGAGGGTCGTGTAGACTCAACCGCGCAGCACCTGTTCCCGGTCATGGCCAAGGCGCACTGCCGCACGATTATGTTCGGCCTCGAGAGCGGCAGCCAGAAGATCCTCGACCGGCTCGACAAGGAGCAGACGCTTGAGGAAGTCGAGACGGCTGTAACCAACGCCAAGAAAGCGGGAATCGAAATCGTGCACGGCTTTTTCGTGGTCGGCAGCCCGGACGAGACGGTGGAGGATCTGCGCTCCACGTTCGATTTCGCCTCACGGCTGCCGCTGGACACGTTCGGGTTCAACAGACTCTGTGTCTACCGCGGCACGCCGCTTTGGCAGGAGTACGTCCGGCGCGGCCTGGTCAACGACGAAACCGATTGGTACAAGTATTTCAAATGCTCGGAGATCGACCCGACCTGCCTGCCGGGTGAAGTGATCCACGCCGAGCGCAGCGCGGGATTGAGGCGTCTGCTGCTCTACAAGCTGCGCCATTTTCCCGTGCAGTTGTTCACCCTGATCCGGCGTTTTCTGCGCTACATGCCGGCCCGTGACGTCGGCTACCTGCTCATCAAACCCTTCCTCGGCGCCAAGTTTGGCGCGACCAAGGCGGAGGCGCTGTCAAGGGCCGTTGAGCACGTTGCGGTAAAGGAGGCGGCTGCGGAACTAACCCAGGTCGAAGACAAGATCCTGGAGCAGGTCATGCAGGAATCTAGGGCGGAACGCCAACGTATTCAGGACGAGGCCGAACGAGCGAAGGACCTGCCCGTGGCATCCGGGCAATAAATCATTTTACCCTCAGATCGACGTATTACGGTCAAAATCCCCGGGCAACGAATTGCCATTTGCTTACACATGCGCGGTTATCGCTGAAATTTCGTAGGAGGCGCGCCCTCGCGCCGATGCCGTAATGTTGGTCAACCCACCACGCGCGAATGACTGAAGCACGCGCCACACTCGTCGAGGGCCCTGTCGGCCGCCACCTCAGATCACTTACCGTACCGATGATCTGGGGCATCGCGGCAATCATGTCGCTGAATATCGTCGACACCTGGTTCGTCGCCCAGCTTGGCGAGCGTCACCTCGCCGCGATCAGCTTCACCTTCCCGGTGACCATGGTCCTGATCAGCCTGGGAATCGGATTGATGGCCGGGACCGCATCCGCCCTGTCCAGGGTGGTAGGCGGCGGTGATATCCAACGTGTCCGGCGGATGACGACCGACGCGACGCTGCTGGCCACCGCTTTGGCGGTTGTTGTAACCGTTGCGGGTCTCGCCAGCATGGAATGGGTGTTCCGCGCCATGGGTGCGGACGACGCGCTGCTGCCGCTGATCGAGGACTATATGACCGTGTGGTATTCGGGGTTCGTATTCTTTTTGGTACCCATGGTCGGCTTCGGTGCCATCCGGGCAACCGGGGACAGCAAACTGCAGAGCCAGATCATGATCGGAGTAGCCGTCATGAACCTGTTCCTGGACCCGCTGCTGATTTTTGGCCTGGCGGGGCTGCCGCGAATGGAGATGCAGGGTGCGGCACTGGCCTCGGTGTTGGCTCGTGCGGCGGGGCTGTTCGTCGGCTACTGGGCGCTGCAGCACCGGAAAAAGCTGCTGGCGTTCTCCTTCCCCCGCCTCCAGGAATTCTGGCGCTCGAACCGGGACGTGCTCCACGTCGGACTTCCCGCAGCAGGCACCAACATGATCATTCCCCTGGCCGCCTCCATCATTGTCGCCATAGTTGCAACATACGGCACCGATGCGGTGGCGGGGTACGGTGCCGCGACGCGCATCGAACAAATTGCGCTGGTTGTCTACTACGCGATGTCCTCTATGATCGGACCTTTCGTTGGCCAGAATCTGGGCGCCCACGAATACGGACGTATCGAGCAGGCGATATCGCTCTGCTGGAAATTCTGCCTGTGGTCCGGTATCGCTTTGGCCGTTGCCCTGGTTGCGAGTGGACCCTCGCTGGTCGGATTTTTCGGTGCCGGTGAGGAGGTGAACCGGGTCGGCAGCGCCTACCTTTGGATAGTCCCTGTCAGTTTCGGCCTGAACGGCGTCGTGATGGTCATCAACGCCGCGTTCAACGGACTCGGCAAACCCCTGCCCGCCGTCGCCATATCGATGACGCGGATGTTCGTTCTGACCGTGCCGCTTGCCTATCTTGGTTCCCTGATGTGGGGCGTAAACGGCGTATTCGCGGGTGTCGCGGTCGCCAACGCAATGAGCGGGGTCATGGCATGGGTGTGGATCCGACGACATTTTCACAGGCAATTCGCGATGGAATCCGAAACATACGGGTCGAGAATTTAAAATAATCGAACGTGGCAGCATGCCATTCACCGGCAATACCCCGGCCCCATGGTCAGATGTTTGCTAGCCCGCATTTCTCATCAGGCGGCTTTAACTTCTTGCTGAGGACTTACCATGCCAGGTTATTTGGTTTTGACTGAAAAACAGTCTGTATCGGCAACGCCTGTCCTGGCGAGAAATGCGGGCTAGCGCAAACTGCGGGCCAGGACGCTAAAATTGATTCTCCCGATTCAATTTGCCCAGGTTCTGATGGCTAGTCTGTTCGTGAGATTCCTCACTATTGCGATGATCGCCGTCGCGATGTCGGCCCACACGGCACAGGCTGATGATCTCCGTTCATCCGTACAAAACCCCATAAGCTCGCTGATCAGCCTGCCATTCAAATTCACCTTCGATTTCGGCGCCGATAACGGCGAAGCCGCAATTCTGAATGCCAATCCAGTGGTGCCAGTGACGGTGGGAAAGTGGAATCTGGTGAATCGAGCCCTCATCTCGCTAGCCGACGTGGACGGCGCAATCAACGGACTGCCTGGCAACCCCAACCCGATACCGGGAGACGGTGCCAGCGGTCTGGGCGACATCAACTATTCACTGTATTTCTCGCCGGTTGAATCCGGCAGGGTGATCTGGGGAGCCGGTCCTTCCCTGACTGCACCGACCGCCTCGGACGACCAGCTCGGCGCCGGCAAGTGGAGCGGCGGCTTGTCCGCCGTAGGGCTTACTCAGCCGAAATGGGGAAGTATGGGACTGCTTGCGCGGCAATTGTGGTCATTTGCGGGCGATGCGGACCGCAGGGACGTCAGTCAGTTGCTGCTGGAGCCTTTCTTGAACTACAACCTCGACAACGGCTGGTTTCTGCTCACCGATATCGTTGCGACCGCCAACTGAAAAGCGGACAGCGGCAATCGCTGGACCGTGCCCCTTGGCGGCGGCTTAGGACGGGTATTCAAGGTCGGCGGGCAGGCGATAAATTCACGACTGGAAGCGTACTACAACGTCGAATGTCCAGACGGCGCCCCGGAATGGAACCTGCAGTTCACCTGGCAGTTCCTATTTCCGAAGAAATGAATCATCAACTGTGCCGTTCCGGCTGTTTTATACAACCTTTTAGGAAACTCTTGTTCATTCAGTATTTCGTCATTGCGAAGTGAAGCAATCCAGCACCGTTTTCGTACAAGGAGTTCTGCATTGCCGCGTCCTGCCAGATTCTAATACGTCGAACCATCAACCTTATTCGTGAACCGGAGATCTATTATGAAAAAGTTGTTTAAATTGTCGCTTTTCCTTGTTTTCGTCGCCGTAGCCTGTCCAACGACAGCATCAACTGAAGCCACACCGGAAGAGATAGAAAAATACGGACAAGCATTCAAAGGGAAAATCGCGAAGTCGTACGATGAATCTGAAGAATGGTGGCCGTCGACATCGAAGCCCCCCGAGGGGACACCCAACGTCATCATCTTTCTGCTGGATGATACCGGCTTCGGACACCTGGGCAGTTTCGGCGGCCTGATCGAGACACCGAACATCGACGCATTGGCGGACAACGGCCTGCGATATAACAATTTCCACACCACCGCGCTGTGCTCTCCCTCGCGAGCCACCATCATGGCCGGGCGCAACCACCACCGCATTGGCCTCGGCTCACACTCGCTGACCGCCATGGGCTTTCCGGGATACAACGCCTTCCCGCCGGAATCGGCAAAATCCGTGGCCAAACACCTGCAGAAGGCCGGATTCGTCAACTACGCCATCGGCAAATGGGACCATACGCCCTTGTATGAGGTGTCGGAGATCGGCCCCTTCGACCGTTGGCCCAGCGGCGAAGGCTTCGATCATTTCTACGGTTACATGGCGGCGGATGCCGACAACTATCGCTCGCTGTTGTGGCGCGATCATTATCCGATGGAGGACTGGGAGGACAAGCCCGGTTACCACTACAGCGAGGCCATGGCGGACGAGGCTATCCGGAATATCACCTCTCACGTATCCGTCTCACCGGATCGACCGTTCATGATGTTCTGGGCGCCCGTGGCCATGCACTCACCGCACCAGGCACCGCCCGAATACATCGAAAAGTACAAGGGCAAGTTCGATATGGGTTGGGATAAGGCGCGTGAAACCATCCATCAGAAGCAGCTCGAATCGGGTGTCATTCCCGCCGGCACCCTGCTTACCCAGCGAACCAAAGACATCCCTGCATGGGACAGTCTCAAATCCGAGGAACAGAAACTTTATGCCCGTCAGATGGAGGTCTTTGCCGCCATGCTGGATCACGTCGACGCTCAAATCGGCCGCGTGATCGACGTTCTGGAGCGCACCGGCCAGTTGGACAACACGCTGATCTTCGTCACCGCGGACAACGGATCCTCCGGCGAGGGCGGATTGACCGGCAGCTTCAACGAGACTTATGTCCTGAACGGCCTGCAGACTCCGTTCGATGCCAACATGGAGCACTACGACGGTTGGGGCGGGCCCGATACCTATCCTCACTTCCACGCCGGCTGGGCACTGGCGGGCAACACACCATTCCAGTACTTCAAGCAGATCGTTCACCGCGGCGGCATTCAGGACGCGCTGGTGGTGCACTGGCCGAAGGGCATCAAAGCGAAGGGCGAGGTCCGGCAGCAGTATCACCACATCAATGATATTGCGCCGACCATTCTGGATGTTACCGGTACCGAGTTCCTCGAAGTGCTGGACGGCGAGGAGCAGATGGATATGGACGGCGTCAGCATGGCCTACTCGTTCGACTAGGCGGCCGCGCCGACACAGCATCCCGAACAGTACTATGAGCTGTTCGGCAACCGTGCCATCTACCAGGACGGCTGGAAGGCAGTTACTATCCATGGCAATCGCATGCCATGGGTGCTCGCCTCGGTCTCCCCGTTCGAGGACGATGTGTGGGAACTCTATAACCTAAACGACGACTTTTCGGAGGCCGTCAACGTCGCCGATCAAAACCCGAAGAAGCTGGAGGCATTGAAAAAACGCTGGGAGGAACTTGCCTGGGAGAACAACGTGTTTCCACTGTATGACGACATGATCCAACGCATCGCCAAGCAGCAGGACCGGCTGTTCGGCAATCGCAAGGAGTTCGTCTACTACTATCCCGGCGCCCAGCGCATCGCGGAGAAAGCGTCAGCTCCGGTGAAGGGACGTTCGCACGCAATCGAGACCTCTTTGAACCTGAATGGTGGCGAGGAAAGTGTGATTCTGGCTGTCGGCGGGTTTACCGGAGGTTACACCCTGTTCATAAAAGACAACAAGGCGTACTACGACTACAACTACTACAACGGTCTTTACTACACGCTGGAATCTCCGCCGCTGGGTACCGGAGAGGTCGATATCAAGTTCAGCTTCGTGGAGACGGGCGGAACGACAAAGGGCATACCCGGCGGCAGGGGGGAGCTGTTCATCAACGGTAAAAAAGTGTACGAAGTCGAAATGCCGGAAATGCACATTTCCACGTTTTCGCTGTCCGAGACCTTCGACGTCGGCATCGACAACGGCACACCGGTCAGCAACAAGTACACCCTCAAGAATCACTTCCCGTTCACCGGGGAATTGGACAAGGTCGTGGTGCGCCTTATCGACGGTTAGAGTTGGACCTATGTTCGACATAAACTACCCGAAGTGTGTCACGAGGTCGATATGCGCGACCGCCCTGATCGCAGCCGGCTGCGCGTGTTCCGGTGTGGCGGCTGTGCAGGCATCTGAGAGCATCGGCAATGACCCGGATGATGCCGAGAAAGCACAGGGTAGCCGGTGACGAGGATCGAAATAGCGTCAACTATCTGATGGTCAAGCCATTCGCGGTGTACGCGTTGAACCCGCACTGGGATGCGATATACATGCCCTAAGGCATCACCGTGTATTGGGACAAACCGAGCGGCGAGGACGCTTACGTGCCGCTCGGCGGCGGATTCCAGCGCCACTTCATGTGGGGCAGCCAGAAATCGAATTTCTCCACCCAGTTTTTCAAGAACGTCATTCGCCCGACCAAGGGTACGGAGTACGATCTGCGCTTCATGCTGGAATTCGTCTGGGATTGATCGCGGTCCGCGGAATCACAGCCCTGTTTGATTTCGCGGGGCCGTAGGCGTCCCGTAGCTTTTCAATCCCGCCGCTTGATCTTGCATACTGTCAAAGACCTGCGTAAGGTTTCGAACACCCGCCTTCGGCGTTGCATCCGCTCCCATTAGCTCGCTAGTGCTTCGCGAATGCGCCTTGAATTCGGATGCTCGTCGCTTCGCTGAATGTCACAGAATTTACGACGGGGTACACTAGCAAAAGAGTATAATTTTCGTCTAAATTTCAAGCCGCCCTATATTCTCAATGGGGCTTTCAATAAAAACTGCCCTTAAATCTGGAGGAGCATTATGAGAATCAAAAATTTATTTGCGGCATATGCTGCCGCAGTCATGTCGACGGTCCTGGTGGCCTCGGCGCCGGTAGTGAACGCTGCTTCAAATCCGGTGACATACGCAATGTATGGCGATGTCAAAGACTGGGATCCATCCATCGCATTTTCTCTGGAAGTGATGATGCTGGCCAACGTATATGAACCTTTGCTTTGGTACAACCCGCCCGGCAGCGAACAGCAGTTCACTCCTGCCCTTGCTACGGAGTGGTCGGTCTCCGACGATGGCTTGACGTGGACGTTCAAACTGCGCGAGGGTGTCCAATTTCATGACGGCGAACCGTTCAACGCAGAAGCCGCCAAGATGGCTATCGAACGTACCAAGGAAATGAAAAAAGGTGCGTGGTACATCTGGGCGGACGTGGCCTCGATCGAGGCCCCGGACGATAGCACACTGGTGATCAAGACCAATGACCCGCAGCCAATCGATTTGATTGCGTCTTCACAGTACGCCGCGTACATGTATTCGCCCAAGGCGGCGGAAAAAGGCACCGACTGGTTCAATGAAGGCAACGCCGCAGGTACCGGGCCCTACAAGGTGGGGCAGTGGGTGAAAGGACAACAGATTATTCTGGATAAAAATGAAGACTACTGGGGCGGATGGACCGACAAGAACTTCGACCGAGTCATCCTGAAGCCGGTAACTGAAAATGCCACCCAAGTGCAGATGCTGAAGTCCGGAGAGGCCCAGTTTATATCCCTGGTCCCATCTGACATGGTGGCATCCCTGAACAACGAAGCCAACATCAGTTCCTATGCGATACCATCCTGGAAAAATTCGCAGTTCCTTATCAATACCAAAAAATCGCCTACCGACAACAAGAAATTCCGTCAGGCCCTGACTCACTTGTGGGACTACGACACCGTGGTCAACGAAATCTACGCCGGCCATGCGGAAGTGGGCAGGGGTGTAGTGCCAGCCACTTTGTGGGGTCATCATGACGGTATCCAGGCCCCGGGCTTCGATCCCGAAAAAGCCAAGCATTTGTTGAAAGAATCGGGCGTGCCCGAATCGGAGTGGAAAGTGACCATGGCCTATATCGGCACGTCGGAGGAATACAAGAACTCGGCCCTGCTGTTTCAGGCCAACGCTGCCGAGGCGGGTGTAGAAGTCGAACTGCTTCCGGGCGAATGGGGCGTTATCTGGGATCGGGCAAAAAACCTTGAAACCGCGCCGAACCTGCAATCCATGACCTGGTGGCCCACTTATCCAACACCGAACGACTGGATGATTGGCCTGTTCCGCACAGAGGAAAAAGCGTTGTTCAACCTTTCGCACTACTCCAATCCGGAATACGACAAGATACTCGACGCCGGGGTCGCGCTGGAGGGTTCTGACCGTGCGAAAGCCATCGAAAACTACCACAAGGCCCAGCAGATCCTGATGGATGACGCTGTGGCGATCTTCTATGCAGATATCAATACCCGGATAGCGCGGAGTTCGGATATTAAGGGACTGGAAGTGAATCCGGCTTACAACGCGGTGTTCTTTCACCGCATTCACCGCTGATTGGGGGAGTATTAGCGATGTGGCGGTATGCGGCTCAACGCCTGATGTTGTTGATCGGCATTTTGTTCGGAGTGCTGGTTATCACCTTTGCGTTGAGCCGAATACTGCCCGGTTCCCCGGTCGAGATGATGCTCGGCCACCGCCCCACTCAAGAACAGATCGATGAAGCCAAGGCCCAACTGGGTCTGAATCAGTCCATTCCCAACCAGTTCATCCGGTACGTCAGTGATGTAGCGCGTGGCGACTTCGGCATCAGCTTGCGAACCGGCCAACCGGTTTTGAATGATCTGGCCGACCGAATGATGGCGACTTTCGAACTCACCACCCTGGCGTTGATCATCGTGGTGCTCCTGGGTGTGCCGCTGGGTGTGGCATCCGCGGTGCGGCGCAACACTATGGTGGATCACTGCGCCAGGGGGTTTTCTATCGCAGGTGCCGCATTGCCGGTTTTTCTCATAGGCATGATCCTGCAGATGATCTTCTATGGTGGGTTGAAGTGGTTCCCTCTGCAGGCGAGGATGGATGCTGCCATTCTCTACGACTATCCGTTTGATCGAGTCACCGGCCTCTACCTGGTCGATACCTTGCTGGCGGGCAACTGGATCGCTTTCAAAAGTGCGCTCAGCCACCTCGTGCTGCCGGTGCTGACCTTAACCCTTGCGGCACTTGCGGTGGTCACACGCATTACCCGCAATACCATGGTGGAGGCACTTGCAGAGGATTTCATACGAACCGCCCGAGCCTATGGCCTGTCACGAAGGATCATTTATTTCAGATATGCTTTGAAAGCGACACTGATCCCGATGCTGACCGTTATAGGATTAACCTACGGATTCATGTTGGGCGGTTCCGTGGTGGTGGAGTACGTGTTTGACTGGCCCGGTCTGGGTGGCTATGTAGTGGGCGCCATCACCAAGAACGACTTTCCGGCAGTCATGGGTGTCACTTTGTTGTTGGCCACAACCTACCTTGTCATAAATCTGATCGTCGACCTGCTCTATTTCGTGGTGGACCCGAGACTGCGCTCGTCGTGAGCGCCACCCCGGAACATCTGCAGAAGATAGCGGCGACGCCGGGACGGAGTCTCTATTTCCGCTATTTTCTGAAACAAAACAAATTGTTCGTGCTGGGAGCTGTTATGTTTGCGATCGTCGTGTTATGCGCAATTTTCGCCCCGTTCATAGCCCCCCATGACCCATCCGCGATCAATTTCAGTCACAAACTCCGGGCGCCGGGATTAGAGCATTTGATGGGGACCGATGCGCTTGGCCGCGACATCTTTTCGCGTATCGTATACGGCGCGCGCACGTCGTTGGTTATCGGCGTGACGGTGCTCGCCCTATCGATGGCCATCGGCATTCCAATCGGCCTCATTTCCGGGTACTTCGGAGGCAGGGTGGACACGTCATTGATGCGTATATCCGATGTGTTTCTGGCTTTCCCCCCGCTTCTGTTGCCTATCGCCATCACTGCGGCACTTGGCGCCGGGCTGTTCAACGCCATGCTGGCCCTCGCTATTTCCTGGTTTCCCTGGTACGCCCGGATCATGCGGGGCTCAGTCATGGCCATCCGCAAGGAACTGTATATCGATGCCGCTCGTGCGATCGGCGTCGGTCATTTTCGAATCATGTTCAGGCACGCCCTGCCAAATTCATGGACGCCTTCCATCGTGCAGGCGTCCATGGATTTTGGCTATACCATCCTGGCCGCCGCATCGCTCAGTTTCATTGGCATCGGTGCCAAGCCGCCAACCATTGAATGGGGCCTCATGGTGGCGCTGTCCCGCTCGAAGTTTCTGGACTACTGGTGGACGGCCGCGTGGCCGGGAGTAGCAATATTCATAACCGTCCTCGCGGTGAACCTGGTTGGAGACGGCATACGCGATATTCTCGACCCGAAGCAGAGAGGTCGAGCGTAAGGCAACCTCATGGTGTTGAAGATTCGAGATCTGCACGTTCGCTTCCGCCAACCCGGCAAAACCGTTCACGCAGTCAGGGGGTGCTCGATTGGAATCGATGAAGGAGAGATCGTCGGTTTGGTAGGTGAGTCAGGTTGCGGAAAATCGATCACCGCTCTGGCCTGTCTGGGATTGGTTCCAGAGTCCGGCGAGGTGACCGGCAGCGTGGAAGTATGCGGCAAACAAGTGGTGAACCGCTCCGATAAGGAAATGGAGGGACTGCGCGGGGGTGTGGCTACCATTATCTTCCAGAACCCGATGGCGGCGATGAATCCATTTTTTACCATA